>Ga0163154_10001717_pt1 | contig 33487 bp, 34 predicted proteins | sample OliLakLV19MP9P1_FD_148649 | JGI IMG/M metagenome (GOLD analysis project Ga0163154, IMG submission 148649) | Freshwater microbial mat bacterial communities from Lake Vanda, McMurdo Dry Valleys, Antarctica - Oligotrophic Lake LV.19.MP9.P1 | ecosystem: Environmental > Aquatic > Freshwater > Lake >... | reverse complement strand
TCTAGACATTATTTGGATAAATTATGGATATTATTCTGCAAACAGTACTTACATTTATTAGTATTTACTTGGCTCTACTGTTCATTCGCGTACTTTTGACATGGTTTCCCAATGTTAATTGGTCTAGTCAGCCCTTTTCTGCCCTAAGCCAAGTCACCGATCCTTACTTAAATGTATTTCGCTCGATCATTCCTCCAATGGGCGGCATGGATTTTTCGCCAATGTTGGCATTTTTAGTGTTAAGCTTACTCCAAAGAACTTTGGCTAGTGCTATCGGTAGCTTTTAGTATCAGCTTAAAAATTACAAAAAGAATATGCTTGATTTGAGTGGTAAAACTGCTCTGGTTACAGGAATTGCCAATAATAGATCGATCGCTTGGGGGATTGCCCAACAGTTACATCAAGCGGGAGCTAAGTTAGCCATTACCTACTTGCCTGACGATCGCGATCGCACTTTATCGAAGGTTAAAGCCTTAGTAGAACCTCTTTCTCCCGACCTCTTACTCCCCTGTGATGTCCAGAATGATACCCAAATCGATGAAATGTACGGGGCGATCGCTAAGTCTTGGGGCAAATTAGATATATTAATTCACTGTTTGGCTTTTGCGAAAAAAGAAGAGCTAAGTGGCGAATTTACCGATATTTCCAGAGACGGTTTCAAACTAGCTCTAGACGTAAGTGCCTTTTCACTAATTAGTCTATGTAAAGGTGCCAAACCGTTGATGACCGAGGGTGGAAGCGTAATCACCTTAACCTATATCGGCGGGGTCAAAGTGGTGCCTAACTATAATGTGATGGGTATTGCCAAAGCCGCTTTAGAAATGAATGTTCGTTACTTGGCTCAAGATCTAGGCGCGCAAAATGTTCGAGTTAATGGGATTTCGGCTGGACCAATTAGAACTCTGGCATCGGCGGCGATCGGTGATATTCATAAAATGCTTCATCACGTCCAAGAGGTTTCTCCACTCAAACGATTAGTCAGTCAAGTCGAAGTCGGAAACGTAGCAGCCTTTTTAGCAAGCGATTTATCTAGTGCAATTACTGGACAAATTCTTTATGCTGATTGCGGTTATGAAATAATGGGTGCCTAGATTTGCATGACCGATAAAGGTTTGCCATAGAAAGATAAGTAGATAAAAAAGAGCAGGTTCTTACTCTCTCAAACTATAAGCAAATTTCTCAGCTAATTTCTAATTAAATCGAATCTTTAAACCAAGCTTGTAAACGCTGCCATCCATCTTTTGCTTCTTTCTCACGATAGCTAGGGCGATAGTCAGCAAAGAAAGCATGGGGAGTATCGGGATAGAGGATAATTTCAGATTTTTGATTATTAGCTTTTAAGGCTTTCTGCATTTGCTCGACAGTCAAATTTGGAATTCCTGTATCTGCTCCACCGTAAAGACCGAGGATCGGCGTTTTTAGTTCCGATCCAATATCGATAGGATGCTTAGGAGTTAATGCTGTAGACTCTCCCACTAATCTGCCGTACCATGCCACCCCAGCTTTAACTTTAGGATTGTAGGCAGAATAAAGCCAAACTATGCGTCCACCCCAGCAAAAACCAGTGATCCCCAATCTATCAATATTGCCCTTAGACTTACCCGCCCAATTTACAGTGGCATCAAGATCGGTAAATACTTGACGATCTGGAACTTGACTTACAATTTTACGAATTTCTTCAATATTACTCAGCTTAGTAACATCGCCTTGACGGGCGAACAATTCAGTAGCGATCGCCATATAACCCAATCTTGCCAAACGGCGACAGACATCTTGAATGTGTTCGTGTACGCCAAAGATTTCTTGAACTACTAAAATAACAGGAAAATTTTGACCTGTAGATGGCATTGCTCTGTAAGCAGGAATTTCTTGTTTATCTACAGGAATTTTAACTTCTCCAGCGATTAGACCTTCCGAGTCAGTTTTAATTGTCTGAGCCGAAACAGGAATTGTCGCTAGGGCAAATCCCGCAGAAAGTCCAGAAGCCACTATAAATTGACGGCGAGAAATGGTCATAAGCTTAGGATTAAGGGTTTAAATTAGGCTAACTACAAATTATTTTAGAGGTATTTGTACGGGTAATGTTTTAGAAATACAAAACTAATCAAATATGGATTAAATACAGTCATAATATATGGCTATAAATTACTTTAACAAAGTGACTTTAATGCGTTTATTTATGTTCCATGGTTGGTTCCGTAATTGCTAAGGCGATCGAGTGTTCTTGGCGAACAGCAAGCATTGTCATCAGCAAGTAATCTTATAAACTTATTAAAAAATTTAGGAGCGTGTAATTTGGATAATCGTCATATTCAGTTTTATGATTCCCCCGATAAAGTAGATTTTAGGCAGTTGCAGGAACTATTTAGAATTAGTGCATTTTGGGCAAATGAGAGGAATATTGAGGATTTACAAATAGCGATCGCCAATTCCAACCCAGTGATCACTGTATGGGACGGTAATAGGTTAATCGGTCATGCTCGTGCTACCAGTGATGTGGTTTATCGGGCAACAATTTGGGATGTAGTTATCCATTCAAATTATCGAGGTAGTGGTTTGGGCAGAAAGCTAGTACAGACAGTCTTGGCACATCCCAGAGTTTGTAACGTCGAGCGCGTATATTTGATGACAACCCATCAGCAAGAGTTTTATCAATGGTTGCAAGTTAGTTTTTAATAAGTTATTTAGAAAATTATTCAGATTAAAAAATAGATTTTTAACGTAGGAATTTAGTGTGAGTATTAGTGAAAGACTTAAGCAAACTATTAGGCAACTAGAGCAATTATCAAAGATTAATCTAATTTCTAATTGGCAGAATAATTTAGATGGATTAGGGCTTGCTTATGAAAAAGTTGATGAAAAAGACAACTTAATTTTTGAGCAAAGTGCATCTGTAATTCATCTAACCCAAACTTGGGAAGTTCCTAAAACTTTATTTAATCTAAAACTAGAAGGTACAACAATTAGATTAAAGCTAGTATGGTGGGCAGCTTTAGTCGAGATATTTATCAACGGTATAAAAGTACAAGAAGGCGATCTATTCGATCAGAAATGTCGGCTGTTGTTAACTAACGATGCTCTAACTAAAGAAGCTCTAACTGAAAAAACTAGAGAAAATCAAAGCTTTAACCTTGAAATTAAGTTAACCTGTCCCAAACACGATCGCGGAGCTTTACAGAAATCAGAAATAATCATCTCTTATCCAGACCAACCATGCGATCCATATAAATTTTCCGAAGAATTAGGTGTTATTTGTGCTTATCTACCTTTACTTGAAAAATATGAATCTCAGTTGGTTCCTATAATTTCAGATTTAGAATTGATTTTTATAGGATCGATTACCGATCGAATATTTAATAAGTTAGCAAATATTAGGCGATCGCTAGTTAACTTGTTATCAAGTTTTTTTTTAGAGCGTAAAATTTATATACTTGGAAATGCCCATATAGATGTGGCTTGGTTGTGGGCAATCTCAGAAACTAAAGAAGTTATAAATCGGACATTTAATGCAGTTTTAGATTTACAAAAAAACTATCCCGAACTAATTTTTAATCAAACTACAGCTTTGTTTTATGAATGGTTGGAGCAAGAAAATTTAGAGTTATTTACAAAAATTCAAAATAGTGTTAAACAAAATCAATGGGAATTAACTGGAGGAATGTGGATTGAGCCAGATTGTAATTTACCTAGCGGTGAGTCATTAATTAGACAGATTATTTATGGAAAGAAATACTTTTTAGAAAAGTTCGATCGAGATGTAAAAATTGCCTTTCTACCTGACACTTTTGGTTTTAATTTTCAACTACCCCAAATATTATTAAAAACTGGATTTGAGGCTTTTATTACGCAAAAATTAACATGGAATGATACGAATAAATTTCCATATCAAGTATTTTGGTGGCAAGGGGTGGATGGAAGCAAAATTTTTACTTATTTTTGTAATGAATTAGGTTTGGGAATTGAACCTGTAGCGATCGCTAATTATTCATCAAACATCGAACAAAAACATAATATTAAAGATAATCTCTGGCTTTATGGAGTTGGCGATCGTGGTGGTGGTCCAACTGCGGACATGTTAGATATTAGTCGAGAATTCTCTAGTTCCGAACTATTTTTTGAATTAATTCCGAGTAGTTTTAACGATTTTATTTATAAATTAAAGCAATCTAACCCTGACATTCCCACTTGGCATGATGAATTATATTTGGAATTTCATCGGGGTACTTATACAACTAAAGCCGATCAAAAATTAAAAAATCGGCAAACAGAAATATTAATAGGTAATGTAGAGAAATACTTAGCGATCGCTTGGATAACTCAAAACTTTATTACTGAAGATAAAGAATATCCCAAACAATTACTAAACCGAGCGTGGAAAGGAATACTACTCAATCAATTTCATGATATTTTACCCGGAACTTCGATACCTCAGGTTTTTGAAGATGCGGATAAAGTTTGGGATTACGTCAATAGTATTTGTAGCCAATTTATTAATACTACTAATATAATTAATCCTGATAGTTTTTTTATTTGGAATTTTTGTAATTGGTCGCGAAGTGAACTCATAGAGATTCAGTTAGAGATTCAGTTAGAAATTCAATTAGATGGTGAGAGTCAAAATTTTGATATTCAACAGGGAATTAATTCTAATTTATTAGTAACCCAAAAAATAAAATCAGGATTTATATTTAAGTGCGATCCTATTAATAGTTTAGCAAGTTCTGAATTTAAGCTAGTTGAAAATGCTAAATGTATCCATAATCAGTTGCCACCAATAATAATTACTGATTCAATTATTGAAAACCAATATATTAAAGTCGAACTAGATATTAACTCTGGTGAAATATTACAAATCTACGATAAAAGATTTGATAATTTATTACTAAGTGATAATTGCGAACTACAGTTTTTTGAAGATAAAGGACAGTATTGGGATGCTTGGAATATCGATCCTAAATATGAAGATCAAAAATTAGAAGGTTTAAAATTAGAGTCAATTAATATTTGCGATCGCGGAGATCTCAGGGTATCTTGGCAAATTGTTAGAAAATTTCAAAACTCTACATTTATTCAAGAAATTCAAGTAGATGCATTCAATCCATACATAACGATTAAAAATTGGGTAGATTGGCAAGAGCGACATATTTTAGTAAAAGCTAGTATTCCTCTAAGTTTTAGTTCGGACTTTGCTACTTATGAAATTCCGATGGGAGCGATCGCTCGAAGTACAAAAGATCTAACTAAATTTGAAGTTCCCGCTCAGTTTTGGGCAGATCTAAGTAGCGATCGGATTGGCTTGAGTTTATTAAATAATTGTAAGTATGGCTACGATGCTAAACCTAATCAATTGAGGTTATCTTTATTACGAAGTCCCACGTTTCCTTGCCCTGATTCAGATAAAGGAATTCATGAATTTATCTATAGATTAGTTCCCCATCAAGGTGATTGGAAAGCGGCAAAAATTAATCAAATGGGATATGAATTAAATAATCCGTTGGTAATTCAAAAGAATTCCTTTGAGGTTGCTAATTTTATGTTGAATGCATCTAGTAATGTAATTCTCTCGGCTTTTAAGCAGTCTGAAAACGGCTTAGATTGGATAGTTAGATTTTATGAATCCTGTGGAGAATTAGTGAATGAATCAATTAGTTTTACTGAATCGATTAAATCTGTAACTGAATGCGATCTATTAGAAAATCCGATATCTGAAATTACGCACGATCGCGATCGATTTAACTGTACGTTTACCCCTTTTGAAATTAAGACTTTTGCGATCGCTTTTACTTAAGTCATAACCAAGTACGATCTAATCTATATAATCTAATAGATATAACTCAACATTATGCGTTTATAGAAGATATGAATTTAGAGGATACTTTTAGCCAAGGTGACATCCGATCGCTCTATCCAGCTTTGACCAATAAAACCTACTTTAACTATGGTGGTCAGGGAGTTCTATCGCATCAGGTTTTAGCTAAGATTTCCGAGAACTTCACCTATATCGAATCGATCGGCTCTTTTTCTATTGCTGCAAATAAATGGATTTTAGAAGAGATAAACTTACTAAAAATAGCGATCGCTACGGAATTTAATGTTAAGCCTGAAACTATTGCTCTGACTGAAAATACTACTCATGGCTGTAATATTGCTTTATGGAGTTTTAATTGGCAACAGGGCGATCGCTTATTGATTTCTGATTGCGAACATCCGAGTATTTTGGCGATCGCTAAAGCATTAAAGTCTAGATTTAGGATTGAAATTGATTATTTCCCTCTATTTGCGAATGAAGACGACCGAGTAGCGATTGATACGATTAAACATCATCTCTATCCACAAACGCGCATGGTGATGTTCAGTCATGTTTGCTGGAATACAGGGCAGATAGTTCCATTAGCGGAAATAGTCAAAGTTTGTCACGATCGAGGAGTATTAATAGCGATAGATGCCGCTCAGTCAGTAGGAGTTTTACCCTTAGATTTATCAGCTTTGGAAGTAGATTTTTATGCTTTTACGGGTCATAAATGGTGGAACGGAGCGTTAGGAGTTGGTGGACTTTATGTTAATCCTCAGATTTTAGATAGCTTGGAACCTACGTTTTCAGGCTGGCGGAGCTTAGTTTATAACTCTTCTGAAGTTAATTGGCGAAATGATGCCCAAAAGTTTGAAGTGGCAACTTCGGCTTACCCACTTTACGGAGTCTTAAGATCGGCGATCGCTCAAGCTAATTCTTGGGGAACTCAATCCGAAAGATACACTAGAATATGTGAACTCAGTGCGTATCTATGGCAATCTTTACAAGATATTCCTCATAATATCGTTAAAATAAGTTGTATAAAAAAAGTACCTCCGCTATGTGGATTAGTGAGTTTTGCGATCGCCGACAGATCCCATAATGAAATTTCTCAATATTTAGAAACAAATCATAAAATTATAGTGCGTTCCATTCCTAATCCAGATTGTTTACGAGTTTCTATCCATTATTTAACCAGTATTAATGAGATTGATTTCTTAGTTGAAGCTCTAGAAAAACTCCCCAAAACCCATAATATTGGGTAGAGCAAGTGTAGATCAAGCTGAAACCATTTCTCCTACTATCATTGCTAACCGAATCAGATAGGAAGCAGGATCGAGCGTTGACCAACCTTGGGCAGATGGAATAATCACCTCAAAGTGTAAATGCGGTCCTGTAGAACGCCCTGTAGAACCAACTCTACCAATTTGTTGACCTTTAACTACTCGTTGTCCTTGAGTTACATAGATTTGCGAAAGATGGGCATATCTGGTGCCAAAGGAGTTGTGCACGATTTCAATAAAATTACCATATCCACCTTCCCAACCTGCAAATTCAACTTTTCCAGTCTTTGCTGCTAGAACTGGAGTTCCCATCGAAGCTCCCAAATCAATCCCACTATGAAATGCCCACTGTCCAGTAACGGGATTATTTCTCCAGCCATAACCCGAAGTCACGGGGACGCGATATGGTAAGGGATAGCCTCCAGTTTGCATAACTATAGTCTCGTTGAGATTAGGAAGGAGATTGGGTGAAATAATTTTGGCAATTACAGGAGCTGGTTTCCATACTACTCCCGGAATAAAAACGGTTTTAGGACGATTTTGACAGCCGTTATATTCAAAGATTACATCGGGGCGAACTCTATACTTCTCAGCAATTGATTTGTATGTTTCTTGATTCTTAACTTCATAGGCAATCCCGTTTAAAGGTGGTATTTTGAGAATCCGACCCACTTTCACTATGCGATCGCGATTTCTAGGATTTAACCCCATAAGCGTCGCCGTAGTGACATCATATTGCTTGGCGATAGATTCTAAAGTTTCACCTAACTTGACCTTATGCTCTTTAAGTGCCTCTAAAACAGGAGTGCTACAAATATCATTCTCTAAATTTTCTCCAGTATCGTTAATTGTAGATGAAGCATTTCTATCTGCGGCTGACATGGGCAAATTAAATCCCATCCCCACAAGCAAAAGACTTAAAGCAAGCTTTGAAATTGCAAAAATGAGGAATTTCATACGAGATTGATTGTATTTACATTGCTTAATCTATCACTTTAGGGAGCTTGTTTAAGATTGGCGATCGCATATTAAAAGTGGGTCAGATTATTTAATCTTAGTTAAGACCACTTAATTCAATCTCCTCTTTAGTAGTGACGGTAAGATTTGGTAAACCTTCGAGATTTTCAATTGGTTGCAGTGGTTCAACTTGAGGCGCAAATACTGTAAGTCCGTTAGGTACGCATTCTATCTCTATGGGCGTATGTCCTATGATTTCTCCATCCAAAACAACTCGTTGAGGGGGATTCGTCGTAACCTTAAACCATTTACCTCGTAAATAGCCAATATCGGGACGGTCTAACGCTTCGCCTCTAAAGGCAGATGTTAGTAAATCAAACGAAGCAGAGATCGCATTAGCTTTAGTACTTGGTGCCACAATCGTCAAATCTAAAAGTCCATCGTCAAAAATTACACCAGTCGAACCGTGTGCTAAGACTGAAGTGGGCGGTGCAGCATTGGCAATTGTGATGGCGGCAGCAGAAACTGAAATTATTCTATCTTCGGTTTCAATCTCGGCATCAAACTGCTTGAGCTTACCCAATTGCTCTATTCCTGCGGTGATATAAGCCAATACTCCAAGCCAATCTTTAGCGTCTCGTTCTGCTAAATTTACCATCTCTGCCTCAAAACCCACTCCTGCCAGTAGTACCATTGGCATCCCGTTACAGAGTGCGGCATCTACCCTTCGCGTACTTCCCGCTAAAATAGTCTCACAAGCAGCAGCGATCGCCATTGGCAGACCTAGCGCATTCACAAAAGCATTAGCAGTTCCTCTAGAAATAATGCCTAAAGGAATATCTTTACCAATTAAAGCCTCAGCAACTGCTGAAATAGTACCATCTCCCCCCGATGCAATCACAGCAGTTGCACCTTGTTCTAATCCCTTTTTTGCCAATTCTGCTGCCCCAATTTCAGGAGTAGTCATGTATATATCTAGGGCGATCGCTGGCTCTAATATTGACTTAATTAGTGCCAAATCTCGATCGGGATCGCCCTGACCAGCAACGGGATTAAAAATTAGACAAGCAGATTTAATTGTCATCGTATAATTAAGCAGATAAAGGTTTTAATAGATTTAAGATGGATATCTAAGGAGAAATTTGAACGGTAGATAGATATCACTTAAATTAATGCCATTGATAGTAAGAGATTCAGTAAAATCTCCAATACTCAATTGATTTATAATTCAAAGCCATTATTTAAGATTAAGCATCTATAGTTTGGAAGATAAGTTAGGAAGATATTTTGATTTCTACTAAAAAAATATTACTAAGAGCAAGATTAAAAGATCGTCTAAACCAATCTAGCTTAGGGCTCTAAAGTATTTCTGCGATGTTAGTTAGGCGATCGCTTACTCTCAGTTAGATATAAGTTAGATATGGGACTTACGCAGCGTAAAAAGAAAACCTATATCTAAAGTGGGTTGGGGGCACAGCCCCAATTGAGGGCGAAGCCCTCAAACTCTCTCACACTAAGTTTCTATAACTTTGAGCGCGTAAGTCCTAAGATATAAGTAAATCAAAGTTTTACACTTCGCTAATTACATTTTGGAGATTGGATTCAGAAGTTTTACTGATGTTTTACTGATGTTTTACTGAGGAACCCATACAGAGACGGAACCACCTTTACAACTGAAATCTCCCCAACCATGATCGTTAGTGACTACAGGTTCGCTGATATGTTTGGTAATGTCAATATAAGTAGAGTTAGCATTTCCCACCTCCATCGATTTCCAACTATCACCGCCATTGCTCAGGATAACTGCCATACCGCCCGGATGTTCGGCATCTCCAATCCGCGTCCAACCAATATCGTTAGCACGATCGAAGTAATCGTACTGCTCGCCGTAGGCAAAGGTTTGACGTGCTGATAGAAACTTGTCAATCAAAAACTTATGGCTTTCCATCCAAATTTCATATTCATTTCCGTCTTTTCCTTTATCTTTATAATTAGCTCCATAGTAATCGCCGTAAAAAATACAGGGATATCCGTCTCGGCGCAATAGGATTAAAGCATAGCCAAGAGGCTTAAACCAAGCTTCTACAATGGATTCTAATGATTGTAAAGGCTGAGAATCATGATTCTCTACTAAGGTGACGGCGAGGGCTGGCTGCTGCTGAACTAAGGTATTATCAAAAATTTGACGAAGGTCGTAGTCTTTTCCCGCAGTACTTGCAGCGTGGAAATTGTAATGGAGAGGTGCGTCAAAAAGCGAAACTTTTCCTTCAGTTGATTCGATAAAGTGATGCAAGGCTTCAATCCCATAAGACCAATATTCACCCACAGCAAACAGATCGCGTTTGGCATGATTTCTCACGTGCCCTAGCCATTTAGTAAAAAAGTCGGCAGAGATATGTTTAACAGCATCAAAGCGAAATCCATCTATGCCCGTAGTATCCGTATACCACTCTCCCCAATATTTCAACTCATCACAAACCTCGAGATTCTCCATATCTAGATCGCAACCCATCAAATAATCAAAGTTGCCTTTCTCGCAATCGACATTGGTTTCAAAAGATTTCCCTTTAAGCAGATAAACGGCATTTTCACCTTCTTTATAGGCGTTGTAATCGATCGCATCAAAGTGCCACCAGTGCCATTCCATCTTAGAGTATTTACCTTGGCGACCTGGAAATGTAAAATGAGTCCAAGCTTTAATTGTTTGATATTCCCCAATTACTTCGGTATGGTTATCAGGGCTAAAAGGAGTTGCTTCTACTTCTTCAGGTTCATCTGCTCCCATCCGATGATTGAATACTACATCTGCATAAACTTGTAGTCCTGCCTCGTGTGCTAACTTAATTGCTTTAAGATATTCATCTTTAGTCCCATATTTAGTTCTGACCGAGCCTTTTTGTTCAAATTCGCCTAAATCAAATAAATCGTAAACTCCATATCCGACATCAAAACCACCCCCATTACCTTTATAGGCAGGAGGAAGCCAAATTGAAGTTATCCCCGCAGCCGCTAGATCTTTGGCAGATTCAGCTAACTGATTCCATAAACTTCCATCAGGCGGAATATACCAATGAAAGTATTGCATCATTACACCGTTTGGTTCAGACATATCGATACCTATTTATTTTTATTTAGATTTGATTTGAATTTACAAGCCGTAAATCACTACTAAATATTTACAATATTTTGGACGAAGAGCATCTGTAATTATGAATATTTGTATATTAATAACCCATTTCATGCAATTTATACACTGATCGAACACGATTTCACACAGTAGGATGTCATTTTAGATTTGGTTCGTAGTTAATTTATTAATGCAGGTGAAACAAATGACTAATTTTAGCAATGTAAAAGCTAACGGTATTAGAAAAAACTGGTTTCAAAGTCTTGGGCTTATTCTGGGTTTGGTTCTAGTATTACAGGCTACGTTTTTTAGTTCTGTAGCGATCGCTGCTCCTTTTGGGAAGCAAGTTGAAGGCTTTAAAGTAGATATGGCAATTGATAAAGCTGCAAATACTACAAAAGAAATTGGTCGCAATATCAGAGATGGTAGAACCGATAAAGTAATTGATAATGTTGCAGATACTGCTAAAGACATCACCAAAAATATGGGTAATCGCGCTAAAGACTTAGCAAATGATGTTAAAAAAGGCACCAAGGAAAATATCAACAACGCTCAAAACGTCACTAAAAATGCCAAAAACGATATTAGTGATAGTGTAGAGAAAGCTAAAAACGCTACTAAAAATGCTGGTAGAAATACCCAAGGTGATATCGAAAACAGTGCACAAAATGCAAAAAATACTATGGGCGATCGCACCAGTGATGCTTTAGATAAAACCAAAGATTTATCAGGCAAAACTGATAACAAACTGAATGAAGTTGTTGATTCTGTTAAAGAATTTTTAGGACAGTAAACAGATATCAAAGGGATAAAACCCTAAACCACTAAACTTTGTAACTTAGCTTTGTAACTTAATTGGAGAAACTATATGGATTTTATTTGGTTTATTTTAATTGGACTGATCGCTGGAGCCTTAGCAGGTCAGATAGTTAAAGGTAGTGGATTTGGCATAATTGGTGACATCGTTGTTGGCATTTTAGGGGCATTAATAGGAGGTTTCTTATTTAGTACCTTTGGCGTAGCTACAGGTGGAGGCTTGATCGGTAGTTTGGTGGTCGCAACCATCGGGGCAGTTGTACTACTGTTCGTAATTCGCTTAGTTAATCGAGCTTAAAACTAATCACACATAAAATTAAATTAGGAGAAATAAATGAGTAGTCTAATTGCAGTCGGATTTAAAGATGAATTTACGGCAGATGCAGTAATCTTAGAACTTCGGAAGCTACAACGGGAGCATCTGCTCGAGTTGGAAGATGCGGCGATCGTAATTCGGAATAAAGAAGGTAAAGTTCGCATTAAGCAGACTCAAGAACTTACTACTTCGGGCGCATTAAGTGGAGGATTTTGGGGGCTATTATTTGGCTTCATCTTTTTTAATCCACTTTTGGGATGGGCAGTCGGCGCATTAACAGGAGCAATCTCTGGAGCATTGACTGATATTGGGATCGACGATAATTTTATCCGAGATGTGGGTAAAACTATTGAGCCTGGAACGTCTGCTATTTTTGTCTTGGTAAGAAAGGCAACGGCTGATAAAGTGTTAGAAGATTTAAGTAAATTTGAAGGTAAAGTCATAAAAACTTCATTATCTAATGAAGATGAGGCTAAACTTCAAGCAATTCTGACTAAACCTTCTACCTAAATCATAATTTTATATACTCCCTTTCCCTCTCAATTCGATCTCAATTTAAGAGTAGCTCTGCGAGAATAGACATTTTTGAGTGTAGGGGTTCGGAAACTTCTTTTTGCTGAGTCTTACTTGCAAGTGGAGAGGGAGTAATTTAAACAGAAATAAATAGAAAAAGTTCTATATTCAATTGCAATTAATTAAAAATCTGATGGAGTGTCAGATGAGATTTTACGGGTTTTGGGTTTAGATTTTTTACGTTCGGTTTGGCGTTTGCCTCCTGTCTTTTCATATTCATTACTATCTTTATCATGCCTACCTGCAAAGCCCTCTAGCATTCTTTTAGTTAAGATCGGCGAGTTTTTTAGAGTGGATATAACATCGTTATAAGCTTCGTCAATGGAAGAGAGTAAAGTATTGTAGCGATTTAACTTTTGTTACAAAGCTTGACTTTGAGTTGTATAGATTTCTAAAGTTAAGCCATTGCCCAAATCTAAGGCATCATTAATCGATTTTAGCTAAACAGACGGGAATCCCCACACCATAATCTTTCATTTAGTGTGGGATGAAAGGCGCATCAATCGATGGGGTTCAATACCCCTGAGATTGATAACTTTCTCAGTAACTCACGCAAAACTTCGCTTTGTTGCCTCTTCTTTATCTCACAATATTGTTTCAAATGTGCCAATTCCTCATCTGTAACTCGAAAATTAATTTGATTCATTTACTATGTTTATATAGCTGTATGCTATAATTATAATATGATAACAGCCTATAAGTACAAATTACGTCCCAACAAAGTGCAAGCCCATCAGTTTGATGAATGGCTTAATTTGTTACGGATGCAGTATAACTACAGGCTGGCTGAGCGTTTTAATTGGTATGAGTCCACTCGTTGCTCGGTTAATTCTTGCTCTTTAATATCATGCAGTATTGCTCCAATTGTCGAACAGCCAGATTATTATTGGCAGAAGCGAGATTTGATCAATACTAAAGAGTTATTTCCTGACTACAAACAGATTCACTCTCAGGTATTGCAGGATTGCATAGCCAGAGTTAAGAAATCTTTTTACAGGTATATTAAAGCCGATAAATCTATTAAGCGTTCTGGTAAGCCTAGATTTAAGGGACGTGGTAGGTATCACAGCTTTACTTATACTCAGATGAAACAAGACTGTATCCAAGGTAATCGGATTGCCTTGCCCAAGATTGGTGATGTTAAGATTATTTTGCATCGTCCTATTCCTGATGGTTTCAAAATTAAGACAGCACAAATTGTTAGGAATGCAGACGGTTATTATGTGGTACTGACCTTGCAAGATGTTACTGTGCCTACAATATGCCCTAACGTCAATCTTGACCATGCGGTGGGTATTGATATGGGGCTAAAGGATTTTTTGATTACCAGTGATGCGGATACTGTACCAATACCTCAGTTTGCAAGAAAGTCTGAGAAGCGTAAGAAATATTTAAGTAGGGCTGTTTCTCGCAAGAAAAAAGGCTCTAGTCGTAGACGTAAAGCTATCAAAAGATTGGCTAAATATCATCAAAAAGTTGCTAGACAACGCCGTGACTTTTTCTTCAAAACTTCCAAGAATTTGCTAGATAAATATGATGTGATTGGTCACGAAGACTTAAACATCAAAGGTCTAGCGAAAACCAGAATGAGTAAATCAATTTTGGATGCTGGCTGGGGTGAATTTCTATCAATTGTTACTTGCAAAGCTGAAAATGCTGGCAAGCTCGCAATTGCTGTGAACCCATACAACACTACTCAACTTTGCTCCACCTGTGGAACTCACATCCCCAAAACTATTGCTTAGTTGTCATATCTGCGGTCTGGAATTGGATAGGGATGTAAATGCTGCTATCAATATTAAAAACATTGCCGTGGGACCCACCACGGTGATTAAAGCTCAGGATATGCCCTATGCAATAGCAGGGTTCACTGAGAAGCCCACACTCTATGCTTAAGCATCAGTGTTGGGAGTCGTCACAGTAGCCGTTCAGCTTTCTCAACAATTAGGGAACTGCGTTTACCTCTTGACATAACTCTATAGAAAGCAATTAGTAAACTTACGAAAAATTACACTCAGACGTAAAGCCTGCTCACTAGAATTATTTGTAGGTGGAATTGTGACATCATCAAGGAATAGAAATAGATGCTGTTGAATTTTTGTGTAACGCTTGAGTAGCCTAATACCGTCTTCTTGAGTTGGGACTAAAGCTAAAGCTCTCTTCAGTCGCCGATTGAGGTCGCAGCGATATTGATGGCGAGTGGAATCAGCATACTTTTCTCGCTTTTTATGAATTACAAATGCCCTGGTAGTCACCTTTAGTCACTTTCGGTGATAAATTTGACTCATTGCCTACAAAATCATGAGTATTATTACTTATTTGTTCATCATTGCTATTTACCACGCCACTAAAATCTTGATTATTAGCGATTCCTGCGGATACGGTTCCTGCCGCTTCTTCATGGATAATATTTGGATTTAGATCGTCAGAGTTTTGAGTATTTATACTTACTTTTATTAAGTCACTAAAGTTCTGTAAATCTTGCTCAAAGTGACTAAAGGTGACTACCAAAGTGACTACGCTCAGATATATGCTGGTCATGGGTTTAAGGGTCAAAGTGACTAAAGTGACTACAAGTAGTTATTTTAATCTTATATTCCCTACCCGTTTGCCTATTGTTAGTGGCATAACCCATTGCTACAATCTTTCCCATAAACTCTCGGCATTCGTCACAACTTGGCTTCTGTTTAGCAGGAATCCACGATCTCACTTGTTTAGTGGCAAATCAAACTAATACAGGCTTTAATATTGTCTCAACAATTCTGATTCTCCTAATTTAATGCTGATTATTCCTAGTCCCGACCCAACCATTCAAATAGCTCAAATAACTCAAATTCAGCCAAAATCTAATCAGGACTCTACTTGTCCTTTAACTAAAAGCATTTATCAGGCGATCGCCAAGCCCGAATTTGAACTTAGATTTGCAAGTAGCAAAAGCCCGATAGCTACAGAGTTTGCTTCTTTTACCATTAAGCACAAAATCCGCAAGAGCCTTGCTACCTATAACATGGGCGGTAGTATGGGCTATGGCAGTCTATATTTGCAACTGATCGCTCCTACAAGTAAGGAAAATGCAGAAACTAAATTAAAGCCTGTATTTTTTGATCGCAATTGGCAAAGTGTAAGTGGAACTCCCAAGATGGCTTCACAGTATTTATTTGTGGCTAATCTTGGGGTTGAAGATTGGTATTCAAATCGGCAAGGCAATCGCAGTAACCCACTAGGAGAAGTAATGTGGAAATTCGCAGGATGTCAGTAATGAGTAAAAAATTTAGTTAGTAAAAATTAAAAAGGATTAATTTTAGTAAAACTTACGTTGAATTTGAACCAAATTTCAACCGACAAAACTCAAACTATCTATAGCTCTTAAAATTGCGATCGCCTTAGTTCGATCGGGCGATCGCTATGAAAGAATAGGATTTTCAAATCTTGACATTTACTATAAAACTATCTTTCAGAAATCATTCTTAATTAATAGTTAAACGACGTTTTAAGAATACCTAAACATTAGAGCCAACGGGATGTTCGGGAGGATTTTGATTTTTAATTCCTAAAGGATTAGCTAAAAACTCTTTAGTACTCTCGGGCAAAGGTTCATCTAGGTTTAACTTCTCTTTGACATTTTCTAAAGTACTATTGATTTCCTTAGACACGCCCGTTACAGCTTTCTTTCCTGCCTGATATGCCTGAGGGGCTTGGGGAGTACCTAAAATGTTATTAGGATTAATATCGTTACTAGCTTGGACTTGATTAGAAAAACCCATGCCTAGAGTAAAGACAATTAAACAAAGCACGAGCATCTGCTGAATCTGCATTAAAAAGCGGCGGTTCTCAGAATATTTGGAAAATAAGCTAAGCTATTTTTCATGGTTTTAAGATGGGTAAATTAATAGATAAACAAACGTAGATAAAACTTAAAGAGTTACATTGAGTTCTCTATTTTAAGTTTCAGACTAAACTTCAGTTTAGATTTCGGCACCGGGGGCGGGTTCGGCTCCCATCAAAAGTACAGAGCCACGGAGAAAGGAAATTTGCTTGCCATAGTCCATTGCTTCTAATTCGGCTAAAAGATCCTTACCTGCTTGAGACAGTTCAGCACCTATAGGTAAAGGAGCAATACTTCCATCTTCCATTCCGACTCCTAAGTAATACCAAAATGCTAATTTGGTATCATCACCGAGCGAACCATATTCTCTACTAAATAATGTGTTAGTTCCACTCGCGATATCCTGTTGGGCTTTAATCTGTTCGGGTTGGGATAAGGCTTTAATTTGATTGCATAAGCTTTCAGCAATCTCGCTACTTGCCGCCCCCGGAGCCGCAGGAGTTATACTCTGTCCTAGCTTGGTATAAATAACCCAAAGTAAAGTCAGTTGTTCGTTAATATCAATAGACTTGAAAGCCTCTTGACCGCGATCGTAGCTGGTGACAACTTCTGTCATAAAATTCTGTGTCTCCTTAAATTCTATAATTCGTTCGGATAATCCATTTAGCAAATTTAGTTAACAACAAATTCGCCTCAGTCAAATCTTGTAGATAGAATTACAGAGCGATGTTTAAGTTCTTGGATGAGTTAAATAATTTGATTAAATATGAAATAAAATGTAATGCTTTCCTACGGGAAAAGTCTATGGCTGTTTCGGTAAATGTTATGTAAAAGTAACTGGGCAATAACTGGGCAATAACTTTGTCATTCAGGAAGCTTTTTTTGCAGATACGGGATAAGTACCCAAACTACTACTCCGATCAGAGCGAATATGCCAAACTTTAGAACCCAGTCTACTAATTTATCCAGTGGAATAAAGCTGCCAGCAAAATAAGCTAGGGTTGTCATAATTGTGCCCCAAGCGATCGCCCCCATAGCATTAAAAAATAAAAATCGGCTATATGGCATACCTGATAAGCCCGCCATTGGTCCAGCGAAAATTCTTAGAAGGGCAATAAATCTGCCAAAAAATACAGCGCGATCGGCGTTAGCATTAAATTTCTCTGTGGCTTTGAGTACTTCTTCAGATGGAATCCTAAATATTTTTGCCGCAGATTCTAAAAGACCCATTCCGCCCCATCTTCCCAACCAATAGCCAGCACTATCTCCAATTATTGCTCCACTGACTGCCGATAAAAGTACTAATGAATATTTTAATTCTCCACTCCCAGCCAAAAATCCACCCACCAAAGTAATAGTCTCACCCGGAATCGGTATACCCGCATTCTCTAGCATAATCCCTATGAAAATTACTCCATAGCCATAGCTGTGTGCTAAATCTTTCACTTGGTCAAGAGTAAAAAAGTCGAAAGAAAAGTTCATTTAAGGAATGTAAACATATGTAATTATTGACCTAGTATAGCTTGAGGTAGCTGACTTGTGGCATCCTTATAAGCCGTACAAATTTATAAGCCAAATATATGAGCCAAAATAAAAACTTATTCATCAGTTTAATTTCAACAGTTTAAATTAAACTCTATACAACTTTTCAAACATAAGGTAATATTAGAAAAGTCTTGAAATATAATCCTCAGTAGCTCAGTGGTAGAGCAGTCGACTGTTAATCGACTGGTCGCTGGTTCGAATCCAGCCTGGGGAGTTTTTATCAAATATACGTTACATCTCAAACCCTTAGTTTTTAAGGTTTTATGAATGTTGAAGAAGCGTTGGAGTTTGCAAACAAATTAGTTTTAAATAGGACAGGTAAAGCCTTAAACGACTTACAGAGAATGATATTTCGGGGGGCGTGGCAGGGTAAGAGTTTTATGGAAATTCATCAAAATTGTCGCGATCGCTATGGGTTAGATCGTCTCATGCGAAATGTTGGACCCGAATTACACCGACAATATTTTGGCGATCGCTTAGATATTTAGTTAATTCTCAGTTAAATTAAATCTGATTTCGGGCTTTTAATTGCAAGTAACGATCCACCAAAAGATCGCTGATTTGATTGGCGGGAGCATCTAAAACCAACACTCCTTTTTGTTGAAGCGCGGCAAAGGCAACTTGACGTTGAGATATCAGATAAAGGCAACTTGACGTTGAGATATCAGATCCAAAGCGACAGAACGAGTATAGGCAGATTCGAGATTTGAACTGGTAGCATTGGCAATCGTATCAACTTGAGGATCTCTTAAAGCAATACAAAAGGGGAGATATCGCGATCGCAGTCTACCTAGAGCGGATAACAATTCACTTGAAGCAGTTCCATCAATAATGTCGGTAATTACTACGACTAAAGCTCTGCGACTCTGTTGATTGGCGACCGTGGTAACAGCATTCACATAATCGGATTCGATCATCTCTGGCTGAATGGGAGTAAGTCTTTCAATTAATTTGGCTAATTGATTTTGTCCACGTTCGGGCGGAATCCAAGTGTGCATTTGCCGATCGAATACTCCAACTCCCACGCGATCGCCTCTATTTAGTCCTGCTAAAGCCAAGCACAAAGTCGCATTCAAGCCATAATCAAACCGATTTATACTCTGGACTTTTTGGGTCATCAATCTTCCTCGATCTAAAAGAATGATTAAAGTTTGCTCTTGTTCGGGTTCCAAAACTCTAATTAGAGGACGGTTGCGGCGGGCGGTGGCTTTCCAATCAATTAATCTAGGATCGTCTCCAGTAGCATATTCGCGTAATTCGGAAAACTCTGTGCCCAGTCCAAATCGCTTTTTATTTCGCATTGCGCCTGTGGATTGTAAAGTGAGTTTAATGGAGAGCGATCGCAGTGCTAATAGATCGGGATAAACCGCTACTTTCTGAGGAGCAGAAACTTTCCACTGATGCCAAGCTAAGCCCCATGCCCCTAATTGACGAACTTGAATATCTCCCCAGCTAAATTCTCCACGACTAAAAGGACGAACGGTATAGGTAAGTTCTTGGGTTCTATTTAGTTCATCTTTAAAATTAATAGAAGAATTAATAGAAGTAGAAAGAATCTTTTGCGAACTGTCAAAACTCGGAGGATAAGAATCGCTAATCGTCACAATAGTATTCTCTTTAATTTTCTCAGGTACTTTAACTATGAGATTGACTGGGTTATCTCGGTTAATTGAAAGCCGCGAAAGCTGCTGACGAGTTACTTCCACCCGCCGTGACTTCACATGACGAGCATCCAAAAAGGCTATAACTAAAACCGCAAAGTCAAAACCAAAAGTAATTTTTAATGATTCTATCAACCTAATTTCGGGATCGAGAATACCTGCCACCCCTGCGGCGATCGCAATTCCTGCAACTAATAGTAAATAGAGCCTTTGGGTGACAATCATCTAATTTTTGAGTTAAGTTTGAGCAAATAATTCGGTAAGATCAATTCTCCGATCTTTTTACACATTTTTACCGCCTCAAACTAATGTATTCTAATCTTCCGTAGGATAGTATGGCGGGATTAGGCTCAGGGATAAATGCAAAAGTGACAAAACCATTTCAGTTTCCATTTCAATCTCCATTTCAGTTTAAAGTGCAGTGCCAGTGTAGTAAGACATCTGCCAGAGTTGGAGAATTTCATACACCCCACGGGATCGTACATACACCAAGATTTATGCCTGTGGGAACTTTAGCAAATGTTAAAACTGTAACTCCCGATCAGCTAAAGGGATGTCAAGCCGAAATGGTCTTAGCCAATACCTATCACCTGCATTTACAACCGGGAGAGGACTTGGTAGCAGAGGCAGGAGGATTACATAAATTTATGGCATGGGATGGTCCGATTTTGACCGATTCTGGAGGATTTCAGGTATTTAGCCTCAGTGATATGCGCGAAATCAGCGACCAAGGCGTAAAGTTCAAATCTCCCCGCGATGGCAAAATGATTAATCTTACGCCCGAAAAATCGATCCAAATTCAAAATCTATTGGGTGCTGATGTAATCATGGCATTTGATGAATGCGCTCCCTATCCTGCTACCCGTGACGAAATTGCCAGTGCCAGCGATCGCACGACTAGATGGTTAGAAAGATGTCTTAAAGCCCATACTAGAACTGACGATCAGGCGTTATTTGGCATTGTTCAAGGTGGAGTATTTATAGATTTACGCCAACAATCAGCTAGGGAAATTACGGCTTTCGATCTGCCCGGTTATGCGATCGGCGGCGTTAGTGTGGGCGAACCACCAGAGTTAATTGCCAAAATTGTCCGAGCCATCACTCCACTTTTACCCCTTAATAAACCCCGATACTTAATGGGCATAGGTACTCATCGCGAAATGGCGCAAGCAGTAGCCGCAGGGATGGATTTATTCGATTGCGTAATTCCCACTCGTTTAGCCCGTCATGGAGCCGTCTTAGTTCGAGATCTTTCCCAAGCTGGAACCACTGGAGAAAATCGCTGGAATTTAAAGAACTCCAAATTTCGTCGAGACTTTGACCCGATCGATCTAGATTGTCCTTGTTATACCTGCAAAAATTTTAGTCGGGCATATCTAGGACATTTACTGCGATCGCAAGAAGTTTTAGGATATACATTATTGTCAATTCATAATATTACAGAACTAATTCGCTTTACCCAACAAATGCGATCGGCGATCGTTAACGGTAGTTTTGCGGAAGAATTTGCCCACTATCTAGCTCCCTACTAGGTTTAAGTATGCTTTTAGATCCAAATCTAATTACTGTTTGGTCGATTAATCTCCATGTATTAGATGCGGAATTACAATCCCTAGAGCAACTTTTATCTAGTATAGAAAAAGCCAGAGCCGACAGATACAAGTTTGACACTCATCGTTATCGCTTTATTGTTGCCAGAGCAAATCTACGACTTATTCTCAGTAAATATCTCAACCTTCCACCTCAAGAAATTAAATTTAGTTATACTCCCAAGGGCAAACCATTTTTAGCTGACTATCCCCATTTACAATTCAATCTGTCCCATTCTCAAGATCTAGCTGTGTATGCTTTAACTTGGAATAGCGCAGTAGGAATTGATTTGGAATATCAAAAAGATATAGATGGATTACGAAGTTTGTCAGAGCGGTTTTTGAGCAAAGCCGAATCTCAAATTATTCAAACATCATCAACACCACAACATACTTTTTATAAAATCTGGACGTTAAAAGAAGCATATCTAAAAGGCACAGGCTATGGATTAGGTAAACTTTCAGAAGTATCGACTATCTGGGGAAACGGAGAAATTATCGGACTTACTATTAATAATGCTCCAATCGATTGGATGATTTATCAATTTTATCCTAATAGTTATATCGGGTCATTAGTTAGCCCTATTCCCAAAGCGATCGCCTTTCAAGCTAACCTAGATAATATTAATCTAGATAATATTAATAAATAATAATAATTACTAAAACAATCAAAACTATGACTGAATCTAATCCTCAAGCTCAAAATAGTATTTCACCAATTTCGGGGCTGATCGGGGCATCAATTTCTGCAACCCTTGCCTATGGATTATATCTTTTCACCCTAAGCGTGGCACACAAACTAGCTCTTAGTCCGCTTCAGAATGCCGAAAGTCTTGCCGACCGCGTTGGAGTAGCATTTCGGACAATCTTATTAGCATTAGGGAGTGGGATCACAATTATTTTTGGCGTGATTGCGATCGGTTTGGTATTACTAACGATCAAGCAAATTTATACTAAGGTACTAGAGGCTAATTCCTGATCTAATTCCTAATTAAAGATTTTATATAGGATAAGCTCGATAAAAGAGACTAAAAACTATGACGATCGCCAAGCACAAATTTAATTCGCAACAATATCACTTAATGGCAGAAGCAGGGGTGTTTACTCCTGAAAGTCGTATTGAGTTAATTAAAGGAGAAATTATCACTATGTCGCCTATTGGGAGAAAACACGGCTCTTGTGTTGCTAGACTAAATCAATTACTCGTGCAGAAGTTTATCGGAAGATTTATCATCTGGGGGCAGAGTTCTATTAGGTTAGATAATGGCTCAGAACCTCAACCCGACCTAGCTCTTCTTAAATTACGTGATGATTTTTACATAGAGGGATTACCGACTCCAGAGGATATTTTATTAATTATTGAAGTAGCAGATAGCACAATTGATTACGATCGCCATACTAAGATGCCTTTATATGCTGAGTTTGACATTCCTGAAGCATGGTTAGTTGATGTGAATCAAGAAAATCTTACTAAATATACTAATCCCAGTCCAAAGGGATATAAGAATACTGAAAGTTTGGATAAAAATGATTTGGTTATAGTTTTAGGAGTAGAAATTATGGTTAAAGATATATTCGGAAGCTAGGTAACTTTAATATCCAATGTCAATAAATCGGTAAAAAAATGACGATCGCCAAGCAAAAATTTAATTCGCAACAATATCACTTAATGGCAGAAGCAGGGGTATTTAATCCTGAAAGTCGGATTGAGTTAATTAAAGGAGAGATCATCACTATGTCACCAATTGGCAGAAAACACGGCTCTTGTGTCGCAAGATTAGATCGGTTAATCCAGCAACTACTAGCAAATAAAGTATTTGTATGGGTACAAAATTCAATTCTTTTAGACAATGGATCGGAACCTCAGCCCGATCTCACTTTATTAAAATTGCGTGATGATTTTTACGAAGAACGATTACCGACTCCAGAGGATATTTTATTAATTATTGAAGTAGCAGATAGCACAATTGAATACGATCGCCATACTAAGATGCCCTTATATGCTGAGTTTGGCATTCCTGAAGCGTGGTTAATTGATGTTAATGCGAAAACTCTTACTAAATATACAAATCCCAGTCCTAAAGGATATAAAAGTATTGAAAGTCTTGATGGAAATGATGTAGTTTTAGTTTTAGAAATAGAAATTGCGATCAAAGATATTTTAGGAAGTTAGTTCTGCAAATCTTTGAGCTAGTTACATGGTTAGTAGCCACCTAATATATGAGTGATGTATGATCTAATAAGTAAAAAAATTCAATTTGAGGAAGTTTTATCGAGAATATCTACGGTGATACCCAAGGCTTAAAAACGAGCCAAATCAAACAATTAGAGCGACTGTATCGTCAAAAAATTGCGATCGAATGCTTTACAACTCCTGAATTTGCCCAGAGATTAGCAGGGATTAGCAGTGATATCAATAAACCTGTTTGCGTGTATGTAAATCGCCGTGGGCAGGTAATTAGAGTCGGGTTAGGCACTCCCAATCATGCCAAAATTCCACTTATAGAATTACCCCGTTATGGCGAAGAGCGTTTATGTGGTTTGCGTTGTATTGCCACTAATCTCAAGCACGAACCCCCCAGTGTGGCAGATTTAACGGCTATGGCAATGCAACGACTAGATAGCTTGATAATGCTGACTATTAGTAGTAAAGGATATGTCGATCGCGCCTATACAGCCCATATATTGCCCGAATCTATGGAAGGGGAATCTTGGCAAGTTTCACCACCTCAAAGTCTAGATGCAGTTAGCAAGCAAGATTTTTTAGAATTAGTTGCAGGGCTAGAAGATGAGTTTCGGCGAGAATATACAGCCCAACTGATTGAAGACGAACAAGATCGGGTGATTTTAGTTGGCTTAATTATCGGCAGTGAGAATTATCGCTCGACCCACAAACACACAAAACAAAATCCTCAAGAATTAATATCCGAGCTTACGCAATTGGTAGATAGTGCAGGAGGTGTGGTATTGGATACGATTTGGCAAAAACGCGATCGCCCTCATCCTCAAACAGTTTTAGGTGAAGGTAAAGTTCAAGAAATCGCCCTTGCCGCCCAAACTCAACGCGCTAATCTTATCGTATTCGATCGAGAATTATCCCCCGCCCAAATCAGGAATCTGGAGAGATTAATGGGAATTAGAGTGAGCGATCGCACCGAAGTTATTTTAGATATATTTGCCCAACGCGCCCAATCCGCAGCAGGTAAGCTCCAAGTCGAACTGGCACAACTCCAATATCGGTTACCAAGATTAGCAGGTAGAGGCTTGGCATTATCACGATTAGGAGGTGGTATTGGGACGAGAGGACCGGGTGAAACTAAACTAGAAACCGATCGCCGGGTAATTCAAAAACGCATAACCCAACTGCAACACCAAGTCGATCAACTCCAATCCCAACGCGCCCGAATGCGCCAACAACGGATCGATCGAGAAATCCCCACAGTGGCGATCGTCGGCTATACCAATGCGGGTAAATCAACTTTACTCAATGCTTTAACCAAGTCTACAGTTTACGCGGCGGATCAACTCTTTGCCACCCTCGATCCCACTACTCGTCGCCTCTATATTCGAGATGGAGAAATTCGAGATGGAGAAATTCAAGATGGAGAAATTCAAGATGGAGATATTCAGGATAGCCAAGCTAGTAGCCAAAAAAGTGACAAATCCGCTCAAACTATACTCCTAACCGATACCGTAGGATTCATTCACGAACTGCCGCCGCCCCTAGTTAATGCCTTTCGTGCCACCCTCGAAGAAGTTACCGAAGCCGATATTTTAATTCATCTAGTGGATATTTCTCACCCAGCATGGGAATCTCAATTACAAGCTGTAAATCAAATCCTTACCGATATGCCGATCGCGGTTGGAGCTACCCTAACTGTGTTTAATAAAATTGATGCTTTGCCCGATCGCACTCATAATCCCGTTCTAGAAGATAATTTTGACCCAAATTTTGAATCAAATTTTAAACAAGATGAACCTATGCAAAATCTTGAGATGATTAAGGAAAGATATCCAGATGCTATCTATATCTCAGCCGCACATAGAGTGGGACTAGATCGTCTATCTCAAGAACTGATCGCTTTAATTAAAGATGAGATTAATTAATTTTTTATGAGATTTTTGAGCTTTCTAGAAGATATTAGAAGCGATCGCCCTTAAAATCTGTTCAACTATTTCCGCAACTCTGCATTTTTAAGCACCATTAAACCAGCCAAAGGCTATAAAATAAACTTTGCAATTCATCAAAACTCATCTTCTATGCCAAGACGTAACGACATCCACAAAATTTTACTAATTGGAGCGGGTCCGATTGTAATTGGGCAAGCCTGTGAATTTGACTATTCAGGAACTCAAGCCTGCAAAGCATTACGGGATGAGGGTTACTATGTGATTTTGGTAAATTCTAACCCCGCTACGATCATGACCGATCCAGTTACCGCCGATCGCACCTACATCGAGCCAATTACCCCCGAAATCGTCGCGCAGATTATCGAAAAAGAGCGTCCCGATGCTTTACTACCAACAATGGGCGGACAAACAGCTTTAAATACGGCGGTGGCTTTAGCCAAAAATGGCACCCTCGAAAAATATGGCGTGGAGTTAATCGGGGCAAAATTACCTGCGATCGAGATGGCGGAGGATCGAAAATTATTTAAAGAAGCAATGGAGCGTATTGGCGTAGCTGTGTGTCCTTCGGGCTTGGGGCATACAATGGCTGAGTCTAAGCAAATTGCGGCGGAGATTGGTACCTATCCTTTAATTATTCGCCCTGCCTTTACGATGGGAGGCACAGGCGGAGGCATTGCCTATAATCAAGAAGAATTTGAAATGATTGCGGCATCAGGATTAGAAGCCAGTCCAAACTCCCAAATTTTAATTGAGAAGTCCCTAATTGGTTGGAAAGAATACGAATTAGAAGTGATGCGCGACTTGGCAGATAATGTGGTGATTATTTGCAGTATTGAAAATATTGACGCGATGGGCGTACATACGGGTGACTCGATTACGGTAGCCCCCGCTCAAACTCTGACAGATAAAGAATATCAGCGACTTAGAGATTACTCAATTAAAATTATCCGCGAGATCGGCGTAGAAACGGGTGGATCGAATATTCAATTTGCCATCAATCCTGTAAATGGTGATGTGGTCGTAATTGAGATGAATCCTCGCGTGTCTCGTAGTTCGGCACTGGCATCAAAAGCTACAGGTTTTCCGATCGCCAAGTTTGCCGCCAAGTTAGCCGTAGGATATACTCTCGATGAGATTCCCAACGATATTACCAAAAAAACTCCTGCCAGTTTTGAGCCGACTATCGATTATGTAGTGACTAAGATTCCTCGCTTTGCCTTTGAGAAATTCCCCGGTTCCCAAGCAGTTTTAACTACGCAAATGAAATCGGTCGGTGAAGCAATGGCGATCGGGCGCACGTTCCAAGAATCTTTTCAAAAAGCAGTAAGGTCTTTAGAAACAGGTAGATTCGGGTTTGGTGGCGACAAAGATGAGATCGTGCCTACCCTCGAACAAATTAAAACTAGCCTGAGAACTCCTAACCCCGATCGCATTTTTTCAGTCAGACATGGATTCCTTTCGGGCTTGTCGGTGAGTGCGATCGCTACGCTTACTCATATCGATCCGTGGTTCTTACAAAAATTAAGGGAGTTAACAGATATAGAACTATCCCTTAAAGATCGGAAATTAGAAGATATTCCTGAAGTAGAGTTCATAGAAATTAAAAGAATGGGATTTAGCGATCGCCAACTCGCATATCTGACCAAAACTACCGAAGATGAAGTCCGCCAATACCGTAAATCTCTCGGAATTATTCCCGTTTATAAAACCGTAGATACCTGTGCGGCTGAGTTTGAAGCTCTTACTCCCTATCATTACTCCACCTATGAAGCAGAATCAGAAATCCTACCTTCCTCAAAGCGTAAAGTGATGATCTTAGGCGGAGGACCTAATCGGATCGGACAAGGAATCGAATTTGATTATTGTTGCTGTCATGCTAGTTACTCGCTGCGTGCCGCAGGATTTGAGACGATCATGGTAAATTCCAATCCTGAAACTGTTTCCACTGATTATGATACGAGCGATCGCCTCTATTTTGAGCCACTTACCCGCGAAGATGTTTTAAATATTATCGAAGCCGAGCAACCAGAGGGTATAATTATTCAGTTTGGAGGGCAGACTCCATTAAAGTTATCCGTTTCTCTCCAAAAATATCTTACCGAACATCAAGACACCCTTAAAACTAAGATTTGGGGTACTTCTCCCGATTCTATTGATGCCGCCGAAGATCGAGAAAGATTTGAAGCAATTTGCCAAGAATTGGGAATTATGCAGCCTAATAATGGGCTGGCGCGTTCCTACGATGAAGCTTTATTAATCGCTAAAAGAGTTGGCTATCCCGTTGTCGTCCGTCCTAGCTATGTGCTGGGTGGTCGAGGCATGGAAGTTGTGTATTCGGATACGGCGCTAGAAGAATATATGCACAAAGCAATCTTAATTGAACCCGATCATCCTATTCTAATCGATCAGTTCTTAGAAGGGGCGATTGAAGTTGATGTGGATGCGATCGCCGACCAAAACGGGACAGTTGTAATTGGCGGGATCATGGAACATATTGAAGAAGCAGGTATCCACTCAGGTGACTCAGCCTGTGCTATTCCGACATTTTCGCTTTCCCCTAGCGTACTGTCTACCATTCGCGCATGGACAATTAAGCTGGCACAAAGATTAAAAGTAGTCGGCTTAATGAACATTCAGTATGCCGTACAAGTCAATCCCAATAATCCCAAACATGAACAGGTTTTTATTCTCGAAGCCAATCCCCGTGCCTCCCGAACTGTTCCCTATGTGAGTAAAGCGACAGGCGTTCCTTTAGTTTCCTATGCGGCGCAAATTATGTCGGGTAAAACTTTGCAAGAGTTGAATTTTATGGCGGAAGTCATTCCCAAACATATTTCGATCAAAGAAGCAGTCCTACCCTTTGCCAAATTTGCAGGTACAGATATTATTTTAGGTCCTGAAATGCGCTCTACAGGTGAAGTAATGGGGATAGACACAGAATTTGGTAGGGCATTTGCTAAGGCACAGATTGCGGCGGGGGAGAAAGTTCCGCTTAAAGGTACTGTTTTTATCTCGGTCAACGATCGCGACAAGTCTGGCGTAACTGCTGTAGCTGAAGGATTTATCGAACTAGGGTTTAAGATTATTGCTACTGAAGGCACTCATAAAATCTTGCACCGTCATGGGATTGAAAGCGAACTGGTACTAAAAGTTCATGAGGGTCGTCCAAATATTAGCGATGCGATCAAAAATTCGCAGGTGCAGATTATTGTTAATTCTCCCAGTGGTGAAGAAGCAAATTTAGATGGAAAGTTAATTCGGCGTAGTGCTTTGAGTTATAAAATTCCCGTAATTACGACTCTAGCAGGGGCAAAAGCGGCGATCGCTGCCATTCGATCTTTACAAACTCAACCTCTTGTCGTTCAGGCTTTACAAGATTATTAGAGTCTAGATTGTTAATTATGAGTTTAATTATGAGATTAATTATGAGAGATCATGAAAGCTATTCGAGTTAGAGAACACGTTAATCCCCTTGGCAAAAAATATCAAGAACCGATCCCCGTTCCTAATTGGCAGGAAATTTATCCCGATTTTTCTCAGCCTCTCAGTTTGGATATAGGTTGTGGTAAGGGTGAATATATCCTCAAAATGGCACAATTAAAACCCGATTGGAATTGGTTGGGATTAGAAATCCGCAAACCTTTAGTAGATCGAGCGATCGCGATCCAAAAAGAACTAGAGCTTAAGAATCTGTATTATTTATTTGGTAATGTCAATATCTCATTACAGCATCTTTTACCACCAACTTCTTTATCTCAAGTCAGCATTCAATTTCCCGATCCTTGGTTTAAACGCCGTCAGCATAAGCGCCGTACAGTTCAGCCGCAGTTAGTGACGGATTTGGCTCGGATTCTAATTCCCAACGCCCAAATTTTGCTGCAATCTGATATTGAGATGGTGGCTGAGGAAATGCTTAGATATTTTGAAGCCGATCCAAGATTTATCAACCTAGCTGGTAGAGGTAAATTTGCTGACTCAACTTGCTATCCCGAACATATTCCCACCGATCGCGAAGAGTGGACAATAGCCCGAAATGGATGTATCTATAGAGCGCATCTAGTTTTTAAGTAAGTTATTTAAATTAAGAGCTAAAGTTAAGGGCTGAAGTAGAGTATGGCTTGACTTCTGGAGTTCTCATACTATGATAATAAATATATCTCAATCAATCTTTAGACATGAATCCAAATTTGTATCTCGAATCTGCTGCCGAAAAAATCGAACCAAGTCTCAAAGCCCTCCAAGTGCACTACAGAGATATTATTGAAAAGTATCAACCCGTTGTCGATCACGCTCAGGCTCAACTCACCTATATAGATGGTATCCTTTCGGGATTCTCGGCTGTTCCGACAAATGCGATCGCCACTAGATCCTTTACGAAATCTGCTGATAATTTCACAGAGCCATCTCTAGTGAAATCTGTAGAAAAGTCTCCTGAAGATTCAACAGAAAATTCAATAGTGAAATTAACTACAAAATCTCCAAAGCAATCTTCAAATGACACCTCAGGTGCGGTTAAGACTCCAAGAAAGGCTCCTAAACCCTCCAATACTTCTAAATCTCTGCAATTCATAGCTAAATACTTGGGTGAAACTCTAACCTCGGCTGTCGGAGAAATATTGAGCGATCGCCAAGGACAAGAAGTAGGAATAGAAGAAGTGGTATCTGTGTTATACGGCAATATAGATTCGGAAGAATTTAAAGTTGCCAAAGATCGAGTCACCAAAAATTTATCAAAAGGTAAAGTTAGTGGTTTATGGGATCGCGTTGACGGTAAGTCTGGATATTACATTACCAAATCGTAGACAATTACAGGCTCAATCAAATGGGTAAATCCATCGGTCATACTTCGGTCTACCAGAATTTAGAATCTTTAGCCAAAAAAAGCTTAGTAGAATGTGTAGACCGATCTGATGGAATGTATGGGAGTCCTACAAATTCTCATTTTTACGTTTACCATATCGAATATTTGGGCATCTACATCAATCAGATATCAATCAGACATAAATCTATATCTATATCTAAATAAATCACAGAAATCGAATATGGAAGCAGCGATTGGCGTAATTGGTGGTAGTGGCTTATATAGCATGGCTGCTCTTGAAGATGTGCGAGAAGTAAAGATTAATACTCCCTTTGGAGAACCTTCTGATGTTTTAATTTATGGAAAACTAAGCGGAACTTCGGTGGTATTTCTAGCCAGACACGGGCGATCGCATCATCTATCACCATCAGAGGTACCCTATCGAGCCAATATGGCTTATATAGCATGGCTGCTCTTGAAGATGTGCGAGAAGTAAAGATTGATACTCCCTTTGGAGAACCTTCTGATGTTTTAATTTATGGAAAACTAAGCGGAACTTCGGTGGTATTTTTAGCTAGACACGGGCGATCGCATCATCTATCACCATCAGAGGTACCCTATCGAGCCAATATCTACGCCATGAAAAGCTTAGGCGTTAAGTATATTATCTCGGCATCAGCAGTGGGATCGTTGCAAGAAGAAATTAAGCCCCTAGATATGGTCGTTCCGCATCAATTTATCGATCGAACTAAAAACCGCATTGCTACTTTCTTTGGCGATGGCATTGTTGCCCATATTACCTTTGCCGATCCTGTCTGTTTGGCTTTAGCTGATGTACTGGCTACTGCCGCCGAGAGTATAGATTTGGGAACGGGTAAAGTGCGACGGGGAGGAATCTATCTATGTATGGAAGGACCCGCATTTTCGACTAAAGCTGAATCCTATCTTTATCGCAGTTGGGGTGCAGATGTAATTGGCATGACTAATCTCACCGAAGCAAAGTTAGCCCGCGAAGCCGAAATCGCATACTCTACACTTGCCCTAGCTACCGACTATGATTGCTGGCACGAAGAACACGATAGCGTTTCGGTTTCTATGGTGATCGATAATCTTCATAAAAATGCCACCAATGCCCAGAAAATTATTCAAGCAACTGTAGAATTAATCACCGCCAATCCACCCATATCAGAGGCACATACTGCTTTGAGAAGTGCAATTTTCACCGATTTAGCTAAAGTTTCCCAAGCCACCTTAGATAAATTAGGGTTAATCGTTAAAAAGTATTTGAAATAACTTACTCGATAAAAATTAAATAAATAAAATCTAATTTTGCTTTAATAACTATTAATCTTGCTTAAACCCTACATTCAGCAGGTTATTTAGGACAAAAAATAATATTTGCGGGAGGACTGACCAAGAAACTGCAAAATTAGATTCTGTCTATCGCAAAGTACACTCGAAATTACTCGCTTTTAATAAGCGTTGATATCAGTAGCCACAATTTTGCCGTGATTACCTGTTTCGACTTTCTGGAGTATCTCATGATGATTTGCAAGAGCCTAAAGGTTTAAAACAAAGGTGAGTCGGCGATCGCAAATAATCTCTCCGAACTCAACTATTTTGCTTGCTTAATCTCTGCTGAAAATAGATAATTTAAACGGGGCGATGATCGGTTCGGCATAACGGTCTAATTGAGCGGCGGCAGATTACTGCTGCATTACAAACAAGATCCCCAGCCGTCCGCTCCAGTAGGTTGTTAGCCCTGCATGTTCACACATTGTTTATTTGCTTATCCAAGGAGGGAAATCGAAAACTACATTTACTCCACTATTTCCTTCTTGACTTCATCGATCGACCCTTTTACTAAGATCTTGATCTCGTTGATGAACTCTTGCACCTCCTGATCTCCAGTCGCACTAGGAATTGGTATCCAATACTCATAGAGAGATTCAATACTTGAGGCTCTAAGCTTGGTACTTCCACGACCATCTTTCGGCATACTGTATTCTGAAGCGACAATCCAATCCTTTCGGGGTTTTTCACGCACGCGCTGTTCAACCCATTTAATTAACTTTTTAGTAAATTGAGCCTTGATCTGGTCAATAACAGATTTCTTCTCTTCAGAGCTAGGTGTCCCATTCCAACTGATGGGATTATCAAGAAACTGTGAAATCACGTTTGAAAGAGAACTTCGGAGATCTGCTGGCGGTTTCAATCTCAATGAGCTATCATCTAGATTCCCACGATATTTTCTAGTCAGTGTTCTGATGCTTTGCCAGTCAGAGGGAGAGGTCATAGAGTCTACTTCTAAACCTAGAAGAGCCTTCCACCTCTTTCTGAAATCCGTAATTCCATCTCGAATAGCCAGTACTAAATTGTCGAAACTATACTCTGGGAAAGCTGTAGATAAATCTGATGAAGATAAATTAATTAGGCATTCAAGCATTTTTTTCAACTCAGGCTCAACCTTTTTAAGTTCCTTCTCTTTTGTTGAGTCTAGGTGACCAAGGAAAAAGGTGTTTTCCTCAAGATGAACTTCCAAATACTGAGCAACTCCTCTAGTCAACTTTTTTTCAACCTGATTTGCAATGACATTTCTAATGCTATTGCGTAGATGATCCTTCTTAGCCTGAATGCTTGATAAATTGTCTCCCTTTAAATCATCCATATGAGTAAAGGCAATCACGAGCTTTTGTGTATGCCCTGTCGAAGCAATAGTTTCTAAAGCTTTCCCTACTGAGTTCGCCATAGAATCAGTTGCTTTATCAATGAGTAAGATGGCATCTACCTGATCGAACCAGTCAACCATTGAGTTAGACAAATTAGCTTCAGCACTTGCTTTGTGTCCCAAACCTTCAGTATCAATCAAGACCATTGGGGACTTATCCTGTGACCATTCTGGAAAGAATGAACCTTGAACTCGAATCCCAGTGACAAGCGGACTAACTAATGTCCCCCAAAGATTAACTGCATTAGCTGAAAAATATTTAACTGCTTTAATGAACTCCTTCCTATCAGTTTCTCCGCTCAATCTCCAAAGCTTAACCCAGCCCGTAGTCGATTTTTCAGAG
>Ga0163154_10001715_pt1 | contig 33516 bp, 40 predicted proteins | sample OliLakLV19MP9P1_FD_148649 | JGI IMG/M metagenome (GOLD analysis project Ga0163154, IMG submission 148649) | Freshwater microbial mat bacterial communities from Lake Vanda, McMurdo Dry Valleys, Antarctica - Oligotrophic Lake LV.19.MP9.P1 | ecosystem: Environmental > Aquatic > Freshwater > Lake >... | reverse complement strand
TAGTTCATAGCGGGCGGCCAGTTCCGCGATGGTCTGCTCAGTCTTGAGTGCTTCCAAGGCGACCTTGGCCTTAAACGCTGGGCTGTGTTTTTTGCGGGTCTCTTTCATCGTATTGCTCCTGTGGGTATCCAGTTTATGGAGCAGGAGACTCGCTTAGCTAGCTGTCCAGTTTTCCGGGTCCACTATAGAGTGCTATCGCTAATTTTCATTTACCATGAATAAAATCTGCCTATAGAGTGCGAGAGAGACCCTAAAGTCTGATGAAGCAATCAGTATATCCATCAGGGGCTTAACAGCAGCAATTAGATTCTTAAGCTTGGCCTCAACTAAAATACCCAACAAACCCGTAATTCTCAACCCTAAACGATCCGCCTCTGCTCGACCGCGCCGCTCATCAATCAAGAGTAAATCAGCCTTTAGCTCTAGTGCGAGCGCAATCGCCTCAGACTCTCCTGGATCTAACCTAGCCTCAAGCTCAAGGCACTCAACGATCCGAATGTCTGAAATATGTTTAACCTCAAGCCAAGAGGCGGATTGAATCTCAAGTGTTCCTGAAACAAGATGATTAACTTCGGTGAGTTCTCGATACACCGCAGCAGGAATAATGACTTGTCCATAAAGTTGAGGTAGCAGTTGTAAATATTGAATAGACGCTAAATTGGTAATTGCCGAAGTGTCACTAACAATGATCATAATCGCCCTAATTCTTGTAGATTTTTCAGGTCTAGTTCAAAATCTGCAACATCATAGGAGTAGCGTGGGAGCTTGCGCTGTTTGAGTAGTTGGCGAAAAGTATCGGGGGATATATCGGCTAATTTGCTGGCGTACCTAAGTGTTAAACGACCAGTTTGGAATAGGTGGAGGGCGATTTCTTGGCGGAACTCACTCGGCGTAAATGCTGCTGCCTGGAGGATTTCATCTGAGATTAGAACACTCATCGCAACTACCTCAGGGATCGTTTTTCTAGCATAGTCGGACTTCACCCAAATTCATGGGAACCGTCTGCCTACATCCTGAATTGACCGCGCCATCTCTTGGACAGTATCCTTTCCACCCAAGCCCAGGATCACGGGAACAAGCGCAACTAAGTCCGAGAATAGCTCCCTGCGAATACGGAGCCCACCAGCGCGGAGGGTATGGCACCACAGGAGGTAAAGTTGAGCGATAGGCAGCTTAGCTAAATGGGGAACTAAGCTAGTGCTTGCAGAAAATTAGTCCGGCAAGCTTGGGGTGTGGTTAAGGGGTGGGCGTGGTGGAGCGCCTTTTGCCGAGGGCTTTGAAGCGTTCGCCTAACTCTTCTGCAATACTTTTGAGGCCTGGTTGTTTTTTGGCGGCGGTTTTCACATAGTCATAGATGGTCAGGCTGCTGCTCATCGCTTCGGAGCCTGTGGCGAGTACGGTATCATCTACCTGTTCGGTGAGCTGGAGCAGACTAGTGAGGATTTCGTTCAGGTTGGTGACTAGTTCTACATCTTGGGTATAGCCTGGAAGGTCAAAGCTGGCAGGGAGAATCCCAGGATTGCTCTGAGCGGCATTGAGGCTTTTGGTTACAAAAGCAAGGCTCTTATTGCCCATTTTCATTAAGCTACGGCGTTCATCAGTGGTTAGGGCAATCAAAAAGGGCACTTTCTGTTTAATCGTGGCGATGGCGGTTTTGATCTCTTGGAGGTCGGCTGCGCTGAGGGTGGCCTGAATATTTTGGTAGGGCATGGTCGCGGCTCTGTAGGGTTAATTCATAGGTACCCCAGGTTGGAGGCTGTTTTAACAGTACGGTTGATGATTGGCAGGAAATATATCTTTAAGAGGCCCAAGCTGGAGAGCATTCTTTTCTAGGTAGAATGAGCTGAAACTCTTGGAGAGTGTGATATGGCTATTTTTGATCAGACTGGACAGCAGGTTACCTATCAATGGAATATTGCCGGAAATGCCTATTTCGAGACAGTCGAGAATAAAGCAGCGGTGGTGCAAGACTTAGAGCGCTTGTGGGGTGAAGTGGAAAAAGCAATTGCAGCAGAGAACTTGCCGGAGGAAGTGGGAACGGATGTGGCCTATCAAACCACCAAAGCCCGTGGCGAAAAAACCGGACGGGGATAAAACTACCTTGCTGGGGCATTTGGAAAGCGCGACTAAGCTTCTAACGGGGGCGACGGGAGTGGCCCAGGCATTTCCTGGGATGGTAAATGCATTTCAAAAGGCCACAGAGGTGGTGACGAAACTATTTTAAGCGTTCCCTTTTAGTTAAGATTTAGGGATTAATCGGTGTAGCCCATGTAGGATTGGACGCAGTACATCAGCAGACAGTGTTCCCCGTTGTTTGTAGACCCGTTGCTCATCAATACTTGTAACTTGATCTAATAGGGCAATCGAGTTAGATCTTAACCCGATGGTTTCGGCTGGTAGCTTGGGGTACAAGTAAGGATGATTTGCCCATTGCTGTCCTCTATCTGTGGTTAAAGGGACCACAATTAGTACCGGGAATCGTGGGGAATCGGGGAGCCCAACTGTAATGGCAGGACGGAATCCCTCTTGTTCTCTGCTATTCGGCAATCGTTGAGGAAATTGTACAGCCAGTACATCCCCGAGGTTAAATATTGTCATGGCTGTCTAGATTGGAAATCAGGGTTAATCAGCTCTCCCTCAGCTAATTCACCGGGTTGCCATTCGTAGGGTTCAAAGTCATCTAGGCGCGATAAATTTCCATTTAACCAGTCGTGGTCTTCTGCTGTCATACCCAACGCATCCCCCAAATATTTTTCAACTGCCAACTGAACATGTTCAGAGCGCATTCCACCAAGGGCATCTAAACGATTTAGCAAGGATGCCGGAAGGGTAATGGTAATATTTTGGGAGACTTCTGTAGGCGGCATCGTCTTTCTCTCCAGGAAATGGCGTTTCTATGTTAATTCACTAAGCTGCTATAAAGAGCATTCACTGGTAAATTTGTTGGATAGGGATAACGGGTGGTTGGGATGGCGGAGTTTAATCAGCCAGAGCAAAAAGTAGGGACTCAGTACAACGCGGACACGATTAATAATTATGGGGTCACCTCCCCAGTTATCCCCCTCCAGCTCCCGGCGCGGGTGGAACACTTCACAGGGCGAGAAACGGAAATTGAACAGGTGATACAGGGCTTGACTTCAGAGGGGATAGTCACCCTCTGGGGACCGGGGGGGATTGGGAAGACGGCGATTCTCTGGAAGGCGTTGGGGCAACTGTTGCCTGAGCATGGACCGCCGCCAGCGTTTCCCGGTGGGGTGATCCTTCATAACTTCTACGTCTCGCCCCAGGCCCAAAGTGTGTTGGAATCGATTGCGTTGGCTTTGGGAGAAGAGGCTAAACCGACCCCTGAAGCAGCGGCAAGAAGGGCTCTGGGAAAGAGTAAGCGGGTGTTGCTGCTCTTGGAGGGGGTTGAGAATGTGGATGATTTGGACTTGGTGCGGGAGGTGGCGGGCGGGAGTGGATTGATTTTGGCGACGCGGGACCTTAGACAAGTTCACGGGGCGTTGGTGGAAGTGGAGCCGCTCCCAGCTAATGAGGCGCGAGAACTGCTCTTAGCCTGGGCGGGTTCGAGAGCACAGGATCAAGCGGCGGTAGACCGGGTGTGTACCTTGGTCGGGGGTTTGCCCTTGGCGCTCAGCTTGGCAGGTCGGTACCTGCGGGAAGCATTCCAAACCGTGGGCGAGTATCTGGCATGGCTTCAGGAATCGGGGCTGGAAGCACTGGACTTTGGGCAGCGGCAAGCCCAGAGTGTGCCGTTGATGTTGCACAAGAGTTTGGGGCGGGTGGGGGACGCAGAGCGGCGGGCTTTCGCTGTAGTAGGGCGGTTGGCGCTGGATTCCTTTGACCATCGGGCGGTGGCAGCGGCACTAGGGCTTGAGGAGGGGACAGTGGGGCGGCAGTTAGGGGTCTTGGTGCGCTATGGCTTGCTGGAACGGGAGGAGAAGACCCAGCGCTACACCGTGACTCATGCCCTGGTTCATACTTTTGCCCGCACGCAATCGGAGCCTGAACTACAGTCTGAGAAGGGTTGGTGACCTATTTCCAAGAGCAGGCGGAAACCTTAAGCCAGCAAGGAGCAGAAGGCTTCATCCAGTTAACGCCTGAACGAAATCATCTCGTGCAACTGGTAAAGGAATGTGGAGACAGGCAGGATTGGGAGCGCATTAGCAGTCTTGCCTGGGCAGTTGATAACTTCCTAGACCGCCAAGGACACGGGCTAGACCGGGAAATAGTCTGGGCAACGGCACTAAGCACAGCCCGGAGTTTAAACAATTAGGATGGCGAGAGGAGGACGCTCACTTATCTGGGCCATGTCCACCAGAATCAGGGCTGGTGGAAGGAGGCGATTGGGTGCTACGAACAATCCCTGGACATCTCTCGGGCGTTGGGGGACCGACATTTAGAAGGTACTACACTCAATAACCTGGGACATCTCCACAAGGCACGGGGAGAGGAAGAAAGGGCCGTTTCTTTTTGGCGGAAGGCTTTGACGAAGTTGCACCCTGATTCGCCGGAGTATTGAGAGGTGGAGGAGTTGTTGGGGTGAGGAAGGCCCTCACCCTCGGTCCCTGACCTCCCTCACCCCCGGCCCCTCTCCCAATTCTGGGAGAGGGGAGTAAGAGGTAGTCTGAGAGTGGGGTTCAGGGTCTTGCAGTAGGCTCTGAGCTTAGTCGGGCAAGTAATTTTCTTGGAGCGGTAAGCTCTGAGCTTATACCGTTTCTTGAATTCTTTGCACTACTTAATGTTCAGAACGGCTTCCCACAATTGGCTAAATGAATTTGTCTAGCGTATTAAATCTGAGAAGTGGTATTACTATGCTGCCTGCTCTCAGGTAGCATAAGGTCCCTGTCCACTAATTTGGGGCAAGGTCAGGGTCAGCGGCTAGGATTTATCACCCTCTGCTGTTACTTGAGCCCGAGCTGCGACCAGAACCGGCATTTGTGTTCCTCAGCAAAGCGAGTATTCTCCGCAATCCCGGTCGGGGTGAAGGTCTGGATGTTACTTCCGGCGTTGAAGGTCCGCCAGCGCGGTTCTCCTGGCCTGTTCGGGTCTCCGGTCTTGGCGAAAGTTACCCAGGCGAGGCTGAAAGCATCAGAGAGCTTGCGTTGCGCGGGGTTGAACTGGGCTGGGTCCGCAAGGCCGACCAGAGGTGTCTGGAAAGCATAGACCAGACTACTCGAATGAAAAGACCCCAGGCTGGACAGACCAGCGGGTATCTTGAGGCTCGTAACCGCCTGCGGGTCGTTGAACTCAAAGGCGTACACCGGCACATATTTGGCGAGGGCGGTGCCGACATTTAGGGCCGGACAACTGAACATCGCGTCAGTGAAGACGGTTGCGAAGGCGAGGGCGGGGGTGCCGTAGGTCTTATAGGGATACTGGGCGAGTACCTGTCGATTCTTGGCTAGGCCCACCAGCAGACTAGTCCCGCCCCAGTACTGTTGAGGCTGTAATGGCTTGCCAGCAGATGAGGCCAGGGAAACAAATAGCCGCCCCTCGTCGTGGTTTGTGCCCTGGAGGACAGGGACCCGGTGGAATTTACCGCTACTGAAGGCCGCCTGGAGGGGGAGGGGCAAGAGGGTGGTACCGTACACGGGAGACCAGACCAGATTCCCGAGGGGGCGCAGGCCGGGTACCGCCGTGCTGGTTACCTGCTGCGGGGTCACACGGCGCAGGCAGAGGGAGTCTGCTTTCCGACAGCCGAGTCGGGCGGCATAGGCAAGGTTACGACGCGAGGCATCGGTCAGACTGACATTATTGCCCGGACTCATGCAAAGCCCGCTCTGAATAATTACTTTGTCAAATAGTCCAGTCGCTTGGGGCGAGGCAAGTTGGGCACAGATACTCAGACCACCAGCGGACTCCCCGAAGACCGTGACATTCCCTGGGTCGCCCCCGAAGGCCGCGATGTTTTCACGCACCCACCGCAGGGCAGCTTGCTGGTCGAGTAGGCCGTAGTTACCTTCCCCGCTATTTAAGCCCGCTAGTGCCAGGAATCCAAGGGGACCGAGGCGGTAGTTGAGCGTGACGACAACGACGCCGTGCTTACGGGCAAGGACACTACCGTCGTAAAGACTACCCGCACCAGCGGTGAAGCCACCACCGTGAATCCAGACCATGACGGGCAACCGACCCGTGGTTTCAGTTGGCGTGTAGACGTTGAGGAACAGACAGTCTTCAGCACCTCGCACCTCACCCTTGGTCTCGCCCGGTACGGCAAAGAGGCCCAAGACGACTTGTGTGCATTGATTCCCGAACGCAGTCGCATCGCGGGGGACTGTCCAGGGAGTGACGGGTTGCGGGGCAGACCAACGCTGACTCCCGGTCGGGGGAGCAGCGTAGGGAATGCCGAAGAATGTTTGTAGGGTCGTCGTCTGAAGACCCGTTACCGGACCCTGATTAGTGTTGATGTTGATGGGCTGCTGGGCGTGAGCCGTCATAGCTGACAGTAGGGCCGCGACCAGCAACGGGCGGACAATTTGGATCATGGCGTTTTCCTCACAATCCGGCGTTATCCGAGGGTAACGGGAGCGGTTCTTCGGCTGGAACCAATGTACTTTCGATCGGCTCACCGGGACCCTTGATCTTGATTTTGAGTTCATCTTTACTGAGCTTCAAGATATCTACTGGGTAGGAAATACCCTCTTCGATGATGGTCAAGCTACCGTCTGCGTGCTTCCACTTCCCTAACGCGGGCTTGCTGTTGGGCGATGCGAGAACCAACGTGCCGTCTGACAAGAAGACATAGAGTAATCCCGGCGCGGTACTGGATGATTTACTCACTTGCCAGACTTTGTTGATGAAAGCAGGACGCGCCGTTTCATCCGCTGCGTGGGCAACTGGTACAAATTGCGCGGTACAGCTAGGGAGGAGCAAGCCCAGACAAATCCCCAGTGCAATCTTCCCAAGCCCATTGGACGGTTTCGGGACGACGTAGGTCCCCTGAGCCAAGCCTGTGCTACTCAACTGGTGATGCATTTACAAGTGCTCCCTAGAGTGATTTGGTCTGGCATACAAAAGCATAATAGCCTAATGATTGTGGAATATTCCTCGCCTCCCAGCTTACCGGATCTATTTAGAGGTAAATACACGCTATTATCGAATCGAAATTTCTGTGTACAGATGAATTGTTTCACGAATAAGCGAGACCTAATGATTAACTAATAGGTCAGTGCCATCAGCCACGCTATCCGAAAGGCATAGAGGAATTTTGGGAGCCCTTAGGTCAGTAATAAATCCACATGGTTGACCTGTTGCGCCGTTGTGTAATTGAGGATGGCTGGGATATCTTGACCGAGTGCGTGAACCTGACCGCCCCTTTCAATTGCGCCCATGGAGTAACCCAATCCGACCAGAAATTGCAGCATTGCGATGGGTTCCACGCGGCCGACTAGTTTTAAACCGGCTGGCGAGAACTCTAGAAATAAAATGGGGCGTTGTTCTTTGAGGATGCGGACCATCCCCCGCAAAGCCTGGAACTCGTGGCCCTCAATATCCATCTTCACCACATCCACTTTCACATCCGGCAAAAAACTATCCAGACTTACCGCTTTAATCTCCTGGAAGTAGGGATTAGGACCGTGGATATGGAGCGCGAGTTGGTCTTTGTTATCTGAGGTAAATCGAGATCCTGAGTTCCCAGCATTGCCCAAGTCCGAAATAACCAACGTTTGATTATGCTCACTGACGGCTAGGTTATGCGCTTGGACCTGAGTGTAACCATTGTAAGCTAGACTCGCCGTCAACAGTTGATAATTCTTACGGTCTGGCTCGAAGCTATAAACTTGACCCTGAGGACAACAACTCGCCGCCAGTAGACTGTAATAACCAATATTCGCGCCCACATCAATAACCCGAGCATCGGGGTGTAAATGGTCCACGAATACCGCCGTTACATGGTCCTCATAGCTCCCTTTTAATAACAACGGACGGCTAATAGATTTATCGTTGAGATTGAGCAAAATGGAGAAATCATAGCGTTCCACCCGGTGTAAAACATCACTCGTCTTCGCCACCGGTTTAAGTAGCGTATTAGGAAGTGCGCCAAGGAAGGCGACCCGGAGGTTGCGGAGTTTACGTTCCCAGGACTCAGACATCGGGTCAGCCGTCGGGTCAGAGCAAAGATAGCATCAAAATAGACCCCTCACGTCCGCCACCGTCAGTTCAGCTAGTCCACGGATAACCCGATGCGCTCCCCGTTCTAACAATTGTTCCTGGTACGCAGTTGAACGATTGTGGGGCGGCAAAACCCCCACGGCGCGATAAACCCGCGTTGGGTCGGCCTGTTGCGCGTGAACCACCGTCAGGATATCCGCTGCTGTATCCCCGCAATAGACCACCTGACTCGTCTCGGGATACTGAGCCACGAGTTTCAATAACCCACCGGGGTCCGGTTTCTCCGGGGCCTCGCCCATCGCCACTAACGGGGGCCGCTCCAACCCCAACCGTCCCAAAACGAACTCCGCCGAAGCCCGTGAAGCCCCGCTCACAAAACCCCAATTAATGCCCGCCCGGTCCCAGGGTTCAAAAAATTCTCGACCAATTAAAAGCGGCTCAGCCCGGATATACCCCCCAAAGTCCTCGCCCAGATAACGTTCCTGAAAAAACGCCACTAATTGCGGGTAGGAAAGAGGGACATTCGAGCGCGTCAACTCCTGCGCCTCAAAATGACGGTAAATCAACTCCCGCGCTGCTTCCCAGTCGTTATTCCAAATCCCCTCAGTTTTGAGTCGGTCAATCTGGTCCAAACTAGGCCGAAAACCCGCGTAATGTTCGACTGTGTCCGCCAACGCCCGCAAATAGGACCCCGCCACATCCCGGACCACCCCATCAATATCCAACGCCAGTAACGTCTTCATCCCGCATACCCCACTGGGTCCGGGGGTAATTTATAGGACGTGGGCGACTGAATCAAGTCCACCGCCCGCTGGGTCGCTGCCGGGGAGAGTTGTAAAGGCAAAATCGGGATTGCAAGCTCTTCGACAAAAGCTGCCCGTGCCCGGTCATAACTCAGCCCCACCTCATAAAAAACCTGCACCAACCCCGCCGCCAGAATCAACTTAGTACAGGAGAGACAGGGTTCCAAAGTCGTGTACATCGTCGCTCCCTCCACCGCAATCCCCTTACGGGCCGCCATCGCAATCGCATTCATCTCCGCATGGGCCGCCCGCGACGTAAAAGCCTGATCACTATCACAGCGCGGGACCCCGACATAACAGTGCCCCAACTCCGTGCAATGGGCAAAACCCGCCGGGGGACCGTTGTAGCCCGTGGCTAGCACTTGACGGTCCTTGACAATGACCGCGCCCACCGCCACCGCCCGACAGGTGGAGCGGGTCGCCGCGAGTTTAGCTAACGAAAGAAAATATTCATCCCAGGACGGACGGTGACTCATGACGGTGTAGGACAGACATTGTTAAGGGTAAGCTATTTTCCCTAGGCACAACTAGCGCAACTTAGGAGCGCGGGGCACAATGGGACCATGTTTGAACACGATGTAATTGTGGTGGGTGGCGGTCTCGCTGGGTCCCGTGCGGCCCTAGCCATCGCCCAAAATTATCCCGGTCTGGATGTCGCCCTCATCTCCAAGGTCCATCCCATCCGCTCCCATTCTGTTGCTGCCCAAGGCGGAATTGCGGCCTCGCTCCAGAACGTAGATTCCCAGGACGACTGGCTGACCCACGCCTTCGATACGGTCAAAGGCTCTGATTACCTCGCCGACCAAGACGCCGTGCAGGTCCTCACCCAGTCTGCCCCCCAAGTCATCATCGACCTAGAACACCTCGGCGTACTTTTTTCGCGGTTAGACGATGGACGAATTGCCCAACGCGCTTTCGGTGGACACACCCACCGCCGCACCTGTTACGCCGCCGACAAGACGGGCCACGCTATCCTTCACGAATTAGTAAACAACCTATTTCGCTACGGGACCAAGATTTATCTGGAATGGTACGTCCTGCAACTCATCTATGAAGAAGGGGAGGTCAAAGGCTTGGTCGTCCTCTGTCTGGAGACCGGGCAGATTGAAGTTTTACGCGCTAAAGCTATCCTTTTTGCCACCGGGGGCTACGGGCGGGTCTACAACACGACTTCTAATGATTTTGCCTCCACCGGGGATGGGCTGTGTTTGGCAGTGCAGGCGGGGTTGCCGTTACAAGATATGGAGTTTGTCCAGTTCCATCCCACCGGGCTTTATCCAGTCGGGGTCCTCATCTCCGAAGCGGTGCGCGGCGAGGGGGCCTATCTCCTCAACGACCAGGGTGAACGTTTCATGGCAAACTACCCGATTAGCCATAACAAGATGGAACTCTCGCCCCGAGATATCACCTCGCGCAATATCGCCCTAGAGATCCGGGCGGGACGTGGGATTGGTGGCGGTGAATTCGTGCATTTGGATGTGCGCCACCTGGGAGCAGAGAAGATTATCAGCAAAATTCCCTTTGCCCGTGAGGAGGGTATGAGGTTGTTGGGGATTGACTGTATTGACGCGCCCTTACCCGTGCGCCCGACGGTCCACTACTCCATGGGCGGGATTCCGACGACGGTGGATTGTCAGGTCCTGGACCAACAGAGCAACCCCGTACCCGGTTTCTTTGCCGCCGGGGAGTGCGCCTGTGTCTCCGTCCACGGGGCGAACCGTTTAGGCTCCAACTCGCTTTTGGAATGCGTGGTTTTCGGTAAACGGGCGGGTGAACAGATTGGGGCCTACGTCCAGGGCCGTGCTTTCCCGAAACTTGACCCGCGCCCCTACCAACAACAAGCGGAAGCGAGAATTGCCGCGCTGCTCAATCAGGATGGCTCTAGCCGCCTCTACCCGTTACGCACCGAGCTACAAAACTTGATGACCTACCACTGCGGGATTTACCGGGAAGAACAGATCCTCAGCGACGGTCTCGAAAAAGTCCAATTCCTAAAATCCCGCTACCAAAACGACCTACGCCTCGACGACCGGGGCCGCATCTTCAACATGGAACTCACCGCCGCCCTCGAACTCCAGAGCCTTTTCACGGTGGGTGAAGTAATTCTTGCCAGTGCCCGTGCCCGCCGCGAGAGCCGGGGTGCCCATTATCGCCAGGACTATGAAGACCGCAACGATAGCCAATACCTCCGCCACTCCCTCGGTTTCGTGGACTCCCACCAACAGGTCCAAACCAGTACCCGCCCGGTAAACCTGAGCCTAGAAGCCCTAGATCCCGCCCGCTTCACCCCCCAGGAACGGAAGTATTAATAAGGAAAGCATGGAAAAACAGTATTGTCATAAATGTGCACGTTGGGTATTAGGTGTAGCCGTCTTCTTTAGGTGGACTGATAAGGGTATTACATGGAATTGAACTTCCACAAAGAAGAATTTAGCCTTGCTTATGTTCATGCTGTCGTTGCGGTAGCAGGTTACGTGTTTCAGGCAGCACCTCGACAAGTGGATATGGATGGAGTAGACGTTCTCGTTAAAGAGACCTCTGGTCGTCGCTCTTCGCTTGATATACAAATTAAATGTACTGCTGACAATTCTATCCTAAATATAGATAAGCTCAGCTATCCAGTAAAAATATCTACTTATAAAAGACTTAGTGCTGACTGTATAACGCCTGTAATTCTAGTTGTTGTCCTAGTACCCAAAACTATTGATAAGTGGATACTATTTTCCGAGGAGGAACTATCTTTAAAGGGCTGTGGATATTGGCTTTCCTTAAGTGGATATCCTTCAAACTATAATAGAGAATCAGTTACTATCTCAATCCCTAGAAGTAATATTTTCAATGTTGACAACCTTTGCTCTATAATAGAGAAAGTCTCCAGAGGAGAGGGTTTATGAAAGTAAATCTTCATACTGCTGAAATAATTAAGGCTATTAGCCTAGATGGTTTTGCCCAGCATCTTGCTCAGTCTGGGTGGGAAAAACGTCGGCTCATCGGGAACAAAGCGTCGGTTTGGACTAAAAATCATGGCGATGATGAGAGTGAGGTTGTGCTGCCATTAAATCCAGAATCCTCTGATTACTTAATCAGGATGTGGGACACTTTAAATGTTCTTGAGAACGTAGATGGGTTGTCATCCGAAGAGATTATCATGAAACTTGCGTCGGCTAAATTCTTCGCTCGGTCAGGAATGCGTGAAGTAATATCACTCCGCTTGTTTGTAGATGAGTTAAACAAAACTGAGCTAGATTTACATATTCTTAGTAGTTCTTTACGCTACTTGCAAGCAACTCTTTATTCAATTGGGCAGGTGAAAATTGGCTTAAATAGTAAAGGTGGGCGTATTCCGCAAATGGTAATGGATAGTACTAGACTATCAGTTATCTCAACTTTCCCAGGTTCTTCTGGAATAAGGTTGGGCACGACTCAACAGATCATGCAGGGGGAACTTTTCGGCCCCCCCCTTTCTACACAGACCTTTAAAGAATTTGCAGAGTTAGTAAACGAGAGTCTGAGTGTTGAAGGCTTACGAGAAAAAGCAACATCTTTAAAAACCCGCTCAGCTTCTAACTACAAAAAATTCCTAAGTTCAGTAAGTTTAGCCGATACAGCAATAGAAGTTGATTGGGGTTCCCCTTTTGACGAAAGTGGTTTAAAGGTTATGCTGCCAGCAATGACCATCAAAAGTGCAATTCAGGTGTTGGACGAAATTGTTGAGGAGATGCCAGAACAAGTAACTACATCGGGAATTTTGATTGGAGGTAACAAAAGGAACAAAAGATTTGAGTTTAATAGTTTTGATGGAGAGGATTACACTGGGACTATCTCAGAAGAGATAATAAAGAATGGTAGAGTTATGACCTTAAGTAGCTCTTATACTGCGATAATAGAAGTCATTTGGGAAAATACTACCTCTACTGGTGAAAGTAACGCTAGGTATAAGCTACTCGATTTAATTCCTTTTGAATTCTCTTAAAATAAGATAGTACATATTTAACATGGCACTTTGCTTGGCTGAAGGCTCTTGCCGCTTGCTGCAAGCCTACACTCATAGTCAAAACCGCGTGGATGCGTGGCAACAGAGTATCCAAGAAGTCAAAATAACATGGAGGCTACCGTGAGCGATCAACCGACACCATACATTCCAGATGATGCTACTCGTGCCCGCCTCCGCGCTCAACTCCACCAGACTTCAATGGAATCAAAGGAACTCTCGGGTGAGCTCCAGGCTAATGAGGAAGATGCGCGGCGCAAGTATGAAGAGACCCCGCTAGCCCAATTCTATGCTCGTCATCGCCCACAACGAGGAGGGGAGAGTGCGGGTTTAGTCTAGATAGCTGACAAAAATATCAGAAGAATCGTTAATTTTGAGTAAGCCAGTGTTGCAGAGCCGCCCGGTCCACAAAGTCCAAAAGATCCTCACCCAATGTCTCTAGTTGCGCTAGTGAGAGTTGTTCTATCCCAACTGCTCGGTAAATTGAAGTTCCTCTGACCCAGTGAGTTGCAAGTAAGTGTCTACGAACCCCGAGATGAACTGCATCTGCGCCGGGTCTAGCTTGAGGGTTGCTAAGAGCCGTAGACATTCCAACTTCACACGGGGACGGTCCGGCAGGGTTAATCCATGAGGCGTTCCAGAAGTGTGATTTCAGCATTGTCGAGAACCATTACCAGCAACAGGTCTTGGCTAGTTTCGTCGGTCGTGCCCTCTACACCAGCCGCTACTTCCGCTATGCTTTCCTCGAAAATGCACGTCTTTTAGGGGAATACCTGCCAGCGGTGATAGCGAGTGGGGACGAGGGGCATCCCTGGTTCGGCAGTCTGCGCTACGGACTTGCCCCCCGATCCAGCGTGGCGTCGAGACTGCCAAGGCCCTCACCTTAATTCTGGGGCTCACCAACAACACCCGCCCCGCCCAGTACATCCCCTGTCACTAACGGGTCAAACCCGACTACCAACCCACCGTCGCGACAATTAACCCCCAGGCCCTCACCGAGACCATGTATGCCCGGGGAGACGCGGTGTTTTTTGCAGGGACCCGCTACCACGAGGGGAACCGCCACATTGAGGAGTTCAGTGCCCAAACCTGCCAGACCTGTATCCGTACCTACGACCAACTCGGCAAAGTCACCCCCTGCATCTCTGACTGTACGGCGGAAGTCCACCGCGTCGATGTCCTAGACGACCTGCGTCTCCATGGGATGTCTCTAGAGAACTGTATCCAGTGCCGGACCTGTGAAATCGTCTGCCCCCAGATGAACCTGCGGGTCAACCCCACCTACGAAGGTTCAGGGCCGGACTTCTTCGGGTTGTAATATAGATGGGATTTCGCAGAGGTCCAGGGATGCTTTCAGTGGCGATGTGCACGTATAACGGAGCGCGGTATCTACCTGAACAACTGGCGAGCATTGCCAACCAGACCCTACTCCCTAATGAAATGGTCATCTGTGACGACGCTTCTCAAGACCAGACGGTAGCTGTCCTGCGCGAATTTGCCCAAGGGGTCCCCTTCCCCGTCCATCTCCATTGCAATCCCCAGAATCTCGGTTCGACAAAAAATTTTGAGCAGGCAATTGGACGATGTGTGGGGACGGTGATTGCGCTAGCTGACCAGGATGACCGCTGGCAGCCCCATAAGCTTGCGACCCTTGATGCGGCCTTGCGGGCCCAACCCCGGGCGGGCTATGTTTTTTCTGATGCCAATCTCGTGGATGCCAATACACAACCTATAGGCGAAAGCCTCTGGTCCTATGTGCGTTCAAACGTGCCTAAGTTTCGCCACTTTACCCCTACTGAACAACTGGCGGTCCTCTTTCAAGGCAACATCGTGACCGGAGCGACCATGGCCCTGCGTAAGCAACTCACCCCCTGGCTTTTTCCAATCCCCGCCGATTGGGTCCATGATGCTTGGATCGCGCTGATTAGTTCGGCTCTTGGTTGGTATGGGATTGCCCTTTCAGAACCATTGATTGACTATCGGCTCCATCGCAACCAGCAGCTCGGGGTCCACAAAGCAACAAACCCCGCCCCGTCCACTGACCGAACCCGTTACCAGGAGCTGCGCCGCCGTGAACAACAGGCGATAGATGTCTTGACCCATCTCCGGTCGGTCCCCTCAGGCTTGGACCTCACAGCCACCTTCACGCGCTTTGAGGCCCAGCGCAAACATTTCACCAACCGTGCTGCCCTGCGTGAACAATTAGCAACTCGTCTGAGCGTAGTTTTTCAAGAAGGTGTAACTGGGCGTTATTTCCAGTTCTCGGGGGCTTGGCGGAGTATACTTCGCGATCTATTTTTTTAGTCGGGGTTAATTGGAGCACGCGCTGCACTGGTCGTTCAGCTTGCCTAATTGGCAGGCCTGAGCATACTGGAGGATGGTTAAGAAGTTTGGCGTTGCCTAGAGGCACTCCAGACGTTTGTGGGATAAAAAAACAAAACGGGCACAGCATTAGGCAATGCCACTATTCACTATTCACGCTCTGCCGCGCTCAAGAGTAAGGTCAAGGGTCCTTGTTGACGCTGGCCCTCACTGTCATGGGGCGTGCCCACCAGCGTCAGACTACCCCGGTTCCGCAGTAAACAGGTCTGGAGATGGTCCACTAAGACACTCTCGCCGCCCGCCTGGACTTGCCACTGGTCCGAAGTGACATCCAACCAAACCTGATGGTCACTGATTAGACCAGCATTGACGAAATGACGGGGGTTACTCACCAGCACCCGGTCGGGGTCCACGGGCAGTTCCCAGCGCGGCAATACCCCGACCGTTCGTAACCAAGGGAGACTATCGGCACCACCAAGGGCCAACAGTTGCTCTCCCCAACCCCGCAGACAATTCAACCGTGCTCGGTCTTTCGTAGCTACCGTCAATAAATCAAAAACCGCTGCCCACTGCTGCTCCAAGGGTTGACCGCTCATCTGAGCTTGCCACTGGCTGAGTTGGTGACAGGCCGGGGGTGCATCAGTGAGGGAAATTAGGGGTTGGTGGAGTTGACGGGACCAACGGAGTGCCTGACCGGGCGTGAGTCCAAATCCGCATTCCAACAGTTGCGCCGTATCAAAGGTAGTCGCCATCCCCCACCGCGCTGGGTCCACCCAGGCCAAAGCCGTCCAGACCAACTGCGCCGGGAGTTGCGTGGGTAAATCCTGTTCCGGGAAATACCACTGGAACTGTCCGCCGAGGCACTGTTGTAAATGGGCACGGACACAGGAGTCCGCACTGGGGATGAGTAGGACACAGCCCGGTAGTTCCCGAATCCGCCCTACCGCCGCTGCCCAGAGTTGAGACCGTTCTGGCACCCAGACGCGATGGGCCGTGAGTCCATCCTGTTTTGCCAGAGCTTGCGCCAGTACGGGTGAGCTAGGGGCCACACTCCACACGGGCGGGGTATCGAGTAACTCCCGATGGTGCGCCTGACGCGGTTGCTGGTGGATCTCGTAGGGGTTGAAGGCCACATCTAAGCGCACCTGCGCCCGAAACGTAGTCAAAATTGCCCAAAAAGCCGGGGGCCACTCCTCCACGTCATCACAGAGCCAATGAGGATAACGAGCGGCAAGCTGGGCAACCCAGACGGGGTCCGTGAGTAAGTAATCCCGGACCACCTGCACCTGTTGCCCCGTATCAAAAATCCCCCGCGCCCAACTCTGCTCCCGGTAGCGCGTCAGACAGGCTTGGACCAAGGGGGCTAGCTCCTCCGTCAACCCCAACGGTAGACCCTCAGCTTGCTGGACCGACCAGCGCGTCAGTTGGGCAACCAGACGTTCATGACTCCAGCCCCGGTCCAGAAATTCCTGCACTAAGTCCCGGTCCAAGACCTGTCCCAGCCACCACTGTGCCCCTAGAACCGAGGGGAGCTGGGGTTGCGCCTCCGGCAGTCCGACGCGGTGGGGCGCAAGCCAGGGCCAAAACTCCTGGAGCCAACGCCGCGCCCAAGCCCGGAAAGTACCGAGGTGGAGCGTCCGTCCTGGATAACTCTCTGCCTGCCAAGTCAACCACGACGCGACCTGCTGGGCATTCTCCACCCAGACTAGGACCTGCTCCCCGTCTGCCTTAGCCCAAACCTCACGCAGTCGCATCGTCCGACCCGCCCCCGTACCCGCTTGATAAATCCTCAACACTTACTCCGGCGGTCTTCGAGAGCTTCGAGGACGCGGCGGGCTACTTCGCGTACCTGTCCATCGTTGTCCTTGGTGGCAAGGAGAACCGGCAAAATCGCCTGGGGATTGCCGATGCGGTGCAGAGCCTGGAGAGCCGCCAGCCGCCACGCTTGATTGGGATGGCGCAGTAGGACAATTAACTGGGGCACCGCACGGGCATCCCGTACCTGAGCGAGGACGCGGATCAAGGGTAAACACAGGTCCGCCGGAGCTAACTCCAATAAGCCTAAAAGCTCAACCACGTGGGGTTGCAGGGCTTCTTCAGATTGTTGCATCAGCCAGAGTACCGCCGTGGTCCGGATATTCTCTGTGGGCTCCTGGAGAAAAGCTAGGGCGGTTGTCATGCCCTCAAGCTGGATCAAAGCCCGGACGACGGCATCTTGGACATAGCTATCCGGGTCATAGAGCAATTGATGTAAATAAGGTAAAGCCGCCCGGTCGCCCAACTTGCCTAGGGCCTCGACGATGAGATAGCGGGGCGACTCGGGGTCCGGGAGGAGTTGGATTAAAGCCGGGACCGCTCGGGAGTCGCCCAGTTTTCCCAGGGCATCACAAGCATTCATGCTGGTCAGCCGATGGGAGTCATTCAGGGCACGGACGAGGGGTTCTAGGGCGAGTTCTCCCCCTAGGTGGCCCAACACATAGACCGCAGCAGCACGCGTCCCACCATCGGGGTCGTCTAGGACTTGGATGAGAGCTTGAATGAGGTCTGGAGATTCCTCCGCCCGCCGTAGTTCATCCACGGCCCAGACCGCGCCTTGTCGGACCTCAGGGTCTAGGTGGCGCATCAGTTTAATCCCCTTATTGACCCCGGCGTGCCAGACCAGACTTTTAGCCGCCCGGTAGCGCACCTGACCATCGGGGTCCAGCAGGGCATTTTGTAAGGGAATCAGGGCACGGTAGTGGCGGGAGCGACCGAGGAGTTCCGCTGAGAGACGACGCTGCTCCACATCGGGGGCAACCAGTTGTTTGATCAGCTCGGTGATCCGCTTTTCGTCCACACCCGTTTATACCCCGAGGACCAACTTATTTTTGACCAAATTCCATACCCGTCTCCTGGGCATACCGTTCCATGAAACGCATAAAACGGTCAAATTCCATCTGGGTCAGCATTTCATAAACACATTCAACCCCACTAAACTCGCCATTGAGGAACTGGGCACGGACATCGGTGACATCAAAACTGCCCTCGTCATCCATCAACCGCATCCGTTCAATTCGGATGTTTGTCTTGCGCGCTTTGGGTTGTTGGAAGGAAAAAATGGCGGTTTTACGCGGGCTGTTGCGCGAACCCCGGATCTTGATCCCACTGGCTTCTTCGTTAATACCGGCGACAAACTGGATCGTTGCGACCATAGCGTACCTGAGTTGACTAGGTTCATTGTACGGAAAATTGACCCCTGCCATCTCGTATCCTGGAAAGCATGAACAGGGTTCAAATTTTCGGGATTGTCAATCTCACCCATGATTCTTTTTCCGATGGCGGTCAGTTTTTAGCACCCCACGCCGCGATTGCCCAGGGGGAACGGCTCCTTAGCGAAGGCGCGGCTGGCCTGGACCTCGGGGCGGAGTCCTCCAACCCTGCCGGTCAACGGGTGACGGCTCAGACTGAGATTGAGCGACTCACCCCGGTGGTGCATCACTTCAAACAGATGGGAGCCACCCTCAGTGTTGATACCTATAAACCCGAGGTGATGCGGGCGATGCTGGCTTTGGGGGTAGACATGATTAATGACATCACCAGTCTCAAGGACCCCCAAGCCATAACGGTTTTGCGCGACTATAACGTCCCGATAGTCCTGATGTTTGCCCGCAACCGAGCTCCCCGTGCTGAAATTAAGCCCCAATCCCACCAAGACCTCATCCCTACGCTGCTCGCCTTTTTCCAAGAACGCCTCGACACCCTCACGCAACAGGGGATTGCCCGTGAACGGTTAATCCTGGACCCCGGCATGGGTTATTTCCTGGGCAGCAACCCCGCACCGAGTCTCTGGGTCCTTAAACACATGCAGCAGTTGCACACCCTTGGTCAACCCCTTTACCTCTGTACCTCGCGCAAATCTTTTATCGGGACCCTCCTCAATGAATCCCCCAACGGACGGGCGATGGGGACTCTAGCGACGGAACTCTGGGCCATGGCTCAAGGAGTCCAGTACATCCGCACCCACGAGGTCAAAGCCCTCGCCCAAGCCTGGACGATCTGGCAAGCAATTACGGAGGTGAGCGATTGAGCCGGAAGGAACCACCTTGAACCTCTGGTGCCGATGGGGGGGTTTCTTCTCACTGAGCTAGGAACTATTTTCATGTAAGTATAGATCCACCCCATTACGGAGACCCCTATGTTTGCTGTCCTAACTAGCTTCTTACTTGTCTTGGCGGTGATGCCTGGGGTCTTGGCCCAGAGTGAAAGTAGTTTCTTTGCGGGACTCAAGGCGCGGAGTATCGGGCCGGGGAATATGAGCGGACGGGTGGCGGCGGTGGAAGGGGTGGTCCGTGACCCGGATACCTTTTATGTCGGGACGGCGACCGGGGGGGTCTGGAAAACAACCAACGGCGGGACGACCTGGAATCCAATTTTTGACCGCCAGACCACTTCCTCCGTGGGGGCGATTGCCCTGGACCAAAATAATCCCGAAACGGTCTGGGTGGGGACCGGGGAGGCCAATACCCGCAACAGTGCTGGGGTGGGCCGGGGAGTTTTCAAAAGTTTGGACGGGGGCAAGACCTGGCAGTTTTTAGGACTGGGGAAAACTGGACACATCAGCCGCCTGCTCCTGGACCCCCGCAATCCCAATACTGCTTATGTAGCGGCCCTAGGCACAATCTGGGGGGAGAACCCAGAGCGCGGGGTCTTCAAAACCATGGATGGCGGCAAGACTTGGCGGCAGGTCCTCTACGTGAATGGACGCACTGGGGCCGCCGACCTCGTGATGGACCCCAAGAACCCCCAACGCCTCATCGCCGCCCTGTGGGAGTACCGCCGCTGGCCCTGGTTCGCCAAGTCCGGGGGAGCAGGCAGTGGGCTCTATGTCAGTAATAACGGCGGTGAAGACTGGCGCGAGATTACCGCGAAGGAGGGCCTACCCCCAGGTGAACTGGGTCGCATTGGTCTCGCAATCGCCCCGAGTAACCCCAGTCTGGTCTATGCCCTCGTGGAGGCCCAAAAGAACGTCTTATTACGCTCCGAAGACAGCGGCGCGACCTGGAAAACCGTCATCCAAAAAACCAATATCAACCCCCGTCCCTTCTACTTTGCCGATATCCGCGTCCATCCCCAGAATGAAAATTTACTCTATCGGCTCCAAGTGGACCTGGATGTGAGTAGTGACGGCGGCAAAAATTTCACGACCCTGGCGGGGTTGAACCGGGTCCACTCGGACCACCACGCCCTCTGGATTCATCCGACGGGCGACCTGATGATTAACGGCAACGATGGGGGAATTGCCCTCAGCCGCGACCGGGGCAAGTCCTGGCAGTTCGTGGACAATCTACCGCTGGGTCAGTTCTATCACCTGAGCGTGGACCAGCAGTTTCCCTACAACATCTATGGCGGACTGCAAGATAACGGCTCTTGGCGCGGGCCGAGTACCAGCCTCAAGCGCGACGGGATCTATAACGGCGACTGGGAAATGGTCGGGTTCGGGGATGGTTTCGCGGTTTTGAGTGACCCGGAGGACAACGAGGCGGGCTATGCCATGTCCCAGGGCGGGAATTTATTTTATTTCAACCATCGGCTGGGCACCCGGCAACCCCTGCGCCCCACCGAGACCAACGTTAAGCACCGCTACAACTGGAACGCTGCCCTAGCCCTCGATCCCTTCGACCCCAAAACTATTTATTACGGCAGTCAGTTTGTCCACAAAAGTGCCGATAAGGGCCAGAGTTGGGACGTGATTAGCCCGGACTTGACCACCAATGACCCCGCCAAACAGAAACAGACCGAGAGCGGCGGACTGACCCGCGATGTCACCGCCGCCGAGAACCACTGCACGATTTTGAGCATTGCCCCCAGCCCGGTCCAACGGGGAGTCCTCTGGGTAGGCACCGATGACGGCAACATACAACTGACCACCAATGGCGGCAAAACTTGGGCTAATGTTTCACGCAGTCTCAGCGGTCAAGTCCCCGCCGCCACCTGGATACCCCATGTGGAAGCCTCCAAGTTTGACCCTGCCACGGCCTACGTCGTCTTCGATGACCACCGCCGCGCCAACTGGCAGTCCTATGTGTTTATCACCCGCAATTACGGCAAGAGTTGGCAGAGTCTGGCTACCCAGGACCTAGATGGGTTTGTCCATGTCATCGAGCAGGACCCGGTGGACCCGGAGTTGCTTTTCCTCGGTACGGAGTTTGGCTTGTATATTTCCCGCGACGGTGGAAAAGCTTGGCAACGCTGGAGTTTACCCACGGTCCCAGTGATAGATCTGGTGGTCCATCCTCGTGAACACGACCTCGTAATTGGCACCCACGGGCGGGGCATTTATATCCTGGACGATATCAACCCCCTCAGGACCCTAGACCGGACAGTGGCCCAAAAACCTCTACATCTATTTCCAGTCCTGACAGCCTACCAGTACAACTATGCACTCTTCGCCGGACCCTACATCTCGCCGGGAGATGGCCTATACCGGGGAACTAGCCGGACCTACGGTGCCCTGCTCACCTACGTCGCCAATCCCACGACCGACCAGGACAAACTGGATCTTCAGATCAGTGACGGCACGGCTGTAATCCGCACCCTCAAAGTCCCCCTCAAAAAAGGACTCAACCGGGTGGCCTGGGACCTGCGCCGTAAAGAATTCGCCCAACCGACCAACCCCGATGACGAGACCCGGAGTGAGGGCGACCAACCGGGTATCCTAGTCCTCCCCGGCACCTACACCGCCACCCTCAAATACGGCTCCACCACTGTCAGCCAGTCCTTCCAAGTGAAAGACGATCCCCGCCTCACCGTGGACCCCGCCCGCCGTCAAGAGACCTACGACCTGACCCTGAAGGCCGGAGCCCTCCAAGAAGCAATTACTCAAGCCTTCCACCAACTCAACGACACCAAGAAGGCCATCAAAACCGTAGAGGATTTCACCCAGGACCTAGACCCCACTCAAGCCACCACGCTCAAACAAAACGGTGCAATTTTAGAAAAGAAGCTCACCCTCCTCGCTAACAAACTCGTCCCCGAGCGGGACCGCCAAGGAATTTATGACCGCACCGCCGAGGCCAGCCAACAGGTCAGTCTACTCCTCAACACCCTCCAGGGTGCTGGCTTGACCCAGGCCGTCCAAGTGAAGTACACCAAGGTCAAAACGATGGTGGATGCTATGCTCCAGGAGTACAACCAGCTTTACCAGAATGATGTCCCCGCTTACCAAAAGCAGGTCCAGGCCGCCGGATTCACCCTTTTCAAAAAAGTACCCACCCTCACGACGAGTGACTAGTTGGGGCCTCCTCTTCCTGTTAGTTACCGTGCCCGTCCAAGCGCAATTAGCCCGCTCCATCCAACTCGATCCCGGCGACCACCATTACCGGGATAGCTTGGTCCGACTTACCGAGAGCACCGCAATTTTGTACGACGACCAGGGCCACAGCTTAGAAATCCTCCAGCTCGTGGAGACCCAAGCGAGCTACCAGCGTTACTTAGGCGAGCATTACAGTCTGGTCTTTTATCCCGCCCAGGGCACAGGCACCGCCGCCTTGACCTTCCCGGACCCACCCACCCCCAGTCCGGCCCTCTCTACTGCTGAACAAATCCGCCACTGGCAAGTCGTCAGCCAACACGCACAAAAGGCAGGCTTGACCACAGTTGACCAACGCGCCCAAGCCATCCTCCAACGCCTCAATCAGCCCTGATTCGGACAAGGAGCCGTGGATAAGCCCTCGCCCTGCCAGCACAAGAGGGGCGGCTGGGTGAAAGCTCCCAATCCCTCACGCGTCAGCAACTCCGTCCAACGGGCGCGTTCCTGTAAATCCGCCGTGACCCGCAACATGTCATACCAGAACCCCGCCAAGGCAAAAAGCCGTCCCTGCTCCGCCAAGGGAGCCGTTGCCAGCCGGGATTGAAGCTCTGGGACGGGTAAAGCGTGCTGAATGCGGGCCTCCACCAGCGCGTCCTCACTCGTGTCCTTGGGATTACAGAGGACGCTCACCGTCCAACGGTAGGTCTGGCCCATGGCGAGCCGGGGAGCCGTGGTCGGGAGGGTGAGACGGGTGACTTCCGCCATGCCGTGACTGCGAAAAACCGTCTTAAACACCAAAGTCCCATCCATCCCCCACAGACTGAAGGCCAACTGGGGGACTTTTTCGAGGGGTACATCCTGCCAGTGCAGCTTAGGCGTGACCCAGAAGAAAGTTGGTTGAGCCGTGCTAGTCAGCCCCAGATTCTGTTGGGGTACTAGCACCGTGAGGGGTGGTTCGTAGGTCTTACCGCAACCAATTGCTGCCGCGCCTTCGCGGTTCCCTGGTACGCCCCGGTTGGGGAGGGTGGTTAGGGTGAGGGGACGGCGCGGTTGCGGAGGCGTCACCACAGCTGCAACGGGCGGGGCCACTTTCGTTTTAATCATTAGTTTCTGACCGACGGCGAGCCGGTCGGGGTCCTGCAACTGAGGATTACGTTGGATCAATTCAACCACCGAGGTCGCTTGAGTCCGGGCGATCTGGTAGAGGGTATCGCCCGGTTGGACCGTATAAATCGTCTGGGCCAAGCTGGGCAGGGGCACTAGGGCACAGCCCAGCACAACAAACCATTTAGGAAACATGGTAGACCGTTATTTTTCTCATAGTTACCATACGGTGCACCTTCTGACGATGATTTGAAGCAGGTTCAGTTCTTTTGTAACGTCTACTGATTATTCATCGTCAAAACCGTATCGTTATCCAAGGGCAGGGGGTCGTTGAAGTGCCCAAAGTAAGTCTGTAGGTGAGGCGGGAGATGGGGGAGGTCGAAGTGGGCATCTCCGGCACAGATTTTGGCCCAGAAGTCCTGGAGGTCGGGCATGAGGGCGTGGGCTTGGCTGGGAGAAAGCGAGAGGGGCGGCGTCGTGAGCAGCTTGAAGAGGTAATGACGACTGAGGGCGATCGTGTGCTGCTTAGAGAACTGGTGGAGATTGGGCCACTGGGGCAGAGCGGTGACGCGCCGGGAGTGGATAGTGAGTTGGTCAGACGCGAGGCTACACAGGCGATAGGGATGGGGATAGCTGACCAAGGAGCCGGTGGCGATGTCGTAGAGCCCTTCTTGGTAAGCGATGTCTTGGACATGGAAATGCCCAGTGAAGACCCAGGCGACCTGATACTGGCGCAGGAGGCGGACCAAGCGCGGGTGGTCCGGCAGCATATAGCCCCGGGTGGTGGGGTGAGTGGCTTGGTGGGGAATATGTTCCAGGAGATTGTGGTGGACCAAGACGAGGAGTGTCTCGTCCCTATAGGTCTCTAGAATGCGCGTCAACCATTGCCACTGGGGTTCATCCAGACCGAATTGGGCACCCGTCGCGCCTGACGGGAAATAGGTGGAGTTGAGACCGACAATCCGCACACCGGGGGCCACCGGTTCACAGAAATAGGGCAAGTCGGTCTGGGCATACCCGGAACGGCGGTACATCCCGGCAAAATCCGGTAAGCCCAACTGTCCACCTTGCGTAAAAGGCACCCGTAGGTCATGGTTCCCGGCAATCACAAAGGTCGGGAAGGGGAGACGAGCCAGACGGTCGGCTAACCATTGATGATTCTCTAGCTCGCCATCTTGGGTCAAGTCACCAGGGATGAGTAAAAAATCTACACCCACGCGCTCCAAATCCCTGAGGACGGCCTCCAGACAACCCATGCTCACTTCGAGTAAGTGGCTGCGGTGCCGGTAATCGCGCAGGGTGTGAGGCAAGGTGAGGTGGGGGTCACTCAAAACCCCGAAGGTGAGCTTAGTCATCCTCAAGACCTCTTTTTACCCAAATGTAACGGTAGGCGGTAGGCAGGGGGTTAGTCCGAGAAAGGACTTAACTGTTTTTACGTGTTTCACAGTATGTATGTCCTGAGAGAGAGCCGATAAACTGAAGGCCGCGCCGGGTTTAGGACGCAGGAGGGGCAGGATGGTTACGAAGCTCACCGGGGGTAGTTACTACTCCCGATTTTTGTAGTAGCTGCGCCCTTAGATCAGAATATTTCTAACAGTTAGCTAATATGGTACATTGTCTATCTAACTAGGGGCTAAATGAGCCGGGGGGCAAGGATGTACTATGTGGTCACACGCACCACATTCTTTAAGCCTGAAAAAAAGGGAGGGGTCCGCGAGACGCGGTATCTGACCATTTTTGACCTATGGGAATTAGAAAAAGAGCAGGCCCGTCGCTTTGCCCGCTATCCAACTTCAACCGTCAAAAAGTTAAAAGCCCAGGGTTTAGAGGATGTTGATGTTATTGAGATGGATGCAGTCCAAATTGTCGAAGAGACCGCTCCGACTTCCGATACAGTAATCATTCAAACGGCGAACTTAGTCTTGAAGGTGAAACCCCCAGAACGTACCAATGGGACGATCAAACCGACACCCACTACCCCGCTGCCACCCGCCCCGCTCCAGCCGGCCCTACGCGAAACTGCCCTCCACCAATTTAATGAACCGACCGCGCCCACACCAGAACCTTGGCGGGGTTATATTCATCTGAGTCGAGCGGCCCAGGGTCCTGAACGAGTCCAGCAGTTGAAATGTCAAGATGCCGTAAGTTTCACCTATTACTACCCGTCGGGGCAGAGCTTGGGTCAGGTTTTTGTGTGTTGGTACGCGCTAAAAAATGAAAGCACCATGCCCAGCCTTGAAGCCTTTGGTGAAGCTTGGCTCGTCCTGGGGCATATGCCCGATGTGGTGCAATTTCTCTCGACCACCGTGGCGGCAACCCTCACGCCCAAGGACTTTTGTGCTCAATTAGAAGTTCTCGGGTTTATCGATGAAACCAACCGCTAGTCAAAGGCAGGACCAACTCTACGCCTTGATTGAAGAACTCGTCCTCTGTCACTCGCCCAGCGGCGATGAACGGGAGATGGACGAATATTTATTGCGGACTTTCCCGCAAGCTGAGCAAGACGAGGCGGGGAATATTGTGGTCCATCTGCCCGGTAGCGGCGAACCCTTAGCCCTGAGTGCCCATAAAGATGAGATTGGGATGATGGTCCACCGCCTTGAACTGGATGGACGGTTGCGGTTGGGGCGGTTGGGCGGTTCTTTCCCTTGGGTCTATGGCGAGGGTGTGGTGGATATCTTGGGTCGTCACGAGACCATCACAGGAATTCTGTCCTTCGGTTCACGCCATGTCTCCCACCAATCTCCCCAAAAAGCCCAACAACTGGCAGCCTCACTCCAGTGGGAGCATTGCTGGGTGGAGACGTTTCTCTCGCCAGCGGAACTGGCAGACCGGGGCGTACAGCCGGGGACCAGGGTGGTAATTGGTAAGCACCGCAAACGCCCGTTACGCTTGGGGGGACGAATAGCGAGTTACACCCTTGATAACAAAGCTGCCGTCGCCGTCCTGGTCCTCCTCGCTGAAAACTTGCCCCCAGACCACCGGGCCGTCACGCTCATCTTTTCGGCCCAAGAGGAAGTCGGGGGCTTGGGGGCCTTACATTACACCCAGCGTGTCCGCCCCGCCGAAATGATCGCGCTAGATGTGACCCCGGTTGCTCCAGAGTATCCGGTCCAATTCAATGACCAGCCGGTTCTCCTGAGTGCCGATAGTTACAGCTATTACGACCAACGTTTTAATGACCGACTGGCAGACTGTGCCCAACGAGTCAATATTCCTCTGCAGCGGGCGGTCCTCAATGGGTTTGGCTCCGATGCCTCGCTCGTCGTGAAACACGGGTTAGTAGCGCGGGTAGCCTGCTTGGGGTTTCCTACGCAAAATACCCATGGCTACGAGATAGCCGAACTCGCCGCCTTGCTCCATCTTCATGATTTGTTACACGCCTATATTATGGGGGGATGAAATTCTTAATATTCCTCTTGGCTGCTGTCCTAGTCGGGTGTGACGCGGCCCCGCGCACGGTCCTTGAGAGTGAGGCGACTTCGGCAATGTTACGCAATGACTTCCCCCGTGCCCTCCAGTTATGGGACCAAGTTTTAGTCAAAAATAACCGTAATCCCGATGCCTACCGTGACCGTGCCAATACTAAGGTTTATCTCGGCGACTTCCCCGGTGCCCTCAAGGACTACGACCAATCTCTTGCCTATGCCCCCCGCGCCGCCGCGACTTATCTCAACCGGGGCACCGTCTGGGAAGCTCTAGGCGACTGGGACCAAGCCATCCGTGATTACAACCGGGTTCTCGAACTCGAACCTAGGGCCGCTGATGCCTTCAACAATCGGGGAAACGCCCAGGCGGGTAAAGGGGCATGGCCCGCCGCGATTGAGGATTTCAAAAGCGCGGTGATCATCAATCCCCGTTACGACCTCGCCCGCGCCAACCTCGCCTTGGCCCTCATCCAAACCGGGCAGTACCAAGCGGCTCTGACCGAATATCAGAACGCGCCTCCAGGCTTTGAACGCTTCCCGGATGCCTTGGCGGGTCACGGTTTAGCCCTCTGGCAACTCCAACAACCCCGAGCCGGTGTCCTGCTCCTCCAAAAAGCCCTAGCCCTCGATCCCAATTACCAAAGTCGCACTTGGCTCCTCAAAACCCGCCGCTGGCCCCCCCGCGCCGTAGACCAACTCCTCGCCATGCAAGCCAAAGCAAAAAAACTTTAGCTGGCCTAGGTTGATGCAGCAACTGAAGCACCCTGCTATGCCGATGGCTCTTGCGTAAGTCCTAATCATATCGGTTTCCCGCAGGCTGACCATTTGACCCGTGCCTATGTGTGGAAAAGATCAGGGTACTGTTCCACCGCGAGTACACCAAGAATGGCGCCCCAGAAGTGCTACAGGCTTTGTTTTTTCTGATTCAAAGTGTGATGGCTATTTCTTCCTTCAGAACCTACTGCTCTAACCAGGATCACTCTCACGGTTAGGGGACGGGTGACATGACCGCCTAGGCGAATTGAATTCGCAAGTAATCATCTTCCATCTTTGCACCGATGGGTTGGAGGGCGGCGAGGGTCTGGGGGAGGACCATGTTGCGGCGATGATTGCCGACCCGGATGTTGAGTTCATCCCCGGACTTGGCGAGTTGGACTTCACTTTTGGGGATACCGGGGAGATAGATTTCCAATCGGTAGCCCTGTTTCTCGGTCACGACACGGAGGGTGTTCTCGGTGTAGAGGACTTTAGAAGGGTCCGTCTCGCCACAGAGGTCCACTTTGAGCCGTTCGAGGGCCGCAAATCCGACCAGTTCATCTTGGTACAAGGGAATCTCATAGACCGGGAGGGGCCGGAAGTTATCGTGGATGGCCTGTCTGTAAAGTTGCTGGGTTTCTTTCCAGCGTTGGAAGTATGGGTCCTGCACATGGTCCGGGATAATCCGGTTGGCAATCACACAATCCGTAGCGACCCCATAGAGACTCAAGTAGGCGTGGGCACGCATCGTTTCCTTGAGGACCATTTTCTCGGGGTTGGTGACGAGCCGGACGGAGGTGACGGCGTTATTGGTCAGGACTTTTTCGAGGGCTTCAATCTGTTCATAGAACTCGTAGGGCGCGTCCATGACTTCATTCGTCGGCATGGGAATCCCGGTCAGACGTTGCAAAATCGGGTTGACCACCGGACCCAAGGTCTGAGCAATGCCCTGGAGCGGTTTGTAGAAGCGGCGCATATACCAGCCCGCCACCTCTGGTAGACTCAACAACCGCAAGGCCGTCCCCGTCGGTGCGGAATCAATAATCAGGACATCAAAATCTTCTTCGTCGTAGTGACGTTTGACGCGGACCAAGGAGAAAATTTCATCCATCCCCGGCAAAACCGCAAGTTCCTCTGCCTGGATGCCTTCTAGTCCCCTGGCTTGGAGGACCTGGGTGATATATTTTTTAACCGCGCCCCAATTTTGCTCCAGTTCAATCAACGCATCCAGTTCCGCACCCCAGAAGTTTTGCGCGAGCTCACGGGGTTCGTGGGTCAAGGGCAGATCCACACTGTCGGCGAGGGAATGGGCCGGGTCCGTGGACAGGACGAGGGTACGATAGCCCAACTCAGCACAGCGTAAACCCGTCGCCGCCGCCATGGAAGTCTTCCCCACGCCGCCTTTGCCCGTGAGCATGATGATACGTAAATCCATGATGAAGTTCCGTAAAGTCGTCTCTACATCATGCCCGAGCCGGAGGATGGGAGCAACGCTAATGGGGATGGGCGCAACGCTAATGGGGAAAGGGTTGTAAGTAGACCGGGACCGCTGCTTGCCAACCAGGTCGCTCTCCTTGCGCGTACCTGTCACGAGATTCTAAGGTGAGAGCCGTAACAATCTGGGTAGGCAGTAAGTCATCTACCCGGACTTGCGGGGAATCTTGCACTTGCATCGCCCAAGCCTCCGGCTCAAACAACTGCTCTTGACCCCCACCAACTGCGCCATAAATCCGCCCACCATGAGCCAGACGACTTACTGCCATGGATTTATCCTCTGTGGCACAAGCCAGAGCCGAACGGGTAAAGACAGGAATCGCTAGCTGTTGACCCAGGGTCCGCGCAACCACCACCCCCAACCGCAGACTGGTGAAACTCCCCGGCCCCGTCACCACCGCCACCCAAGCTAACTCCCGCCAGGGCAACTCACCGACAAATTCAGCCACGTGGGGTAACAGGGATTCCGACAGTTGACGGCCCTCCAGCCACGCGCCAGCACAGACCGGACCCATAGCGGGAGCCAAGGCCAGACCCAACCAAGCCCCGCAGGTATCGAGTCCCAGCCCCCAACTAGCCACCACTCACCGGCGGAATAAATACTAATTCGTCGCCCGGTTGAAGGACCCACGCGGCGGGGACAAAGTTTTGGTTGACTGCGAACCGGGTCACGGGCACCCAGCGGCTCAGCGTCGGGTGTTGGGTGACGAGGGATTGGAGGACTTGGCCCACCGTGCTCTCGGACTCGACCTGGAGAACCTGTTCATCGGTATCCAGGGCTTCACGATAGGCCGCAAACAGTTTGAGGGTAATTTCCACGGTCTACTAGACGTTCCCCTCGGGCAGTTGGGGTTTGGGTTGGGCGGCGGGTAAAATTCCCATCTGGGCTTTGAGAGCGAGTAGTTCGTCGTCCACTGCGCCTTGACCGGATTCCAGGGCTTTAAATTTATCTTCGACTGAATCGGTACTCAGTTCACCCACGGCGGCGGAACGCGCTTCGAGGTCTAGGACTTTTTGTTCCATCCGGTCAAAGGTCGCCAAGGAGGAGCCGGGGGAGACTTTGTTGAGGACTTGGTTGATGTTCTCGGAGGCTTTGGCGGAGCGGGCACGGGCGACGAGGAGGTCTTTTTTGGCCTTGGCCTCGGCAATCTTGCCTTCGAGAGCAGTTAGGTTTTGGCGGAGTTTGCCGACGGTCTCTTTTTGTTTACCCAAGGCGTCTTGAAGACCACTGGCGGTTTCAGCAAAGCTCTTCTTGCGGGTAAGGGCTTCACGGGCGAGTCCTTCATCACCTTTATTGAGGGCGAGCATGGCCCGTTCTTGCCATTGGGTGCTTTGGGAGAGATTTTTGTTGAGTTCTTGCTCGGTGCGCTTCTCACTGGCAATAGCCTGGGCGACCGCCTGCCGCATTTGGATCAGGTCTTCCTGCATATCGTTGACGGTCTGGTCTAAAACTTTTTCGGGGTCCTCCGCCGAGGATACCAAGGAGTTCAAGTTCGCTTTAATTACCGTACCAATGCGGTCAAACAATCCCATGAGGTGCTCGCTAATTCTTTGTTGTAATCCTATCTCAGATTTTGGTTTCCGTCGGTTCCTCCGGCAAGCCCTCGCGGGCCTCGTATTCGCCGAGGGTGAGGTGTTCGAGACCCAGGCCGCTGACGACGTTCTGGAGGAGACCGGGCGGCTTGTCGGTTTGGGTGAGTCCGGTCAAATAGTCGGCGATGCTCTTTCCCCTTGCGGCGGCGCGGTGTTGCAGGAGTTCGATTAACTCAGAGGGTAGCTCTAGGTAGGCCATGGGGTACCTCCGGCGTAGGGCTGGTGACGACTCCTATTACTATACCGTTTGTGATACGGTAGGAACCTTCAACTATTACCAGCTAGAACTTTCTAATTCGTTAGCTAGACAACTCCCGTAAAATAAATATGTTCTAAATACTTTATTTTAGTCGCGGCAAGGTATGGAAAGCTTCGCCTACAGTTGTGTATAGTCGGGCTCCAAACAAGTCAGCCGTTCCAGTGTGTGTAGGCTTTGGCATTTCAATTTTACCTAGACCTTTACGTACTCCAATAAAAAATAAACGCCGTCTAAGTTGGGGTACACCATAATCAGCAGCGAGCAACGACCCAACGTTGACCTCATAATCAAGAGCAATCATGCATTCTTGAATATGTCTGAAGAGTTTCCCACTGTTGACCCCTTTTAAGTTCGGCACATTTTCCATCACAAAATATGTCGGCTGTAAACATTCAATAAAACGGAGATATTCATAAATTAATTGACCTCTAGAGTCATCCAACGCTTTCTGCTTCCCCGCCTGTGAAAATGCCTGACAGGGTGGTCCACCGAATATAAGGTCAGGCCCGTTCCGTTCACCTGTTCTCTCCTGCCAAAGCAACAATGGATCAGTAATACTAGTGATACTGTTCTGCACTACAGAAAGCCGCTCATTGAAATAACCTCGTAATGTATCGCAGGCATCTGACCAATGTTCAAGAGCAACTCTAGTGTCTATACCGTTTGATGCCTCTGCACCAATTTCCATGCCACCTGCGCCTGAGAAGAGACTAAGGGCAGTTAATTTTCTTTTGTATACTTTATTAGCATAAGCATGGCGGACAACTTGTTCAAGAACTGCTCGTGCAAGCGGAACAGGAACAGCATTTCCTACTTGTCATTGAGTACTAGTTAGCGTTCCCTCAAACTTTAATGTATCTGGAAAGCCTTGTAATCGAGCTGCCTCACGCACTGAGATGAAACGGTTCTCGTAGGGGTGTACAAACTTATTAAAGATATAGGCAGTGACAGTTAAAGACGGATGCTCAGGACTGAGTCGAATCATCCGCATATTTGGTCCCCCTTTACGATTTGGATCTTCCTTGAGGTAGTACCGAAAACTATCATGCCACAACTCTTCGGGTAGGTCTTGCATCTTCTGCCCAATTTTAAGCGCGTCTATCCTTTCCTGAACGGCTACTCCTACTTTACGTGCAATGTGATTGTGTATAACTATCATTGTAGTTTCAGAACTCAAATGTACTTTTAATCCAGGCATCCCTCGGATAGTTTTTAGTAAATGAAATAAGACCGTCAAACAAGTTATAAATGGGTGTTTCCTCTGGCAAGTCTCTTACCGTCTTTGCTCTAAATTCATCATCTTTTACTTTTGTAGTATCCAACGCCCAAACTACATCCTGAAGATCTTGGAGATAGTCAGTATAATGACGAACTGCATGGATATTAAAAATCAGAGCAGTCTTTACCGTATAGGTACTTTTGGGTTTGCTAGCTGCTCCAATTTTCAAAACTTGATATAGGCCCTTCTTAATGTCATCGGTTCTATCCATACCTACACTTGACTTGCCGTCGGAGATAGACTCATAGCCACTGCCCACCAAACGGCTCGGTCAGTTAGCTGGTCGTGGAGAAGGCGAACCACAGCCATTAGTCAGCTAATAAACAGGATCTATCGCAGCCCCGGGTTCCCGTGCTGCTCGGTCATATGCCCTGAATGCGCGACTCCAGTAATTGCAGAAGTCTGTGAAAAGATTATCATCTTCTCCAAACAAACATTGAATCTGTTGATACGCCCAATCTGCAGATGAAGCCTCACCTTGGACTCCTAGTTCTATAAGTCGATAATGAATATCTCCAGTTTGAGGCATTGGTAAGAATATCTGTAGCCTGGAATTTTTTACAGATGAATTATTTATACTCGTGTGTGGTAGTGGTACCCCACCATCTCCTTCGATACCCGTTTGTCTCTCAACAATTGCAGTAATTGCGAGTGTAGTAAGAGGAGCAGCCTTCACTTCAGCAAGCAACACGACATTTTCTTCACGATCATGGACAATCATATCTACAGGCTCCACACCTTCATAAACATATATATTCCGATTTTTCCTAAAAAATAGCCTATCTAAAAATACACAAAGCAGACGGATTGCTGTTTTTCCTATGGAACCCGGCTTAGGCTTTTTAGATTTATGAAAATGGAATTCGCCATGTAGTGCACATCACGGACAAGTATTAAGCTGACAAGCATTTAAAATGCGTTATACTGGAATTATTCAATGTCCAAAAATGTTACAACCATGCTTAGTAAAAGCTTCCTTTCCTCAGAAGAAAAGCAAATCCTGCAACGAGAGCTTTACGCTAACGATTGCCCTCATGTTCGACAGCGGGCGTTAATTTTGATTCTAAAAAATGACGGTAAAACC
>Ga0163154_10001712_pt1 | contig 33543 bp, 30 predicted proteins | sample OliLakLV19MP9P1_FD_148649 | JGI IMG/M metagenome (GOLD analysis project Ga0163154, IMG submission 148649) | Freshwater microbial mat bacterial communities from Lake Vanda, McMurdo Dry Valleys, Antarctica - Oligotrophic Lake LV.19.MP9.P1 | ecosystem: Environmental > Aquatic > Freshwater > Lake >... | reverse complement strand
CTCCCAGCCCGCTCCCAGCCCCCCTCTCGACGATTGTCGCGTCGCTCAGCCCGGCGAGCTCTAGTTAAAAACCCGCCGGGGCCGAGCGGAACGAGCGAGGCCCCCGGCCCTTTGGGACTTACACGCCTGGGAGTAGTGCGCCGGCCGGTCTGCGGTCCATGGTCATTTGTTCGAGGCTGACGGCGCGACCCGAAGTGGTGGCGTTCTCGCTCGCTCACCGTTCAGGGATAGAATGCTGAGGGCTGCTCCAATGACTGACGCTGAATCCAAGCTCGTTCCACTCGCGTCGAAGGGGCACGTTTCGGTCGCACGGCTCACCCATTTTTGGTACCCGCTCTGCTTCTCACGCGAGCTGAAGGCGCGACCGCTAGCACGCCGCCTGCTCGGGACTCCACTTGTTGTGTTTCGAGATCACACAGGGAAGCCGGGAACGTTGCTCGATCGCTGCCCGCACCGCAATGTGCCGCTCTCGCTCGGTCGTGTGAACGCCAATGGTAACTTGGAGTGCGCCTATCACGGGTGGCAGTTTGAACGGAACGGTGTGTGTGCGTTGGTGCCGGGCTTGCTGGATCCAAGCGATGCGAAGGCGCGCCGGGCGCCGAGCTTTGCCACGCTGGAGCAGGATGGTTTGGTTTGGGTTTACGCAACGCCCGACGAAACCCCCAAAGTTGAGCCCTTTGCTCTTCCTCGCTTTGCTGAGGGCCGTTACGCAACCGTGCGCCGCGCGGTAGACGCCGAGGCGACCCTCCATGCAACTTTAGAGAATGCCCTGGATGTGCCGCACACGGCGTTCCTGCACCGTGGATTGTTTCGCGGCGGCGCGCAGCACAAGATCCTGGCAACGGTGAATCGCACTGCGAATCGCGTTGAGATTGAATACAGTGGAGAGCCCAAACCGACGGGCATGGTGGCCACCATCCTGTCGCCGAGTGGAGGCGTGGTGTCCCACTGGGACCGGTTTTTTCTGCCCTCGATCGCTCAGGTGGAGTATCGGCTTGGGACGGAGAACCATTTCCTGGTGACAGCCGTGGGTTCACCCATCGACGACTTTCACACGCGTCTATTCGCCTTCGCGACATTTCGCACTCGAGTTCCCGCGCGGCTCTTGCGGCCCATCCTGGAGCCCTTCGCGCTGCGGATTTTTGGACAAGATGCCAGTATTTTGAAGGCACAGTCGAAAGCGATTCGAGAATTTTCGGGCGAACAGTTCATGTCCACGGCCATCGATCTGATGGGGCCACACATGTGGCGTCTGATGCGGCAGGCCGAGCGCGGGGATCGCCCGGAAGGGAAAGACTTGGCCGTGTCGCACCAGGTCGAGTTTCTCGCGTAGTGCGGCGCCAGAGCTGCGTGCTAAGGGCTCGTACCCCATGCCAGCCTCAACGCCGATCGAAGCCGCGCGCATGCGTTGGGTTATTTGGAGCCTCACGCTCATCGCGTTTGTGGCGATAGCGGCGGTGATGGTCGGAAGGCCGCCTTCGGTGTCGCGGAGTGTGCCTTCGCTGCTCGCACAGGTGAACGCGTGCCTGAACGGAGCGGCTACTGTTTTTCTGCTGCTCGGGTTTTGGTTCATTCGAAAGAAGCGTATTTCAGCCCATCGCGCCTGCATGCTCACGGCCTTCCTGATTTCTTGCGCGTTTCTCGTGACCTACCTTTTGCACCATGCGCAGGTAGGCTCAGTGCGTTATCAAGGAGTGGGCTGGGTGCGCACCGTTTACTTTGGACTGCTCATTCCGCACGTACTCTTGGCCGCTCCCGTGGTGCCACTGGCGCTTTTTACTCTGTATCGCGGCTGGACTCAGCGTATCGAGGCGCATCGTGCGATCGCGCGCATCACGCTCCCGATCTGGCTGTTTGTTTCAGCGAGCGGCGTGGTGATCTTCTTCATGTTGTATTAGGCGAGGTCGGTGAGAGGAGCCCCATGCGAGCTGTAGTTCAGCGAGTCCTCTCTGCCAGCGTGGCGGTTGGAGGAGAAACGGTGGCGCAGATTGGGCCAGGTGTTTGCGTTTTGGTTGGCGTGGCCACAGGAGACAACGAGCGCGACGCCGAGCGATTGGCGAGCAAGGTGGCTGCCCTTCGGATTTTTGAAGATGGTGAAGGCAAGATGAATCTTTCGGCGCTCGATTCGGGCTATTCTTTGCTGGCTATTTCCCAATTCACGCTGCTTGGGGATGCGCGTTCTGGCAATCGACCCGGCTTCTCGCAGGCGATGGAGCCCACGTTGGCGCGTGTGCTGTTTGAGGCGTTTTGCGAGGCGTGTCGAACGCTCGGACTCACTGTGGAAACAGGGCGCTTTCGCGAACACATGCAAGTGGCGCTCGTGAACAATGGTCCTGTCACCATCCTGCTCGACACGCAGCGCCAATTTTGAGGCGGCAAGCCGATGGAATGGACACGGGTGGTGTTGATGCCCACCCCGCTGCCGCCGAGCGCGGCAGCCGCCCCTCCCAAGCATCGTCCCGTCGCTGCCGGGTCGCTGCGTGAGGGGCACGAGCGGAATGTAGTGGCGGGGCAGCGCCGCACGCGTGCCAGGTGAGCTGCCCTTTTCGTTCCTTGGAAGATAGTAAGCATACTTACTATCTGGTGTTCGACTTTGAGACAGATGTGACGGACAAGGCCGGGAGTACGACGGCACGAGCCGGGTTGCCGATCTTAATACGTTGGCTGCGCTCGGGCCTGTTGGCGCCGTACAAGCATGGCATTGGCGAATTACGGTGAGTATTCCGGAGATCTATGCCGCTGGATCGGGGGCAGAGCGCGCGGTTGACAACGAACGAGCGCTCCTTAAGCTCATTTCTCTGATTTCTGAGAATGCTGCGGATGCCTCGAATCATCTTCATCGCGACCCGTATCGGGCATAGAAAGGCCATCGAAACGGACGGTGGCGAGTTGCTCGATATCTGCGATCAGTATTTGGCGCCCATTCCTTTTTCGTGTCGCTCCGCGAGCTGCGGCACTTGTCACATCGAGGTGACGGAAGGATTAGCTCTGTTGGAGCCACCGGAGGAAGCTGAGCGCGAGCTTTTGGAGCTGCTCGGAAATTTGCCTAACCATCGTTTAGCCTGCCAGGCGCGCGTAAAAGATGAACCGGGCACGATCGTGATTTGCCCAGTGCTAGGCACACTTTAGTCGTGGCTCCGTGCGTGTGTGCGCTAACGCACGCGGAGCACGATTTTTCCCAGGTTCTCGTTACGCTCCATGCGTTCGTGAGCCTTGGCTACTTCGCCGAGCGGGAAGATGGAGTCGATGCAAGGGAAGAGCTGGCCCTTGGAAAAAAGAGGTAGGCTATTTCGCAAGAAGCGCTCGGTGATAGCAATCTTCGCCGGCAAAGGCTGCGTGCGCATCACCAACCCCAGAATCCTTAAACGCTTGCTCAGCACGGCTTTCAGATCCAGCTCGGCCAAGCTGCCGCCGAGGAGACCCGCGACGATCCAGCGGCCCCCGGGTTTAAGCGCACGCGCGTGAAAGCCTCCGCAACTGGCCCCAACAAAATCTAGCACCACGTCCAATCCACATTCAGCGGCAGGATGTTTTTCGAGAGCGTGGTCGCCACGCAGGATCGTTTCGTTGGCACCCAAGCCCAACACAAACTCAGCTTTTGCTGAACTGCTCACCACCGCGATCACGTACGCGCCGAGCGCCTTAGCGAGCTGAACGGCAGCGGAGCCCACACCGCCGGCAGCAGCGTGTATCAGAATCGTTTCCGCAGGCCTCAAGGCCGCGAGTGTGAACAGCGCCTCGCTTGCAGTCAGAAACGCCTCGGGAATAGCCGCGCCCTGTTCAAACGAAAACGCTTCGGGGAGCGGCAAAAGCAGGCGTGGATGCGTGACTGCCTGTTCGGCATAACCGCCCCCAGCGAGTAGCCCCATCACCCGTGCCCCGATCGGCAGCCCAGCAGGTTGGGATGCCTCGTTCACCACTCCCGCGAACTCAAGGCCCAGAATCGAACTGGCACCGGGAGGGGCAGGGTACAGTCCGCGCCGTTGTAGCAGGTCCGCGCGATTCAACGCGGTGGCGAAAACGTCGATGAGCACTTCATCGGGCGCGGTTTCAGGTGCGTCGACTTCCGCGACGCGCAGCACCTCAGGCCCCCCAAAACCGCTCGTAGTAATTGCCCGCATCGGCCTCAGCTGGCGTTGGGTGTTCTGATCAGAGCGTGGTGAGGTAGGCGGCGCCAATCACACCAGCGCGCTCGCCGAGCTCACTCACGAGCATCGGCACCAAGGCCAAGGGCGGTGCGAAAGTATTCTGGCCCAGGTGCTTGCGCACGATGGGTTCGATCAGATCGAAGGATTGAGAAATGCCACCGGTGAACACGATCGCGTTCAGATCGAGCACGTTCTGAATATTGGCTAAACCGCGACCCAACGCCGCTCCCATCATCTCAAAACACTCGATTCCCGCTCGCTCGCCGCGTCGCGCGCTCTCTGCAATCGGCAATACTTCGTCCGCCACGCCGCCGAGCTCGCGGAACCTGCGGAGGATCCCTTTGGTGCCCGCGTAAGCCTCCATGCAGCCCTTGAGGCCACAGCCGCAGGGCCAGGCATCCACCGCTCGATTCACGTTGACGTGCCCGATCTCTCCCGCAAATCCGTGGGTACCAGAGTAAAGCTGACCGCCGAGCACGAGCCCACCGCCGATCCCAGTTCCGAGCGTCACCATCAAAAAGCTTGGATACTGTTGACCGTGTCCATACAACCGTTCACCGAGTGCGGCGGTGGTGGCGTCGTTTTCAACCGCGACCGGGCAGTGTACACGCTTGGCAAGCTCGGCGGCAACATTCACCTGCTCAAAGCCCGGCACGTTGGGTAAGCGCCAGCAACGTCCGTTGGCGTCCACCTCGCCAGGTATTGCGAGGCCGACCGCTTTTGGCGTCGGTGTGAGCTCAAACACCGCTTTCGCGATCACGTCTAAGATCTCATCCGCAGAGAGCCCGGCGCGCGTGGTGACCGCCGTCGACTTCTGCACACGCCCATCTGCTACCAAGCCCACTTTAATACGGGAGCCACCAAAATCGACGCCAATCATACCGAGAAGCCAGATTGGGCCCTTAGCCCCCGGGCTGTCAAGCGAGTCACCCAGAGTCGCGCGGGCGCCTTTCAAGCAGGCAGCATTGCGTTCAAACTCCACGACATGAAGACCTTGGCGCTTGGGACGCTCAACATCTGGAACAAGTCTGGCCCCTACCAGGCGAGGCTGCCCTTGATCCGTGAGGAGCTCAGCCGTTTGCAGCTGGATGTATTCGCGGCGCAGGAGGTTCTCCGCTTTGACGCGCAACCAGCTGGCGTGAGCCTGGCCGACCAAGCGCAGGAACTTGCGGACGGAATGAACCTGTCCATCAGCTACGGTGGAGGTTCCGATTTGGGCGGTGGGCTGCGGCTGGGCAACGCGCTGTTCACCCCGCATCCCATTGTAAAGAGCGAGGCGATTACTTTGCCAGGCGCCGAAACGGGGGAGAAACGTACGCTGCTCTACACTCTGGTGGAGACGCCTTTTGGTCTTTTGCCGACCTTCGTTACCCACCTCAATTGGAAACATCACCAAGGCGCAGTTCGTTTGCGCCAAGTTCTCGCCATTTGTGATCAAATCTCAGAACGTCTCCCGATGGATGAAAGCTGGCTTCCGCCTGTGCTGATGGGTGATCTGAATGCCGAGCCTGCCTCCGACGAAATCCGCTATTTGTCGGGTCTCCACGTTGTGGAGGGCAAGAGCGTGTTCTTCAACGATGTCTGGCGCTATGCCGGCGAAGGACCTGGTTATACATTCGATCGTCGGAATCCCTTTTCAGCACTGTCGCGTGAGCCGCCACGCCGGATTGATTACATCTTCGTGGGCGCTCCCGATCGTTGGCTTCGGGGCGAACCGGTTTCCGCCCGGCTCTGTTTTGACCAGCCAAGCGCAGGCGTTTACGCCTCCGACCACTTTGGCGTCTATGCACAAATAAGCGCAGAAAGGCGTGGATCGGGTTAAGGCCTTTACCTTTGTGAAGGGGCGGGGGAAAGAGCGGTTCCCATGAAACACGTTGTTTCCCACGATCTCGGTCACGTTCGAGCTAAACAGGTCGCACAGGCCGCGTTTGACTCCTACACAGCGAAGTTCAGTCAATATAAGCCCAAGGCCGTTTGGCGGGACGAGCAATGCGCAGACATTGGCTTTAACGTCAAAGGCATGGCGCTCAGTGGCACCATGGAAGTGAGTGACACGAGCATCTCGATGGACTTGGAGGTCCCCTTTCTGCTGCGGCCGTTCAAAGGCGTGGCGCTGGGAGTGATCGAAAAGGAAATCCAAGAATGGATTCAGAAAGCGCGGTCGGGCCAGCTGTAGGCGACTGCGGCCCTGCGCGGACGTCGCGGGGCGAAGGAACAACCGGGGGGAGTGGCCAGCCTGCCCTGTTGAGTGATAAGAAGCTGGGCTGTGAATCAGAAGATACTCCACAAGTTGCATGAAGAGCTCGCGCTGGATCGGGAGAGCGTCCAGAAGAGCTTCATCCAGCATATTCAACACACTCAGGGCAAACACCCTGACGCGGCGACGCCTCTCGACCACTACGTTTCGGCGGTAAGGGTCGCCAGGGATCGTTGTTTTGATCGTTGGACACGCACGTGGCAGGAGCGCAGAGCCACGCAGCCCAAGCAGGTTTACTACTTGTCGATGGAGTTCCTGCTGGGCCGCTTGCTCGACGATGCGCTGCTCAATCTCGGCATTCGGGAGGCCATGGCGCAGGCCCTGGCAGAGGTGGGGATCGATCTGCAGCAGGTCTTGGATGAGGAGGAGGATGCGGGCCTGGGTAACGGAGGCTTGGGGCGCTTGGCCGCCTGCTTCATGGATTCGATGGCGAGCCTGGGCGTGGTCGGCATGGGCTACGGCTTGCGCTACGAGTACGGCATCTTTCGTCAGGAGATCGTGGGTGGAAGCCAGCAAGAGAAGCCAGATCATTGGTTGGAGCATGGCAATCCTTGGGAGATCGAGCGCCCTGAGCGCCGCTTCAAGGTGCAGTTTGGCGGTCGCGTCATCCACTACACGAACGCACAAGGGCGGCGCATTCACGAATGGATCGATACTTACGACGTCTACGCGATGGCGTACGACACACCGGTAGTTGGTTATCGGAACAACGTGATCAATACCTTGCGGCTCTGGGCAGCTAAAGCCAGCCAGGATTTTGATATCTCTTATTTCAATCGCGGCGATTACATCAAGGCAGTTGAAGAGAAGAGCGCTACCGAAAACATCACGCGCGTGCTCTATCCGAACGACAACGACATTGCGGGGAAGGAGCTGCGCCTTAAGCAGGAGTATTTCCTCGTTTCGGCGACCCTCCAAGATGCCCTAAGAAGGCACTTGGATGCCCACCCGACACCCGAGAATTTGCCAGATTTGGCGATTTTTCAGCTCAACGATACGCATCCCGCACTTGCCATCGTGGAGCTCATGCGGCTGCTCACCGATCAGTACGGCATTCCGCGCGACCAAGCCTGGGATATCACACGTCGCTCGATGGCGTACACCAACCACACCATGCTGCCGGAGGCGCTTGAAAAATGGCCGGTCTGGTTGATGGAGCGTCTGCTCCCGCGCCACATGCAAATTATCTACGACATCAATCACCATTTCCTGGGTGAAATGCGCGTGAAGTATCCCGCGGATGCCGAACGCCTGGCTCGCGTCTCGTTGGTCGAGGAGGGGACGGAGAGGCGCGTTCGCATGGCGCATCTCGCGGTGGTTGGTTCTAGCCGGGTTAACGGCGTTTCGGCTCTGCATAGCCGCTTGATTCGCGAGGAGTTGTTTTCGGACTTCGACGAAATGGAGCCCGGAAAGTTCATCAACGTGACCAACGGGGTGACACCGCGCCGCTGGCTCTTGAAGTGCAATCCAGGGCTCTCAAAGCTCATCACGAGCTGCATCGGAGATGGTTGGGTGACGAACCTCACCGATCTGCAGCGTCTCGCGCCGTACGCTGAGGATTCGGCATTCCACGCGGCATTTCGGGACGTCAAGCAGAAGAATAAGGAGCGGCTGGCGAGCTACCTCTGGCAAGAGCACCGGGAAGAGCTACCGCTCTCTTCGATTGTCGATAGCCATGTGAAACGCATCCACGAATATAAGCGGCAGCTGCTCAATATCCTGCACGTGATTTCGCTCTACCTGCGCTACCAAAAGTCCCCTCCCGTAGGAAAGCCCCCCCGCACCTTCGTGTTCGCTGGCAAAGCCGCACCGGGCTACGAGATGGCGAAGCGCATCATCCATTTGATAACTTCCGTCGGGAATGTGGTGAATCACGATCCTATCGTGCGCCAGTACCTCCGGGTGATCTTCGTACCGAATTACAAGGTCAGCGTGGCCGAGCTGATCATTCCAGCAACCGATGTTTCTGAGCAAATCTCAACGGCAGGCATGGAGGCCTCCGGCACGGGCAACATGAAATTTGCGCTGAACGGCGCACTCACCATTGGCACATTGGATGGCGCCAACGTCGAGATGCTTGAAGCTATCGGCGGCGAGAACATGTTCATCTTCGGGCTCGAAACAGAAGAAGTCGCAGCAGCCCGCAAATCGGGTCAAGATCCGTGGCAGCTCTATTATTCGGCACCCGAACTGCGTGCCGTGTTGGATGCTGTCTCGAGTGGGATGTTCTCCCCGGATAGCCCATCGCGTTTCCGCCCCACGGTGGACGCGCTGCTTTCCGGCGGGGACTACTACATGGTGTTGGCTGATTTTCTCAGCTACAGCGCGTGCCAGCGAGCGGTGGAAGATGCCTACACCGATCCGGAACTCTGGACCAAGAAGGCCATCCTGAACGTGGCCCGTATGGGTTTTTTCTCTAGCGATAACAGCATTCGGCGCTACGCTCGCGAGGTCTGGAATGTCCCGCTCGCGAGTCAATAGGAACTTTTTCGGTAGAAACGGCAGAGTCATCGAAATGAATGCGCAAATATCAGCAATAGCATTGAGTTTGAGTTTGATGGGCTGTGGCGCGTCGCGTGCCCCCGAGGCGGCCTCAGCTTCTCGCGTTGAGCCAGCAGCTGCTGCCCCAGCAGAGCCTGCGCCAGCCGAAGCGACGGGAGCCAAGAGCTGGGACAGTCTGAATTTCCAAGAGCGGGGAGCCTACATGGCAAACGTCGTGCTGCCGAAGATGTCGGAGGCCTTCGCAGCGTTTTCGCCCGCGGAGTACGCAGGCAAGCAAGAGAATCAAGAGCCGAAGTTTAGTTGCGAAACGTGCCACGGGGAAAATGGGAAGGCCGTGAAGTTTCGGATGCCGAACACCTTGCGGCCGCTTTCCGCACCGAATCCAATCCCTGCGGCCATGGAATACGACGCGCACGCGACCCAGTTCATGCAACAAACGGTCGTGCCGCTGATGGCCAAGCTGCTCGGCAGGGCTTCCGGATCGGCGACGAATCCAGAGGGATTTGGCTGTTTTGGCTGTCATCAAAAGGAGTAGGCTCGCTAAATGAGCTGAGCCTGGGGCACAGGCTTCGAGTAGAGTTTCCGGCGTCGTCATGGTCGAAGAGCGGGAGTATTCACGGCTGGCCAAGGAGCGGGACCTCTACTTGGGTCTCTTGCGGCTCAACGGTGAGTCGAGCCCAGAGCCGTTCTTGGAGACAGCGTTGGCGCTGATCGTCGAGACAGCTGACGCGCAGCAGGGATACCTTGAGGTATTCAATCAAGATGGCGGCGAGCCAAGATGGTGGCGTGCGGCGGGATGTTCCGATGAGGACGTTCAGCAAATCCGCAAGCTGGTGTCCCGCGGGATCATTGCTGAGGCGGTGGCGTCTGGCGAAGTCGTGATGACACCTTCAGCGCTTTTGGATCCCCGTTTCAACACCCGAGAGAGCGTGCAACGCTCCAAGATCGATGCGGTGTTGTGCGCCCCGATCGGTGGTGAGGCGCCGCTAGGAGTGCTGTATCTGCACCGCATCGATAGGCCTGGAGTCTTCGACGTAGACGAGATCCTGCGTGCCAAGCTGTTCGCGCGGCATCTGGCGCCGTTGGTGGAGAAGCTCTTCACCGAGTTGGGTCGTTCATCGGAAGATCCTACACGTCCGTTGCGAGCGCAGCTGCGAGCGAGTTCTGTCGTCGGCAAGAGCCGTGCGGTTGCGAACCTGTTGCAGGAGGTCCTCGCGTTGGCGCGTTTGGATGTCGGCGTGTTGATCACGGGCGAAACGGGGACCGGGAAAACTCAAATTGGTCGGATTATTCATGAAAATAGTGCCCGCGCAGCCAATCCGTTGGTGGAGGTGAATTGCGCGGCGATCCCCGAACAGCTGGTTGAAAGTGAGCTGTTCGGCTCACTGCCGGGGTCGCACGCGACGGCTACCAAGCGCATGGAAGGCAAGGTGGCCGCAGCTCAAGGTGGCACGCTCGTGCTGGATGAAATCGGTGAATTGGCGTTGGGCTCTCAAGCAAAACTGTTGCAGCTGCTGCAGGATAAGGAATATTTCCCACTCGGCGCTGCGCGTTCCGTGCCGGCGAATGTGCGCGTGATCGCGACAACGAATGTGGATCTGAAGCAGGCGGTGGCGGAGGGAACGTTCCGCAAGGATTTGTACTATCGGCTCCAAATCGTGAGCTTTCGAGTTCCTTCGGTCCGTGAACGGCCCGAAGATTTGCCGCTCCTGGCGCTTCATTTCTGCGAACGGGCCCAGCAGCAACATGGGTTCTCAGGGCTATCCTTATCTCCGGGTGCGGTGCGCGCGCTGGCTGCTGCAGACTGGCCAGGAAATATTCGTGAGCTCTCACACACCATCGAAGCGGCCGCCATTCGTGCAGTGAGCCGGGGATTGCATCAAATTGATGCTGAGCACCTATTTCCGGAAGCGAATGCCAGCGCGCAGGCTCAAGGCCCACTCACCTTTCAAGAAGAGACGCGGCGATTCCAGGCAGACCTCGTGCGGCGAGCACTTGACGCCAGCGAGTGGAACGTGAGCGCCACGGCACGCCAGCTCGACCTCACGCGGGCCCACCTCTACAACTTGATCAAAGCGTTCGGGATCAGTCGCCGCTGAAAGCGTACCGGAGGAGCGTGGTGTCCAAAACATTGGACACCCTGTCCAATCGATTCGGCAAACCTGGCTGTCCAACCCCCAATTTCGCGCGAGAAGCTGGGGGCAACCCAATGGAACGCGCCTTGCGTAGGGATGGCTATGGCAAGTCCCGCATTCCCGCTTTCCGAACTCCAGGTTGTGTCTCCCCGCGCAGAGGAGCGGCATCAAGGGGTGTCGAGGGACATCGTGCTTTGGCTAGACGCGGGGGCTTCACGGTCGCGGGGCACAGAGCCTATTTGGGCCTCGCTCTTGAACGGGGAACGTACGGTGGTGGATGCATTTTGCGACACGAGTCGGGCGTACCTGGTGCTCCGCCGCACCCAAATTCATGGGCAACACACGGCCGCCTTAGTGCCTCGCTACGCTGAGATGTTGCGGCGCCTGCTCTTGGGTCAGAGTCAAAAAGCGATCTCCATTGATATGGGTGTGACGCCCTCAACGGTAGCGTTAAGCTTGAGCCGCTGTATGGCGCGTTTGGGCCTCACCTGCCGTGCGCAAAATCTGCCATTGGCTGTCGCCCTGGTGGGCCAAGCAGCGTATCAGGCGATTGAGCTCGGAGACGCCCGAGCAAGTGCCTACGAGTCCGAGTTTGAGCGCTACGACATTGTGAGCATGGCGCGGCCCGATCTTAGCTTGCCAACCGTGCTTTCGTCGGCAGAGCGGGCGGTCACGCGGCAGGTGATCGAAGGCATCCGCCACACCGACGCCGCAAAGAGTCGCGGCACCTCTCGGCGCACGATTGCCAATCAGCTGAGTGCGATTTTTAGAAAGCTCGGTGTCTCCGGGCGTTTCGACCTGATGCGTGCCATCAACGCGGCGGCCGGCTCCGTGGGGCGACCGCTGGAAGCCTAAATGGAATCACGCTGCTTGAGCAGCACAAGAATGATCAGCATGGTCAAAAACAGGATGGTTCCGAGCACGGTGATCGGCACCCAGGCCGAAAGATAGTCCGTAAATCCCCAGGCCCCGTTGAAATCTGTGGCCGCAATCTGCGCCTCGGCACAGTGGAACTTGCCAGCAAAGACGAAATTCTCGGGGCTCGTGATGTCCGGCTTCTTGAGATCGATGACCCAGGCTGGGTCGTTGGCGATAGCGATGCGCTCTTGTGCAATCACGCCCTGAAAGCCCCAGCGCGCGGGCACCAAATACATCGGCCATTTGAGGAGGGGGTTGGTCGTCATGGGGACCATCAAGCCCCCCAACACGACCTGCGGGATCAAGGCGATAGGCGTGAGTGCCATTGCCGCTTCACTGCTCTCTACTAGCGCACTCAGTAAAAGCCCCACCGCCACGGAATTCATGGACACGGCAACCATCGCAGCGAGCTCCAGGCCAAAGGCACGCGCCCCGCCGTTAAACCCCAACGCAAAAAACACGATCGTTAACAGCATCGTGCACTGCACCAGACAGATCACGCCGAGCAGGACAAACTTCGAGGCCACGTAGTTGAAGAGCTTGAGATTCACCATGCGTTCGCGGCGATAGATGGCTCTTTCGCTCACAATCTCGCGCGCGGCGTTGCTCGTTCCAAACCAAACAGCGGCAACCACCAGAAAGAAGATGGCCCCCGCGTGGTCGGGTGTCGGCCTCATACCGCTCAACATTCCGTCGGACTGATTGAGGCCACCGGAGCGCTGCCCCAGCTCCTGCAACGCGCCCAAACACCAGAAGGGAATGGCATCCTTCTGCCCGCCGAAGACCACGGCCAACAGCACTCCAATGATCGGCGCCTGCAACAGCATGATGGCTGTTCCCATTCCATCTCGGAATTTTACTTTGAAATAGCGGCTCAAGAGCAGCCCGAATTGACCGCGCGTTGGCGGGCGGGTGCGAGCGACCGGAGGCTGCGACGAACCAGCGCCCACGGCTCGTCGACCCGTATACATCTCGTCAAAGATGGGATTTTGAGGATTGAAGAATTCGCGGTTCCATTCTTCGGCAGATTGGCGGCGGGCCAAGATCCGTGGTGCGTTGGGATCGGCCGCGCGCATCGCGTCGAAGATCGGGCGCTCGCGGCGATTGAGCATGTCGAACATGTCGCGCGGATTGTCGACCGTGTTCTTTTGGCCCAAACGCTCCAGGAAAGAACCGAAGAAGCGATAACCGGAAGTGGTGGGTCCAAAGAACAGTGGCAGCCCGCCTTGACCCAAAATGAGGGCTAAATTAAACTTCTCGTACTCAGCTTTGGCGGGCTGGTGGATGGTGGTGATGATCGTTTTGCCGGTCGTTTTGGCGAGATCTGAGAGCAGGCTCACGAGTGCCGTGGTGTCGTCTGCCGCGAGCCCACTCGTGGGTTCATCAAGGAACATGATCACCGGATCGGTCACGAGCTCCATCGCGATGTTGACGCGCTTCCTTTGGCCGCCACTTAAGACCTTCCTTTCTGGGCGTCCGATCTGAAGGTGCGCCACGGCTTCGAGGCCAAGCTGTTGGAGCGTGGTCTCGACGCGACGGTCGATTTCTTCCTCCGAAAAATCTGGGGGCAGCCGGAATTTGGCGCTGTAGCGCACGGCCTCCCAAACTGTTAACTCGGGGTGAACAATGTCGTCCTGGGGCACGTAGCCGATCGAGCCGCGGAGAGCATCATAGATCGAATACAGATCTTCCCCGTTGATGCGAACCTGGCCGAAGCTGGGCGGAAGGTAACCATTCAGCGTCATCAAGAGCGTCGTTTTCCCGGCTCCGCTCGGACCCATGAGTGCGATCAAATCGCCCGGGAGTGCCTTGAAATTGACGTGATCGAGCAGGGTTTTGAGGCTGCTGGGGTTGTCTCGATCCGGCACCTGCAAGACAAGATCCCAAGCTTCAATCTCGTACAGTGCTCGCCCCGCCCACTGCACCGAATCCTCGACCACCACGGACACTTCTTGGCCAATGACCTGCAACAGCAGCGGCATGGGGCCAATAAAGACTTTTTCCCCGTGGTTCACGGGAACCCGTTGGCCCGGCGGAATGCGCTGTCCACGCACATAGGTTCCGTTGGCGCTGCCGAGATCTTCTAGGAACAGCTTGCCGGCGATGCTGTGCAAGGAGGCGTGTCGGCTCGAAACTTGCGGGCTAGCGAGCACGATGTTGTTTTCTGGTGTGCGACCGATCGATTGCACACTGGCAGGCGCTGAGGCCCCCATGGTGATCTGGCCGACAACCGTCTTGTGCCGGGGGCGAGGACTGTCGCCAGCGTCTGCGCTCGGCTGGGGAGCACGCGCAGGTTCAGGGGCGGCGATGGCACCTAAGGTTTGAGCCAGTTGGCGTACCAACTCCACAGGCAGTGGCACAGGGCCGAGCGCCAGGAGCGCATGCGGCTCCAGGGGTTGGGATTGGTGAGGTGCAAGGCGCTGCCCGGAGAGCCAACTGCCGCTTGTGGAGCCCTGGTCGGTAACCGACAAGGGATGGAGCGCAAACGACGCGTGCAGCCCCGAAACGTTGGAATTGGCGATGGCGATGTTGGAGCGTGCCGGATCGCGGCCAAAGCTCAGCACCCCGGCTACGATCGGAGCTTGCCCGCGGCTCAAGAGCATCAGTGCGAGTGCCGGATGTGCATTGGGGACGGGAGCCGTGCCCAGCATGAACTGCGCCCGAAAGTCGAACGGAACCTGTGAACCGCTGGCCAGCGCCGCGCCATTCATGAAACTCGGGCCGGCCCCAAGATCCTGAAAGAAGAGCTGACCGGCTTCGCCGAAGCTGATGCGAGCATGCTCCGGGGCTACTTGCTCTGCGCCCAGCCGAATGTCGCAACCGGGGGCGCTCCCAAGCGTGATCGATCGTTTGCCAAAACCGGGTATCATAAGTTGGCGTACCTTGATTGAAGGAAGTTGACGGCGTTAGTGAAGGCTAACGCCAAATTCAGCGCGCCCGATGCGAAGCAGCGACTCATCTACCACTGGCATCCAAGCGCCCAGGGGGGCCGCGTGTCCGTTCACATGCGTCCCACCCTCGCGCTGCTCGTTGCGCACATAGAGCATTCCAGCTTCGAGTTTGAGGGATGCTTGAAGCGCGAGCGCCTGGCTCTCATCGAGCACAATGTTGCAGCCTTGCCGGTCACTCCCTACGCGAAACTCCGAACCAGGCAGGACCGTGAAGACGCCCGGTGCCCCTTCGAGGATGGCGCGCGACGTGTCGAGTAGCTGCTGTTGAAGCGGGGCTGCACGATAGCCGGGGCCTTGCCCCGGAGGTGGTTGGCCGCCGCCGTATCCGGGTGGGGCGCCGTAGCCTCCCTGGGCTGGTGGTCCAGCATAGCCGCCGCCAGGTGGGCCGCCGTAGCCGCCGCCAGGTGGGCCGCCGTAGCCGGGTCCGGGTCCCGGAGGGCCTGCAGGTCGGTTTTTGTTGCCGCCTCGTGCGATCACAATCACGAGCAACAGAATCACCACCAGTGCGAACGCGCCACCCAGTGCATAGAGCAGAGGAAACGGCGGTTCGGTGCCCTGCAGCTCAAGGATGGTATCGGCGGTGACGCCACTCACGCGCCGCGCTTTGTTGTCGTAGAGCACGAGGCGAACGAGCGCGCTCTTGCCGGAGCCCTGGAGCAGCTTGTCTTTGTCGGGGGCTTGGAATTCAGCAAACGTATCGCTGGTCTGGAGCGTCGTCCCCTTCATACCGTTTTGGATAAGCTGCTGTTGGGCGCGTTTCGCGGCTTCTAGATTGCTGCCGGTTAACTCCTTGGGCACTGCCTGGCCGGTGGGGAGAAAGTAAACTTCGGCTCGGGACTGGTCCCCGCCCCAACAAAAATCCCCGAACACCTTGAATTTCCCTCCCGCATACACGCCGTTTTGGCGACTCGCAGCATCCTTGGTGTATTGCACGTTCACATCGAGTGGCCACGACGTGGGGTCGATGCCGATCGGCACATCTTTGAAGGTACTATCACCCAGGATGGGTGGCTTCACGTCAGCGAAATTCAGGGCGAATGTTTGGGTGACAGTAGGCGCCAGGCAGGAGACTTTCCATTTGACGATGTACATTTTGGCGAAGCGCGAGCGCACCGCGTTCACCACAGCGCTCGCCCGAGCTCCCTGACCCTCTTGAACCACGGTGAAGAATCCGCCGATTTCAGGGTTTGACAGGTTTTGCATGAACTCGAGCGAGTTCTGCCGAAATTCGTCGATGCTGCGATACGGGAACAGCACGCTAATCACCGGCACCGGGACCTTGGGCGCCGCGGTATTGTTCTCGGGGAAGCGCCCTTGGGTCATATAATTTTGGAGTTGCATCGCTCCCGGCCCGCTCGTTGCAGCATCCGCTCCCCCATATCCATTGGAGAGCACGACCATGGCCTGATGCAGCGGCACTGTCAGGTTCTCACCGACGTTACCGAGCGCGCCAAAGCCGTCCGTTGCGGCCTGTTTGATAATGCTGAGCAGGCTCCGGGTGCGCCCCTGACTCGGATAGGTGGTGGTCACGCCGTCCACGAAGGCGAGGACCTTATTCTTGGCCGCTGCAGCGACCCACTTGGAATCTTGAACGACCTGGCGGTCGTTGAAGAACATCACGTTCACGATGTCGTTCTGGCCCATGCTCGCGACGAATTGGCGCGCGACTTGCCGGGCATCATCCAGGCTGCGCCCCATGCGCTTATCTGCGTCCACCAAGATGAGCCAGGCCGTGCCAACGCCAGGCTGCCCCAGGCTATCTCCCCATTTGGCGTGACTCACATGGGTGGCTGGACGCTCGGAGCCTTCAACCAGCACCGTGAAGAGCGCGTTGCTCTCCGGGAACGGGAAGGGCTTGTAGAGAGCGTACGGCTTTTCAAGCGCGTTGCTCATGCAGGAAAACTGAGAATTCCCGGTCAGCATCGCGCACGGTGCAATGGCGCTACTCACCCGCTCGCTCTGCACCACTTCGACCAATGTTGTGAGCACGGGGTTACCGCCCGCCTGCGAGGCGCGCGGATCAATTCTTAGAATGTGTGCTTGCGGAGCTGCCTCGGCCCGCCCAGCTAGTAGGCAGAGGCACGAAACCAATAGGAGCAGAGACCACGTTGCTAGGCGACGGTGGCTGCGAGATGCAGAGTTTTTAGGCAACATACGACCGGTGACTCTAGATGATTTTTGGGGCTGCCGTGAGCCAGCCCTGCAAACGCAAAAAAGCCCGCAACGTGAGGCGGGCTTTTTTCGGGATTTGCCGTCTATTTGGGCGGCTGACCGAGAGTGGGACTCAGCGGTCTTTTTCGTCCCGCACGCGGGCTGCCTTGCCGACCAGGTCACGTAAGTAGAACAGACGGCCGCGGCGCACCACGCCGTGAGAAAGCACTTCGATCTTCTCGATGCGGGGCGAATGCGAAGCAAAGGCGCGTTCGACGCCAACGCCAAAGCTCACCTTGCGCACGGTGAAAGTGGAGCGGCTGCCGGCGCGATGGCGCTTCAGGACAATCCCTTTGAAGACCTGCACACGCAATTTGTCGCCTTCGACAATTTTGTAGTGGACAGCAACCGTATCGCCAACCTTGAAGTTGGGCAGGTCGGTTCGGAGGAACTGGGCCTCGATGGGCGCAATCAGTGAGGCAGTGGGGGGCATGACTTTCAAAAAACTCCGTGGCCGAGTTGAAGGCTGGGCTATCTAGGCGCAACTTTCGGTGTCGTCAACCGAAAGCCGCTGAATTTTCGAACAGCCGGGCTAAGTCGGCTTGACGTACCCGGCCCTGGGGGGTATCCCCGCCGCCCGTTTTAAGAATCGCAGGAAATAATAGCCATGAATCAGTTCCCGGGCGTTGTTGGTCGCAAAGTTGGCATGACACAGATCTTCACGGAGGACGGCACCGTCGTCCCGTGTACGGTTGTTGAGTCGAAGCCTATCGTAGTTGGCAAGCGAACTAAGGAAAAGGATGGGTACGATGCCCTGCTCCTCGGCCTTGGGCAGCGCACCGCTAAGCACGTGAACAAGCCGCTCGCCGGTTTCTACAAAGGCAAGAGCGCCGCGCCGGCTGCAATTCTGCGAGAGCTCCGCTGTGCCGCGGATTTCGCGTCCAAGTTTGAGGTCGGGCAGGAAGTGGCACTCGACCAGGTGTTTACTGAAGGCCAATCCGTCGATGTTCGAGGCATCACGCGCGGCCGTGGCTTCACGGGTGTGATGCGCCGCTACAACTTCAAGGGCGCTAAGCGCAGTCACGGTGCCCACGAGTACCAGCGCCATGGTGGTGCGATCGGTACCAACATGACGCCGGGTCGCGTCATGGCAGGCAAGAAAATGCCGGGCCAATACGGCAACGAGCAGGTGACCGTTTTGAATCAGCCCGTCGTAAAAGTGATGGTCGAGCAGGGGTTGCTGTTGATCCGTGGTGCGATTCCAGGGTCGAAAAATGGCATTGTGTTCGTCCGAAGCGCCGTCAAAGCGCGGACACCCAAGCCCTAAGGCTCGCACTTGGAAGCGTCGTCGGGAGAGCCTCCTGACATGCTCGCGCCGCTCCACGATTGGTGGCCGCGCACTCGAGTATTGAACGACGATCATGGCTTGATTGTCGTGGATAAGCCCTCGGGCATTGCCGTGCACGGCGGTGATGAAGGTTTGAAGGACGACGTCGTCGAGCGTCTGCGGGCCATGTTCCGTGCGCGCGGGGAGGCGGATTACTTGGGGGTCCACCAGCGTCTCGATAAGGAGACCTCAGGCGTTCTTTTATTCACACGGGATCCGCAACGGAACGCGGATGTTGCCCAGGCGTTCGAATCTCACACCGCTCAGAAAAAGTACCTGGCGGTCGTTGCCCTGGATTCGCGGGGGAGTCAAAACAATCTGGGGCGGCTCGGCGCAACCTGGGAAGACAACCTGAGCCGTCCACTGAACGGTAAGGTCAGTGTTGTCAGGGCAGGTGGGCAGCACGCCGTCACACGCTGTCGAGTTGTTGAGCAGCGAGGACGTCGAGCCCTTTTGGAACTATCACCGATCACTGGGCGCACGCACCAGCTGCGTGTGCAGGCGAGCGCTCGGGGTGTGCCGATTGTGGGCGATCGCCTGTATGGCGGCGAACCAGCCTCGCGCTTGATGTTGCACGCACAGGAACTCAAGCTGCCGAACGCGCCAGCTTACTTCGCGGCCATGCCGGGCGTGTTCACGGAGTGCTTGAATCAGACGCCGTTCGTTTTTGGCGCCGAGGAGCTGTGGCGACGCCTGTCCGATGCTTGCATCCGGCGTGTTCCCCTGTTCGGACAAACCGAAGCGTACCGGCTGGTGAACGAGCTCGGGGACCAATTGCCTGGGATTTGTGTGGATAAATACGGCGATTTCGCCGTTCTTCACCTGTTTGACGAAGTGGCGACACGGGCTCAGCCTTTGCTCGTGCAGCTGCTCCTTCGGCTTGGCTTTCGCGGAGTCCGGGTCGAGCAACGCGGTCGCGGCATGGCTCCGGTCGTTGCGGCGGGGCCGAGCGCGTTGACGGTGGTGGAGCATGGCGCCAAGTTCGAGATCCGGCTTGGCGGCGACACGTCGGTGGGGCTCTTTTTGGATCAGCGCGAGAATCGCCAGAAAGTGCGAGCTTGGTCCAAGGGGGCGAGGCTGCTCAATCTGTTTTGTTACACCGGTTCTTTCAGTGTGGCCGCGGCGCTTGGTGGAGCGAAAAAAGTTGTGAGTGTCGATCTCTCGGGGAACTACCTGGACTGGGCCAAGCGTAACTTTGAGTTGAACGGGATTTCACCCGAGCGGCATGAGTTCATTCAAGTCGACGCCACCGCCTGGCTCGAACAAGCCAAGCGCCAGAAGCTACGCTTCGATTTGATCGTGCTCGATCCTCCCAGCTTCTCGACAGCCGGCAAGCGGGGCACCTTCAGTGTGGCGCGGGATTACCAGGAAACAGCCGCCATTTGTTGCGCGCTCTTGGCGCCGGGGGGCCAGCTCCTGGCCATCACTAACCACCGGAAAACACCGCTCAGCAAGCTGCGGACGTTGCTGCGGGGAGCCGCGGAAGTCGCAGGCCGCAGCGTCGTTCAGCTGAAGGATCTGCGCTCTTCCAGCGATTGCCCGGACTTGCCCAGCGAGCCCTACCCGAGCAAGAGCGTCTTGGTTAGGCTGAAGTAAGTGGCGCATCGGAATCCTTACGGTCGTGTGGACCCGCGTACCTTAGCCGCCCGTGCTCAGGGATACCCAGCGCGCAGTATCTTCAAGCTCGAAGAGATCGACCAGCGCGTGAAGCTTCTCAAGGGCGGCAATCGCGTCTTGGATCTGGGTGCAGCGCCGGGCTCCTGGAGCCTGTATGCGGCTAAGAAGGTGGGCCCGAACGGTCGCGTGGTCGCGCTGGACCTTAAAGTTATCAACGAAGCTTTCCCGCCGTGGGTTACAAGCCAAGCAGATGATATTTTTAAGGTCGCTCCCGCCTCGCTCTGTCCACCGGGCCCGTACGATGTGGTGATGAGCGACATGGCCCCGAGCACGAGTGGTTCAAAGGTTCACGACCAAACCGTCAGCTTCGACCTGTTCATGCGGGCGCTTGAGTTCGCCGCCGAAATTGGCCGGCCGGGGTCGCATTTTGTGGCGAAGCTTTTCATGAGCAACCAGTTTTCTGAGGCAAAATCGGCCGTTCAGAAGCTGTTTTCGGAAGCCACCACGATCCGCCCCCAAGGCACCCGAAAGCCCAGCTCCGAGGTCTTCATCGTGGGGTTCAGCAAGCGGGTTTAGCACCCTCACACGGCCCCCGCCATTGGCGCCTCAGGTGTACGTGTGGATGAGCTTGGCGACGAGTTCGTTTCTGCGAGCAACGCCAGCTTTCTTCAAGAGCCCCGTGACGTGCACTTCGATCGTTTTCGGGCAGCAGCCCAACTCAAAGGCCATCTGCTTGTTCGTGAGCCCCTGAGTTGCGAGCACCAGAATCTCACGCTGCCGCCGACTGAGGCGCCAGGCTTCTGTCGCCAGGATAATACCAGCGCTCAACCGGAAAGCCGCGCGCTCACTCGAGGAAATGGCCGGCAGCAGCTGAAGGTGGGGGGAGTCGGGTGCCGTTCGCTCGGAGGCTTGTGCGATGAGCGCGTCGATCGGGCTCGGGAGTTGGTCGGTTGTAGCGTAAATTTCTGAGAATTTTGAGGCTTGGAGCATGAGGGGTTCCTTGGGAGATATCCTTTTGATCCCTCTCCTTTCGGACTCCCTTCACCCGAGTTGCGCGAAATGCGCCGGGCCTCGCTAAAAGGCGCTCAGGCCCGTCAGCTCCTTGCCCAAGATGAGCGTGTGGATCTCGTGCGTGCCCTCGTAGGTGAAAACGCTCTCAAGATTCAGCATGTGGCGAATGGCTGGGTACTCCAGCAAAATGCCGTTGGCCCCGAGCAGCCCGCGGCAGGTGCGCGCGATCTCCAAGGCTTTAGACACATTGTTGCGTTTGCAGAGTGAGACTTGTGCTGGGTGGAGCTTGCCCTGCTTGTCTTTCAATCGACCAAAATGCAACGCCAGAAGCTCGCCCTTCACGATTTCTGAGGCGCACTCCACCAACTGCGCTTGCACGAGCTGCTTCTGAGCGATAGGTACGTCAAATTGCACGCGTAGCTTGGTGTATTCCAGCGTGGAGTCCAGACACGCCTTGGCCGCCCCCAATGCGCCCCAGGCGATCCCGAAGCGCGCTTGATTCAAACAGTATAAAGGAGCGCCGAGCCCTTGGCGCAAGGGCAAACGATTGCGCTCCGGCACGCGACAATCGGTCAGCACAATTTCGCCGGTTTCGCTGGCGCGAAGGCTCATTTTCCCCTGGATCTTCGGGGTGTCGAAACCTGGAGTGCCGCGTTCAACGATGAAACCTGTGACCGATTCGGCGCCACTGTCCTCCAGCTTGGCCCACACCACGGCAAGCGCCGCGAAGGGCGAATTGGTGATCCACATTTTGCTCCCGTTCAGGATCCAAGTGTCACCGTCACGTCGTGCGCGCATCTGCATGGAAGCGGGGTCAGAGCCGCTATCGGGTTCAGTCAGTCCAAAGCATCCGATCAGTTTGCCTTGCGCCATCTCCGGCAAGAATCGGAGCTTTTGTTCCTCGGTTCCAAATGAGTAAATCGCTTGCATCGCGAGCGAGCCTTGAACGCTCACGAAACTTCGGAGGCCGCTATCTCCGTATTCAAGTTCCTGAAGGAGAAGGCCGTATTGAACGGCGCTCATGCCCGCACAGCCGTAGCCGCTGAGCGCTGCGCCCAACAGGCCGAGCTCCGCCATTTCCGGAATTAGATCGACCGGAAATAGTTCCTTCTCGAACAGCTCGGAAGCGCGTGGTGTGTAGCGCTCCGCGACGAAACGCCGTACGGTGTCGCGGACGAGGCGTTCGTCGTCGGTAAGCTCTGAATCGATGGCGCCCAGGGGATCGGTGACCGAAGCCATCTGATCAAGTTACCACTCCCTCGGTCGAGGGTGGGTCGAATCTGGTACGCCCATCAGGGCGAGTGCATCTTATTTCGCTTGCGGCCTGTGCTGCCTCAGCGATTTCGACGCTCCGAATCGCCAGCGGCGGGCTGAAAGTTCGCGCACGGGCCTTGGCCTAGTTCTGTTCCGCCACAGAGACCACATCCACCTGGAGGAACTGTCCGTCGAATACTTGGGGTGCCGGCGGCACTCCATCCACAACGATGTTTTCGAAGTTCTTCACCTGCCTAGCGTTGCCGTCGGCGTGGTTCAGCGTTACTCTGCTGCCGCCTTGAACGATGATCTCGGCCGTGTAGTTCAACGCAAATAAACGGTGGTGAAAAGGCTCGTCGGTGGTGTGGAAAGCGTTCGCGTAATACCTTTTTGCGGGTGTCGCCACGTCGATCCAAAAGGTTGTATAGTTGCTGGGCTCGGGCTCTCCTTGCGCGCTGTCGAGAAAGTAGGGGGCAGCAATCACGGTGGTGTTGCGTTGACCGCTTGGATCCAAAAACGTGTGCGGTTCAGTTAGGCCCCGAAAATTGCGAGCACTCACCGACCTCGTCCATCAGGGGAAGGTCCGCTACATTGGCTGCAGCAATCTGTATGCATGGCAGATAGTGCAGGCGAACCTGATAGCGCGACAACACGGCTTGTCAGAGTTTTGCTCCGCTCAGCACCTCTACAATCTTATCAGCCGTGACGTAGAACGCGAAATCGTCCCGGCCTGCCAGAACCTGGGCGTGGGTGTCATTTGCTGGAGCCCTTTGGCTGGAGGAATGTTGAGCGGAAAGTATCAAGAGGCTAAGACTCCTGAGGCCGGTTCGCGTATTGCTCAGCGGGCGAAGATGGAAGTGCCGCGTTTTTGGCATGAGCGCGGATTTCGTGTCGCGGCGGAGCTCTCCAAGGTTGCTCAAAGGATCGGAGAATCACCGCAACTATTGGCGATGAGCTGGCTGCTAGGTGCGGCCGGAGTGACCTCGGCAATTGCTGGTGTGCGCTCCGTCGATCAACTCCTGCAAAGCTGCAGTGCTGTTAACTACGAGATGGACCCCTCCGTCTGGAGCGAATTGGATGAACTTGCCCACTATGATCGAGGCTACCCGGCTGATTGGGTAGCTTCGAATGCCGCGCAATTTTTGGATTCTGAGCGCTAAGACTCTACCGAGATCGCGCCTGGTGCAGAAGTTGCGTGGGTGCGCCCGCCCCAGTAGCAGTCGCCGACTGCGAGAAATTGGGCCAATCTTTAGGAAATGGGCTACCCGCCCGTATGCCTCCTGTCCGTCCAGTGACCGCGTTCGTCGCTCTCGCGTTGGGTGCGGCTGGGGTATTTCGGCTCTGCCAACCGGGGCTGAATGGGTTCCCATGGGCGGTTTTTCAAGGTGAAGCCGAACGCTTGAGGGCTGAGGTCGCTTCGAGCATCGCAGTGCGAACGGCTCAGGCAGCCACCCTGGCTCCCAAGCTGCGGGTGGGTCAGGCCAGGGTTCCGGTTTCAGCAGCTGTGGATATGGTGCCTCGCTCAGAGCCTGTGATGGCGCATGTCGAGTCAGCTATCCCCTTGACCATCCCACTACTCAGCGTCGATCGAGAAACACCCATCTACGCTGCTCCCTCCAAGCAGGCACGCAAGGTGGGGTACGTCAGTTTGGGAGGGCGATTGGGTACTGCACCGGAATCGCTCAAGGGCTCTGGATGCACGGGCGGCTGGCATGGCGTAAGTCCATTCGGCTACGTGTGTGTCGACGAGCGCGTGTCGAGCAATCCCAAGCATCCGGTGACTGAACTAGCCACTCGCGCGCCAGCACGCATTGAGAGCTTGCCCTACAGTTATGCGCGGGCCAAGCGCGGTGGGGTCCCGCTTTATACTCGAATCCCAAGTGCGGATGAACGCGCCTCGCAGGAGGGCGCAGGTACTCGAGGGTTGGAGCGTTCGTGGCGCGATACAGACGTTGAGGACTTGCCGTCGTCGCTTGCCTTGGGCCGCCCCACGCCGACGTTACATGGCTATGCGCGGCCAGCTGGCACGCTCTTCGCCGAACGAACACTGGCCAAGAGTAGCTTCGCGATTGCCAGAGTTTTTGAAGTGCAAGGGCAGCGTTTTGGCATGACTCCGGACCTCTTGCTCCTCCCGCTGGATCAGCTGACACGGGTAACGCCGCCGCGTTTTCGTGGTGTGAGGATCTTACGAGACCAGGCTCTCCCGGTCGCATTCGTGAAATCACGCGTCGCTTACCTCTACCGGCTTGACGAAGTAGCCGGGTCACTAACTTTAGCGCGCAAGCTGGAATTCCGAGACGGCTTTGTGGCGTTGCGCGAGCGGCGTTTCATAGCAGGGCACGAATACGTTCGTTCAGCCGAAGGGCTCTTCGCACGTGTGGATCAACTCAGGCTGATTGAAGGATCTCCGGCGGCGGCACCCTGGTTAAGACGAGAGAAACGTTTCATAGATGTTTCGCTTAAAGACCAAGCATTGGTCGCCTACGAAGACGGGCATGCTGTGTTTGCGACGCTCATCTCAAGCGGACTAGAAAGCGACAAGCTGGATGCCCCCTCGCGCGCTACGGTTACAGGACAGTTTCGTATTCACACCAAGCACGTCACCGCCAAGATGAGTGGCGACGACGTGGGAGATGAGTATGCGTTGCCCGATGTGCCGTATGTCCAATACTTTCACGGCAGCTTTGCCTTGCACGCTGCGTATTGGCACGACGCATTTGGCACGCCTCTTAGCCACGGATGCATCAATCTATCGCCCGAGGATGCGCGATTCTTGTTTGGCTGGACGGAGCCACCAGTACCGCCAGGATGGCATGGCGCGATGGACCCGGCGGGTACCATGATATCGATTCACGAATGATCATTCTCGGTGGGGACATCACGAAACATCCCACCTGATATGTCCCGACTTGGGCAATCGCGTCTCAGATTGGTCGCTACCGCGAGTGCTTCACTGAACGGATCACACCCGGTTGAGTCGAAAGCTGTCGACGGAAGTCCGGGTCTTTGTGACAATCTCACGATCTTCCGCCTATTGGCTAATGCTCCGCGGCAATCGGTCGCTTCCATTCACCACAATGGACGCGAACATCTCCGTACGGCCCGCCAGCAACGAAGCTCATCTTTCTCAGAGAGGCCACGATTGGGTGGAGGACACCGACGTGGTGGACGTTTCGCTGGACGATCGGGTGCATATTGTGGAACGCGTCGCCGAGCTGCACGCTCGTCGTGTACAGGCTGGGCTGCTGAGTCTTCCGGTGTTTGCGCGCTCTCGCTGATTCTAAACCTACCTGTGCTATGAGTGGACGCCTCAGGAAAGGCGTCGGATGCAGTTCCACATTCTTTCGTTCGAAGGGCCTGATCCGTACAGTCGGGCCGGTGGCATTGCCACTCGCATCACTGGGCTCGCGTCGGCATTGGCCAAGCTCGGTTACGAAACGCATCTCTGGTTCGTGGGAGATCCTTTTCTGCCGGGGTATGAACGTGAGGGCTCTCTGCACTTGCACCGATTTTGTCAGTGGATCAGCCGACACCATCCGCGGGGCGTGTACGACGGCGAGTACGGTAAGCTGAATGATTATGCCGCGTCCCTACCGCCGTATCTCATGGAGCACTATCTCAGCCCGCACCTCGCTCGTGGCGGAAGAGCCACTGTGTTGGCCGAAGAGTGGCACACGGTCCATGCGGTGCGACATCTGGATTGGTTGCTCAAGCTCGGAGGCGTGAGAGCGAAAGTCGATCTGCTCTGGAATGCGAACAACACATTCGGATTTGAGAGCATTGATTGGGGTGCGTTGGCAGAAGCCGCACAACTGACGACGGTGAGTCGCTACATGAAGCACAAGATGTGGCCGCTCGGTGTCGACCCTTTGGTCTTACCCAACGGGATCGACGAAGATTCGCTCCGGCCTCCTGAATTTGCCGCTGTACAGCTCTTGCATCAGCGTTTTCTGAAGCGGCAGTTGCTCATCAAGGTGGCCCGCTGGGACCCAGATAAGCGTTGGCTTCTGGCGATAGATACGGTTGCTGCGCTGAAGGCTCGGGGAAAGAGGCCGTTGCTGGTAGCTCGGGGTGGCCTCGAGAACCATGCCCACGAGGTGCTGGAGCGAGCGCGCCAGCGCGGGCTTTCCGTGATTCAGCGCTGTACCACGAAAGCTGGTGCGGCCGGCATCTTGGAAGCACTGGTTGGGGTGGCCGATACGGATGTGGTGTTGTTGGAGTCACACCTGGATCCGGCGGGGAGGCGACTACTGTTTCGCGCTGCCGATGCTGTTCTGGCCAATAGCGGGCACGAGCCGTTTGGGCTGGTGGGTTTAGAAACGATGGCAGCGGGTGGCATCGCGTGTACCGGAGCTTCGGGTGAGGATTACGCCGTGAGCGGGCAGAATGCGCTCGTCCTTCAGACTAATGATCCGGCTGAATTTGTGGCTCAGTTCGAAAGGTTGGAGCAAGATCCAGGGCGCGTCCGCATGCTCCGGCGCGCGGCTCGAAGCACCGCTCTCGGCTACACCTGGAACCGCGTGATCGATCGCGTCTTGTTGCCACGCCTGGTGAGCGAACCCGAGAACAAAGTCAGCCGTCTGAGTGGGATCCGCGACCTTGCCGAATGGGCGCGGGCGCTCGGTACTGAAAGCCTGCTGCAGCTCGCGCTCTCTCGACCCGCTTGGGCTCGGTCCGGCTGGGCTCGGCCCGTTTGGGCCAAGATCAACGGGCGCTGAGATCCAAGCGCACGTTGCGTTGCTGGAGCAGATCGCCCGTCGCCAGCTGCAGATCGGCGCGGGCCTTTTCATGTCGGATCAATGCGGAGAGCTCGGCCAGCTGCGCCTGGGCTAATTCGTCCTGACGCTGCGAGACAAAGAAATTATTGCTCAGGCCATTCTGGAACTTCCGCTCTTCGGCGCTCAGGCTTTGCTCGGAAAGTGAACGCGAGTTGGCGGCCGCATACAGCTGCTTCTCGGCCGTTTCTAGCGCCCGCGCAGCCTGGCGCACCTCGACTCGAATGTTCAAAAGCAGCTGATTTTTTTCAACATTGGTGCGGCGGCGTGTGATCGAGGCACGCTCCGCCTCGGCACGGCGTTGTTCATTCAGCGGACTCCAATTGAGCCTCACCAACGTCGACCAATATCGGCCACGTGCCTGTCCGAGCTCAGCGAGCGAGCCTGAATAGCTCGCATCTTGCCCGATCAATCCGTAGCTGACACTGGCGGAAAGATCAGGAAGCTTAGCATTGTCTGCCACGCGTTGGTCGAGCGTTGCCTGCCGCAAATCGAGATTCGTCTGGGAAACCTCCGGGCGTCGCGCTTGGGCTTCGGCAATCAGCTTTGGTACATCAGGACGCAACGCAACAAAGCGCGGCGCATCCAGCGTCAAAAAGGCTTTCTTCCATTCGGGGTCCGGCAAATTCATGATTTGCTTCAGCCGGTCAGCAGACTGTTCAATATTCCCTTCCGCTTCCAAGAGCGCGAGCTCGCGTCGAGCTAGTGTGCCTTCAGCGTTGATCAAGTCAGACGGAGGCAAAACGCCCGCCTGGATCTGGCGCTCGGTGAGCTTCAGTTGCTCGCTCGCTAACTCCCAGGAGCGCACTCTCACTTGGTAGCTTTTGAGCGCCTCGGTGAGGTCCCAATAGGCGTTTTCCGCGGTCAAGACGGCGCTTGCAGCTCGAAGCTGTGCTTGAGCGAGTGCGCGCTCGGAGGCGAAATGCGCACGCAAGATGGGCGCGGTTTGAATGTCGCCGTCGGTTGAAAAACCTCGAAGCAGCGGTTGGGTTAGGGTCAGATCGGCGCTGGTGCGGAACAGATCAGGGCTAATCGCATTGCCCTGGGAACTTCTGGCCCAATCGTTGTTGAGTGATAAAGTTGTCTGGGTTCCCGTCTGGAATTGTTTGGAACCTGCCACGTTCCAGGTGTTGTCGATGCTATTGATGATCTCGCCAGCTTGGCCCTCTTGAGTGTTTGAGGGCGGATAGTCTGCATCCCGGTGCCGATAGCTGGCAGTGATATTGGGTTCAAACGCGCCACCCGAAGCTTGCTCGGAAAACTGGCCCGCTCGTACATTTTCGCGTTCCAGCTGGATGCCCAGGTTATTTCTTAGAACAGCTTGGATGACATCGCTTTTGCTCAAGCGCCAACTGGGGCCCGTTGCGGCCTGTGGCGGCAGCACCGTCGGTTCACTGATGAAGGCGGGTGGCGTGTAGCTCACGTTCCCGAGGTAATTAGGCGGCGCCGCGGGCGCCGGGGGAAGGGGCGTGGTGGCAGGAGTTGCGGGCGCAGGTGTCACGCTCGGTTCGGCGTGAGCGAGCTGCCCCAATCGTAGCAAGGAGGAACAGGAGAATCCGGCAAGACGTCTTCGGAACATGAGGGTCTCGTTATCACTGGTGGTGGAGGGCTTCGATAGGGTCCAGCTTGCTGGCGCGAATGGCTGGATAAATGCCAGAAATCAGTCCAACTGCAGAGGACACTCCTGTAGCGACGACGACGGAGATGTCTCGACTAAACGTTGACGTCGCGCCTGGTGGAAAGGGTGGGCATAGGCGCAGGCCACCTAGCCGACAGCACTCTGACCCTGCTCCCCACGTCACCGAAGCTCTAGGAGCAGTCAGGGCGACCCATGCGGAGCTCAAAATTTCACTTCACGCACGGGCAAATAGAGCTCGTGCGCGAAGGCATTCACGACTTGCGCCGCGAGGGCGTCGTCATAGCCGAGCAACGGGCGCAAGCCCCTGAAATGGGCCAGGCAAAGCTTGGGTGAGGAGGCCCCAGCCGGAAGCGAGTCTTGCGTGGCTGTACGAAGTGACGTGAGAGCTGCACGGTGCCCGTGACGGTGTTGTCGCGGTGTTGGGTGCGTTCGTCAGGTGTCCGCTCATACTCCCAACTGGGCTCTTCGGCGTGCTGGCCGCGTTTCACGTAGGGATAACCCTTGCTGACTTTGTTGTGTATCAGAGGCGGCCTTGATGAGGATGTTTTCCTGAGAAAATGAATTGCGCCCAGCCCGGCTCTCCCGACCGGACAAAGCAGGACCTGAACAATTTACTATGAGCGCGCGTTGAGGAGTTTCGGTGGCGATTTGACGGTGCGCGGTATCAGCACGTTGCCGCCACGTACTTGGCACTTGCGTTCTTGAGCGCACCAGTTTAACCGGCATGTGTCAGAGTGTTCCGGGGTTGGGTCCTCGGGGATGGAGTGGAACGATGTCTATTGCTATTATAACGGCCGTTGAGCGGCAGTTGCAGGGGGCCCGTGGGGCTCTCTTTGGGAGCTTGATACTTTGTGCGGGAATGGCCTCTGTTGGGTGCGGAAACGTCGAAAACGAGGCATTGTCACCTCCGGGCGGGGCGACCAGTCCCGCGGCCGCCAACGAACCGGCGCGGATCACTAAGCCAGCGCCAAGGGCGACGGACATTCTGACTAAGAGCGACCTCTCACGTCTCCGGACTTTGGAGTCCCAATTCGCGCGGCCGGCAGCTCCTGGATTGAACGTAACATCGATTCGGCCCGGTGATCCGGGCCTGGTACGCGTGAAAAGTAACGGACGAGTCGCATTGCGAGCGTTCGCTCCTCAGGGCACTCCTGTCATCTTCCGTACCACCGATGGCGGACGGTTCGTGGGCGGCTCCACCATCGTCGAGGTAACGGCCGATGGAAGTGGCGTTGCGACCGCATCCTTTTGGGCAACGCTGGATGCCAGCGGGTACGTGGACATTACAGCGATGTCACCAAGGATGAGCGGCGTGGCGACCTTTGCAGTGGAGATTGAGCGATGAATCAACGTCTTGTGAAAACGCTCTTCGTGCTATTCTTCGGGTTATTTATACTCCTTCCTTCGCGGCCTGCGGGGGCGGGCACCCCGCCTGGGTCGTGTCGGAATGACGAGTCCAGCAAGGGAGATGGATGTACAAAGGCCATGTCCACGGTGATCAATAGCACCAGGGCATACTTGCACGATACTGTGGATTATCGCGCTGGGGATCCTGCCGCGTCCGGTGGATGCACGGATTGCACGAACGGGAAGTTGGCGACCTATGGTAAGCAAGGCGCACTGCCGTCGCTGGAGGTCGCGCGGCTGCATCGGTTTCGGTTCGGTGCTTTGCATTGGAGTTTTGGGCCAGGAACATCGATGGCAGCGTACGATCGGCACCTGGAGTTGTGGCCGGGAGTGGTGCGCAGCTACGACGCGACTGACGATGACGAGTGGACGTTTTCGATCTACGACGCAGGACGCCAGGCTTTTATCGACTACGAGGATGAGAACTTTCGGAAAGTGGTATTGTTTGACGCTAACGGTGTCGATGTAGGGCAAAACTACTTGGCAGCGCGGCGTGCGACGCTGACTCACCACAACGGAAACACTGAAGAATACGAGATTTTTGCACTGGATGACCTGGCGAATTCGCAGAGCCCTCGTCGCTACGGTCGGCTCACGGCGCTCAAGGATTTAAACGGAAACAGCATCTCCTTAAGCTATCAGTACTCGGCCGGAGCCAGCACGACGTCGCTCCAAGGCGATCGAAGCTTGTTGTGGCAAAAGCAGACCGTGACGGACGCTTACGGCCGCCAAGCCAGGATGCACTACCGTGGCACGCAGGTGTCGGGCGCGTGGGCGGTGGATCGCATCGATCTGCCCAACGGCCAATTCATCACCTATCAGTATGGAACACTTGATACGGGAGGCGGCCCGTACGAGGGATTGGTGCGTGTGAATCACCCGGATGGCACGGTGAGCACGTTCAGCACGGCGCCCAATGAGGTTGAGCAAACGGCGGCCTACACCGTATTCGATGCTTCGGCCGAGGCGCATAGCCGTTCCAAGACCGTACACTTCTCGCGAACTTGGTACACGTTCCCGGATGGCACCGTGGTCAGTGACGCTCCTGAGCGGGTGCGCCTGCTCATCAATGGGGCGGGCGAGCGGCGTTACTCAAACGATCAAACTGCCGAAGGCTATGATCTGATTTATGAGGGCGGCAATCGAATGCTGCGCCTCATCTATGATGGCGGGGATATCATCAGCGTCGACCGGGCCGTGAACTGGAGTTGGGGCACGGATCCGAGCACTTGGACCTTCGAGCGGCGCATCAATGAAAACACGTACGACGCTCAGCAGCGAAATCTTACCACGCGTGACGCCTTTCAACGGCTCACGCAGACCATCCGCGACGCGATTTCCGGACGACCGTTGCAGACGAGCAACCCCGATGGGACCACGACGATCATAAGTTACAACCAGTTCGCTGAACCGCTGGAAGAGGTCGATCGTTTGGGCCGAAAAGTGCGTCGCAGCTATGATAGCAAGGGCAATCTGCTGCGCGAAACCCGTGGTGCCGATGCGCCGGAGGCGGGCACTTGGGAGTATCTGTACAACACGCGGGGGCAGGTCACCGAAGCGCGGGATGCCGATTTCGACCTAGCGAAACCAAGTCTTCACAACACCCGTTACACCTACAACGCACAAGGTTTCCTGACTTCGGAGATCCAGGCGGCCGATCAGTACGGTGGTAGCCGGCCGGTCACTAGTTTTACGTATGATAGCGCAGGGCGTTTGACGAGCGTCACCGACCCGCGGGGGCGTGTGACCAGCTATGTGTATGACGCGCGAGATCGCCTAGTGAAAACCACCTATTTCGATAGCAGTATCGAAACGCTCACGTACGGCGTTGGCAGCAACGCGAACCTGGTGGTTCAGAAACGCGACCGAAATGGCAATCTGGAGACGGTAACTCATGACGGAGCAGGTCGGCAGATCCAATCACGTCAAGCGGTGGGTACACCGGCCGAGGTGGCAACCACGTCGAGCTACCTTGCGGGCAGCATGCTCCCGGCGACCGTGACCACGCGCGGTGAACGCACAGACTATGCGTACGACCACGTGAATCGCTTGAAGGAAACCCGCCGCTACGTGGCTCCGGGTCGCATTCTCAGCGAGTCCCAAAGCTACGATGAGTTCGATCGGGTTCTATTCAAAACCGACCCGTATGGACGGCGCACTCACTACCTCTATGACATCAATGATCGAGTCACGCGCACGGTGCGAGAAATGGTGCCTGCGGGCTTGACAGTGCCTGCCCGAGTTCCTGGAAGTGCCGTTGCGGGGAGCTCCGGTGCCAGCGGTACGACTACCAGCTATACTGATCCGCGGGACTTATTTCTTGCCGGCTTGACGCGTGGTCTCGGAGCCAACGCCGCGTACTTGGTGACCGATCAGGTGCACGATGCTGAAGGCCAAGTGGTGCGAGATATCGACCCGCGCGGCATCACCACGAGCCATACCTATGATGCTCAAGGTAGGCGCGTCGCGAGCGTCGAAGCGTCGAGCGATACGGCAATCGCGGCTCGCACCGAGTGGTCCTTTGATGCTCAGGGGAACACGCTCGAAGTCCGTCGTCCGCGCAAGTTTAGTGAAGGGATCGGACAGGTCGAGCGAATGAGCTACAACGGCAGAAACCTGCTGGCGAGCCATACTGAAGGCTACGGGAGCCCCGTGAGCGCCACAGAATCGTTCACCTATTACGCCGATGCACGTGAACAGCGCCACACTGATTTTCGCGGCAATCCCAGCACTCGGTTCTGGCACGTCTGCTGCGGTCGAGAACAGGGTCGGATCGATCGTGATGGCAAGAGTGGCACGATCAGCAACACGGACTTCAAGGGGAACATCACGCACAACGCGATCGTGTCGGATCTCTCCGCAGGCGACGCATACCCCTTCGCCAATCCGATCGATGCAGACACCAAGAACGAAACCACCACTCGCTTTGACGCGCGCGACCGCCCGACGCATCGCACGCGTTGGCTCGGCTCTAGGGGCGTGATCGTCAAGGCGGCACGGCCGAATCTCGGCACCGGTAACCTTCCGATCGCCGGCGAGGATGGCGTACCAGCAGGCGACGGATTAACAACGCGCTCCGTTTACGATGAGAACCTCAAGGATGGTTCCGGTCTGGATGTCACCTATGCCACACAGCTCACCCAGCTGGCAGCCTGGGGGATCACATTCGGTGCAGGCGCCGATGGTTACGCTGTGCAGATCACCAATCCCGCCAACGAGCGCACGGTCACTTTCTATGACGGTATAGGGCGTGAAGTCGCGACCGTTCTTGGTGACGGCCAAATCGGAAAGGCCACTGTCTTTGACCAAGTGGTGAACGGCTTACTCGTGACGACCGCTATCGATGCGCTTAATCACCGGAATTCCAGTTATTTTGATGCAGGAGGACGCC
>Ga0163154_10001708_pt1 | contig 33603 bp, 30 predicted proteins | sample OliLakLV19MP9P1_FD_148649 | JGI IMG/M metagenome (GOLD analysis project Ga0163154, IMG submission 148649) | Freshwater microbial mat bacterial communities from Lake Vanda, McMurdo Dry Valleys, Antarctica - Oligotrophic Lake LV.19.MP9.P1 | ecosystem: Environmental > Aquatic > Freshwater > Lake >... | reverse complement strand
CAAGAGCTATCAGCGCAGCTTGCTGATCAGCGAGGCGCTTGCTCTGGCCGATCCGAGCAATTCCCGGGCCCAGCGCGATGTCTCGGTGAGCCTCAACAACGTCGGCAACATCCAGGCCGCACAGGGCGATGCCTCAGCCGCGCTCAAGAGCTATCAGCGCAGCTTGCTGATCAGCGAGGCGCTTGCTCTGGCCGATCCGAGCAATTCCCGGGCCCAGCGCGATGTCTCGGTGAGCCTCAACAACGTCGGCAACATCCAGGCCGCACAGGGCAATGCCACAGCCGCGCTCAAAAGCTATCAGCGCATGTTGACCATTACTAAGGCGCTTGCTCTGGCCGATCCGAGTAACGCCCAGGCCCAGCGCGATGTCTCGGTGAGCCTCAACAACGTCGGTCAAATCCAGGCCGCACAGGGCAATGCCACAGCCGCGCTCAAAAACTATCAGCGCAGCTTGCTGATCCGCGAGGCGCTTGCTCTGGCCGATCCGAGTAACGCCCAGGCCCAGCGCGATGTCTTAGTCAGCCATTTCAAGCTCTGGCAGTTGGCAACGGCTCGCGCCGAGGAGATCCACCACGCCCAGCAAATCGACCGCATCTTTACTGAACTTGAAACCCGTGGCGCGTTTATCTCGTCGGCTGATCGCGGTGCCTGGGATCACATCAAACAATGGCTAAGCGAGAACGCGCCTTGACCTGCGCCGTAATCTCCAATCGCCCAAGGAACCTGCGCATGAGCAAGCACCACCAACCTACGCCAGCAGGCCGCGCGCACGGCATCTGCCACCTCTTCCTCTCCTACGCCCGCGCCGACAACTTGGCGCCGGTCAACGCCAGCGGCGAGGGCTGGGTGAGCGCTTTTGTCAACGAGCTGCAGCGCCGTCATGCGGCGTATTCCGGGCGCACGCTGCAGATTTTTTTTAACCAAGATTCCATCGAAGAAGGCGTCGACTGAAAGCGTCGTTTGGGGGAAGGCGTGCGCCAGTCGCGGCTGTTTCTGCATTTTTTGTCGCCCAACTATCTGATCTCGAAAAACTGCTTGTGGGAGTGGCAGGAATATCTGCGCCGCGAGTATTCGGGGGCGCGTGGGGATGACGGTTTAACGCCGGCGTATTTCGTCACGCCCGCTGATTTGCGCCTGGACGAGCAACAAAGCCTCGCCGATTGGCTGCGCGCGATGCAGCACAAATACCCGTGGTTCCAGCCGCGCGGCGCGCTGGAGGCCCAAACGGACGCGCGCACCCGGCCTTTTGTGCGCGATTTGAACCGCCGCAACAAAACCGCCAATCTGGAACTGCAGCCCTGATTTGCGCACGGCCCGGAACTATTGCGGCAACTCGACGCCGCGGCGCGCGCGCTGGACGCCAAAAACACCCCGCGCGATCCCAGCGCTGATCTGCGCACGCGGGCCGAGCGCTTGGCCGGGCTGGATCGGCATATTGCCCGGCGGCTGGATCGCATCGCGCTGGCCGATCTGGCGCCCGGCAACATCCCGCGCGCGCACGAACATTTTGTCGGCCGCCACCGTGAGCTGAGTGAACTGCACGACATCATGCTCACCGGCGGCCCGCAATCCGGCGGCAGCGGCATGGGCTGGCGCGGCATGGGCGGCAGCGGCATGGCGGGCGCGGCATGATCGCGCCGCCGCCTTCTCCCCCGGTGGCCTGTTGTTAGCGGAAATAGAGGCATTTGGGCGCTCAAAATGACTGAATCCCCGACAAAACACGCCGATGGTGCCCAACAACGCATCGTCGCCATAACAAGGCCGCATCGTTTACATTGATTTGCCCGTTCAACTGAGACAAGAGCCGCACCAACTGCTCCTCATCGGAATGCTAAGCCGCGTCTGGCAGCGACGGCCCTAAAAAACCGTCACCCAGCAATCCACCAAGGAGAGCTATCGATGTCTACTGATCCTGAACCGCTGCAATGCGATTTGATCATGAAGGGTGGCATTACCAGCGGCATCGTCTATCCCAAAGCCATCCATGAATTGAGCAAGCACTATCGGCTGCGCAGCATCGGTGGCGCCTCAGCGGGCGCCATTGCGGCGGCGGTCGCGGCGGCGGCTGAGTTTGGGCGCCGCGACAAAGGCTCAGATCGGTTTGCAGAACTGGGCGAACTACCGCAGGAACTCGGCGCAGCCCGGCCGGACGGCATGACGCAAATGCTGACGCTGTTCAAACCTGATCCGAAAACCCACAACGCCTTTCACTGGTTACTGAGCTTCCTCGACTCCAAGCGTGCCGCAACCGATGTCGGCAGCTACGTTTGGCGTGCGTTGCGTCTGACTGGCAGCGCGATGCGCTACTTCCCAGCTTACGCGCTGCTGGGACTACTGCTGGCGGGCGCCGTTTTCTACGGTGCCAGAGGAATCTTCCTGCATGGCAACGGGCTCGATTGGCTAACCGGTCTTATCACCGCCGCGGCGGCGCTGCTGACCGGGGCCGCCGTAACGCTTGCCGGCGCGCTCGGGCAGACGCTGCGGGCGATCGCGGCGAATGGTTATGGCCTAGTTTCCGGCATGCACGCTAACGCCGACACGCTGACCAGTTGGTTGCATCAAAAGATCCAATCCCTGGCCGGCCTTCCGAACGAAAAGCCGCTAACTTTTGGCGATTTGTGGGGTAAATCTGATTGCGCGCCGCATAAGCGCGAGATTGATTTGCGCATGATGACCAGTTGCCTGAGCCTGGGCCAGGGGCTTTGTTTCCCCTTGGAGCCCAACGAGAAGTTCTATTACAACGAGGCCGAGCTGGGGCGGTATTTCCCGGCTGAGCTGATGAAATGGATGGGGGAGCATCCGCGCCCGCCGGCCAAGATCGACCCCGCCTTCGATGCGGAATTGAAGAAACATAATCTCCTTCGTTTACCGACAATGGCCGAGTTACCCATCCTTCTCGCCGTGCGTATGAGCCTGTCATTTCCGCTACTGCTGAGCGCCATTCCCTTGTGGAACCGCCGTTTTAAGGTTGGTGGCAGCTACCAATTGCAGCGCTGTTGGTTTTCAGATGGCGGGCTGATTAGCAATTTCCCGATTCATTTTTTCGATGCGCTGATTCCTACCCGCCCGACTTTCGGTATTGATCTGATAGATGCCGATGTGCTCGGTTTGCCTGCCAATTCGACCAACCCAGACGATTTCGTGAGCCTTCCGCGAAATTTTGACGTCCTGCGACCCATCGCAAGCCAAATCGAAGAAGACGGCCAGCCAAAGTTAATGCGCTTCATGGCTGCGTTATTAGGAACCCTGCATGGCTGGAGCGATCGCGCACAACAACGCGTGCCGGGATTTAAAGAGCGCGTGGTATCAATTGCCCTGCGCGAAGGCGAGGGCGGATTGAACCTACGCATGCCCAAGGCACTGATCGACGCGCTAGCCGAGCGCGGTCTGGCCGCAGGTAAGCGACTGGTGCTGCACTATCACCCCTCCCAACAGCAACAGCGCGCTGCAGCGGTCACTGCCACGACGAAGGACGACGGAATCCGGACTACTTGGCCGAACCACCGCTGGGTCCGGTATCGCACGACCGGTCTTCTGCTTGAGGAGGCGCTTGAGTCTTTACTCGATGGCGATGAGAAAACTGCGGGCACACAGGACGATTTGCGTGATGCGCATAAAGCCCCGGGTGTTCACGTGTTTGATAGTGCTCGCCGAGACGTCGCGCTCAAAACGTATCTCGAGCTAATTGACTTGGCAAACAAGCTGCGTGATCGAAGAGAATCAATAACTAGTCAGTCGCAAGGCGCGGAAAGTGGGGACGCCGACCGCGTCCTAATCGACGACGGAAAGGACAGGCCGCAAGGCACGCCAACTCAACACAGCGACCGCATCCCAGGCGACGACGGAATCTATGGCGTTGATTACCCGACACCGCGCTCACGCTTGCGGATCATGCCCAGAGACTGAGCTTATCGACCGTATTGCACAAACCACGTGGGGTCATGAATGAGCTTGAGAATTGCCATCGGTGAAAGTCACTTCATTGAGTTAGACCCAAAGCCCTTATTTATTCCGACCGGCCTTGCGGTGCAGGAAGGTGAGCGCTATCGCTTATACGCCTGCGGAAAATGGAAGGACTGGTTAACAGTGTGTGATGCCAAAGGCTGGACGCAATTAGGCATGGGCTGGCTGCGTCGTTACAACCGATTCCCAGACGCCCATTGGTTCGCTTTGATTGCCTGCATAGGCGCAACCGAGAAAACCAGCCGTTTGATCGGTCTCCAAGCCGAAATCGACGTTAGCGCAGCGGATCGCCTACTCGCAGGCACCGATCCCCTGCAGCTTTATGTGTTCGCCAATGATTGGCCAAGCATGTATTTCAACAACAAAATCGCCAGCGCGGAAGAAGGAGGACCGATGCGTCTAACGATCACACGATTGGCTTGAAAGTGGTGACGCCGCGCGTTTGCTTGACACAGAATTCGGCGCGACAAGATTGCTGAATTTAAATTAATGCATAAAGTTTTTGCAAAAAATCCTGATGCGAAAAACCAATGAAAAGCGTTTGGAAATTAAGCAAGAGATTGCGCAATACATGAAAACTTATCTTTGGCAGTTCTTTTGCTTTGCACCAAGTTCGGTACCACAGATGTACAAATCGAAAGTTGTCATTTTAATAGCCTCTACATAACCCTTCACTTCGGAGTATGACCATGCCTAACCCACGTACCGTAATTGTAGTTAATACGCTCAAAAACCTTGCTATCGGTGAACTTGAATCAGCTTTAGCGCTGCCGCCGAACGCCCTGATTAGCGGTGATGTCGGCCCAAAAATTTACCAAGCCGAACTTTCCCGGGTTGTGCAGGCTGATCGCGGAAAGTTGAAACTGGCGCTTGCGGCAAGCCTGGGAATCCGGGTCGATCTTTTTAACAGTGCGTCAGATCAGACCGAAGACGCAACAGGCGTATTCGGTAAAGCTGTTGTGAAGGAAGACTATGGCATTAAGCCCTCGCCGACGCTGCATGCGAACGCGGCAACGGGCTGGTTGAAGTATGCGTTTACCGCTGGTGTGCGCGCTGAGGCCGCGCAGGCTTTAGGAGTCGCCGCATTTTCCTTGGACGCGTCACGGCAAATTGAGTATGCGGCGTATCGGCCGCAGCTAATGGGCGATCGAATCGCCGCTGCAATGCTGAATGATCTAGGCAGTATGCCGACAGCGTTAGAAGTGGACGACGTCATTTCGCTAACGCCGGGTGAAGCGGTCAGCGTGCGCATCCCTGGCGAAGTCAATTTTAGCTTGGATCTGGACGAATCCGTTTTCGCTTCCACATCGCTCAAGCCACTCGCTTTGGGTTTTAGCTTAGCTGGACCGGTGAATTTGACATTTAGTCGGGCAGTTACGTTCAGCGTTGACCTCAGTTTCCAAGATGATACGCGCTTGGTTTTCGTGGGCATGGCAGGTGGCTGGGTACATACGTCCCTGCGCAAGGCAAAAACGACCAAATTGGGAGTTAGCGCGGGTTTGGGCCTGACAATTGCACTCACGCAGCCTACCCAGGACATGTTGACGGAGCGCCTCAGTGACGCATTATTCGGTGCGCCAGAAGCGGCGTTGGCGCAACTGACGCAAGCGCTCAATTTCGCCCAGCTCAGCGACTCGCAGAAGCAGCTGCTGAAAGCTTTGGGAATCAAATTTGGCGAGGGTGGCGTTGGCGATGCATTGCTGACGTCCGTCAAACAAAAATTGGCAGATCGACGAACTAAGCTCGTTGCCGCCGTGACGGCGATACTCAAGTCTCGTCTTGAAGTGGGTTTCAAATTTGAATACAGCCGCGTCGCCACCGATGGCTCCCTGTTCGAGGCCGAATTATCAGCTGCTGCCGCGCGTAGTCTGCATGCTGCGCTTTTGCGATTCGACCTGCGCGGCGCAGTTGCGCTGGCACGCACGCAAGATGCGGGCCAGATCCGCAACTTTTACTTGCTAAATGAACGCAGTGTCCTGCGCACCTCGACGCTCGGTTTTTCGCTTGGGTTTGGCAAGTGGTTGAATATCAGTTTGCGCAGTACCGGCAAGTTCCAGGTGATAGCGCAAACGAACCAAAATGACGAGCAGCGGCTCGCGTGGATCTGTAGTCGCGAAATTGCTGGGGCTTTCAACGATAGCGCGGGCAGCACCAAGATGACGTTCCGAGCCGATACGGAAGAATTCCAGGCTAATCCGTCAATGTCGGATATCAAACTGGCGCTGAGCATGGATTCTGTGCAAACCGGCTTGAGGGCTGATGATTTGCCGCGCCTGCTGGACTTGGCCGCGCTGTGGCGAACCTTTATGCCGGAGCGAACTCCAGCTCAGCTCGCCGCCGTCATAGCATTCTTGGGTAACGAAGAGCGTTTCGATGCGACCCTGGCCCTGCGCGTTTCTGATCGTTTGGTGCGTGCCATGGTGCAGTGGGTTGTGGATCATGGCAACGCCGATTTTGCGCCCTTGCTGGCACGCTCTTTGCCCTACTGGAAGGGCCATGAGGCGCGCGAGATTGAGGCACTGCGTGAAACCGCTTACACGCCAGTGTTCCACAAATACCTCAAAGCCGAGGAATGGCCTAAGCCGAGGCAGCGCGTGCGTAATGAGCTCTTCGCCAACTATCCAAAGCTGGCAGCGGCCGAACGCAATAACCAAAACGACAGTTTGACTTTCGTTGGATACGCAACTCAGCCAGATAAAATTGGACGCCGTCCTATTGGCATGCGCATTGACGCCCTCAGGCGCGCCTGCAAGCAAATCCTTGATTTGCCAAATCGAAGCGCGATGGAAATGAAGCAAGTTCTGGAGCTTTTCTATGACAAACAGCAGGTGTTTTCCGACCGCAGCTTCACGGTGCGTTTCTTTGGTGCTTTGCTGGCGCAAATCGCCGTTGAAAGTGGCTATGACGAAGGCTGGAACGCTTCGCTAAGTCTTGAATTCATACCCGACGGTGGCGAGCGTCAATCGCTGATCATTGGTAAATCAGCGTTGTGATCTTCAAACGCACGAAAAGCAATCCCCAAAGCAACTTTTCAACACAGGAATAGACCATGAAAATCTGCATTGATCCAGGCCACGGCATGGGCAACAAACAAGCAGGCATCTACGATCCAGGCGCCACCCACGTAGAAAATAGCTACACCTTCAAAGAAGCGGAAATTACCCTGCGTTACGGCCTTGCACTGAAAGACGCACTGCGGGCTCGGCAAGTCGAAGTTTTTATGACCCGCGACGATGCCACCGATCATGCACCGGTCGGCAAGCGTGCTGTGGGCGCCAAAGTAGCGGGTTGCGATTTGTTTCTTTCCCTGCACTTAAATGATTTTGAAGCCGACGAAGCCAACGGCATTGAGGTGCTATATCGCGACGACAAAGCACTGGCGCAACAACTGCTCAGCGCGCTTTTGCCAGTCACCAAAATCAAAGACCGCGGCGTAAAAATGCGCAATGATCTTGCCGTGCTGAAATTCGTTGGCCCGGCTGCATTGATTGAGTTGGGCTTCATTGCCAATGATTTTGACCGCAATCAGCTGTTGGACGCCCAGGTGCGCGATAGCGTGGTGCGGGCGATTGCTGAAGTTGTTATTACGTATTTGAAGCCGGTTTGAGTGGGATGGAAAATGACGACACCCACCCAAGAACACTCATCCTCGGGGATAGACCCTGCCTGCGCAAGGGAAATTGCGATCCCGAACAAGTACCCGAAAAAAATGATAACTTAGCCAAGCCATGCTCGGATCATATTATGACTTTTCCTAATAGAGAAAAACTCTGTTTAAAAATGCGCCTAAATATTTTAGAAATGTGTCTGTTCCTTAAAACGTCAATTTTTTTGGTGTTGGTAGGAGGTGTGGAGAAAGCTAACGCACAACTCGTTGTGTTAAGCCATCACAAGACGCAAATAGAACTCCCATTAGCACCGACGCAACAATTAGAATTTCATGAGAGCGGGTCAATTTACGCGGAGCGAGGAGTTGCAGGTAAACGGCTACGCTTCCTTCAGGTTACGCCACGAGCTACCGCCGGTGAAGTGACCGCAGTGCTAGAGAAGGGTAATCTGAAGATAAACTTGGTAAATGAGCCCAAGCTCCTCGTCCTCACTGGCAACCACGATGTCCTAACCTATTCCTTCGATGCGATGCGTCAACCCCTTTCGGAAGAATTGACCGCAAATAACTGGGTTCTAGATTCCCAGTCCTTGACGGTGCGAGTACCAGACTCAAGCCCATTCGATTCGATGGCCATTGCGGAAGAACTGGACGGCGCACGCATGCCCTTGTTAGAGCTCGAAGCGCTCGCGATGCGTCAGCATATTCAAGGCGCGCCACTGTCTAGCATTGAAACAGAGTTGGCATTTGTGTCGGCAAGAAATTCTATCCATAACGGCCTGTCGGATGCTCGTTATGCCCCGACGCGTGATTATCTCTCGGCGAAACTAGCGAGCTTGGAAGCTGAGTTGAAAACCAGTAATGATCCAGAAAAGTTAACCCAAAACCTGAGCGAATTTCTGAAACTAATTGATCGCGCATCCAAGGTTAAATCATTCGACGTCGCCTCCACAACGTCCAGTGTCCAGGTGGAGCTTTTTGCCGTGCTCGATACGGAACCTAGAAAGGTTGAGCACACCAACGGACGCATCACCGCTGTTTCGCCAGGTAAATACAGACTCGTTGCCAGCAAGGATTCTTACAAGAGAGCGCGACGTGAACTCGACCTGTTCTTTGACAATCCAACTGTTATCCGATGCTCGATGAGTAAGCTGGACTCTGACGAACCATCAAAATGTCAAATCGAGGAATATTCGCCATGAGTAGGCCGACACCCCCTGTCGCAGGGCTCGCAGCGCGCTGGGTTCGGCTAATGCTGACCTTCGGAATAAGTGTAGCTGTAGGGATGGCACCTCTTCTGGGCTACGCCAATGTGCCTGGCTTTAAATCGTTACTGGAACTTTTCCCAAAGTATCCTTTTGACTTCACGACGCAGTTAGTAGCAGTGGCTGGCCTGATGATGGGACTCACGGCGCTCTCAGTTCAGTATTTTCAGCATGAACGCATAAAAGAATCTAAGAGGCGATGGTGGTTCATTTGCCTCGGGGTAATGCTCGGTTCTTGCCTTGCCGTCGTATTTATTACCTACCTTTTCAGTGTTGAACAAGTTGGGAATTATAACGTGCTGATTGGCTTCGGAGATCCAATATGCAAATTGTGCGAGGGTATGCAGCGCTCGGAGTGTGTGGCAGAAATTACTGTGAGTGCAAAAGATATAGATCGATGCTTTGGATCAGCTTCTGTGCGTCTGGCAGCGATGATATTGGCGTTACTCTACCTGGCGGCTCTTACCCTGCTCGGAGCGCTTGTTGGGCTGCTGCTGACTCGCAAATAAAAATAATTACAGCTGAACTACTCAGCAAACTTATCGAAAGGAAATTCTTGTGAGCACACTTGCCGAAATTCGCGACGGTGTCGCACCCGGTATCGATTTACTCGCGGTGAAGAGAAATGAGCAATTGGTTTACGAACTACAAAACCGACTGCATGCGTTGGGACTCTTGGATCCGCCTGTGGATGGGGATTTCGGGCCGGTGAGCCATTGGGCGTGGGCTCAGTTCTGTCAGCTTCAGGGCGAGCCATTTACAAATCGCCTTACCTCTAGACTTAGCGGCGCTTTGCTGCGAATAGACGCGCAGTCTTTGCTGCCTTTAGACACGTCTGGCAGCGATCTGGCCACGCGCGTTGCACGCAGCATGGAAGCCTTAGGTTACTGGATCGCACGGCATCCCGATTGCATCAATATTGCCTATCTTGAAGGTGTGACTTTAGAAGGTAAGGCTAACGACAATACCGTCAATTATTACAACGACGTGCGCTGCATATTCTGTGTGCATCAAGGTAGAGCGATTCTACGTGGCGCGTGGTCGGCAACGACGCAACCGGGCTGGCATTGGATACTCAATCCTTCGAACGAAATCAGAGATTCAGTCAAAGCCGCCGCTCACATCGCGCTGGGACAATATAAGGCTTGGTGCGTCGGCACCCATAACGCTGGCGCCGCGCACGAAGCCTTGGTGCAGCGTGCCAAGATCCGCGTTCACCGAGATCAAGATCGCAATGGCCAACGTGAGGCCGACCCCATTTTTGAGCGAGCTGATTACGGAATCAATCAGCACCACGGCAGTAATTCCACCAAAGTAGGAGCCTACAGCGCGGGTTGCTTAGTTGCGAATTCCGTTGCTGGTCATAAAGAATTTATGAAAGCTTTAAAGAAGGACCCGCGCTATCGATCTAGCAATGCATACCGCTTTATGACTTCTGTATTGGGCAGAGGGCAATTATTGCCCTAAATCAGCCAGATTTGTTGATTTTCCCTCCATGCCGAGCACTTCTATGGTTGGCTCAGCCTTTATTTTGTTGGCCTACTTTTGGAATCCGATATGACTAAACGATCTGAAGTTGAATTCGAGCTTTTCTCCAACCTTGCCGAAATGTTGGCGGATGTATCCGACCCACAATCCACGCCCACCGCACTGGAGCTGGATGACCTTCTGCTGCGACGCGCGTGCTAACAGGTCGTGCGCCTTCCCGCGCGCTTAGTCGTTGTCCTACAAGGACGGCAAGGACAGAGCCCACACGCTGATTCTAGGAGGCAATGAGGCGAACCCAGCACCGTAATACCGGGCATCGCTTGTGGCGGATTAATATGGTTTGCCAATTAATCTGCCGGCCAAACCAAACTTCGCATCTGTCGAAATTCCGCGCAGGCACCCTTATCACCATCCACCGCCGTATAAGCCGCATCGCCGATCAAGGCGAAGCCTTCTGTGGAGTTTTCCAATTCGCGTATGCGGGTGGGATGGAGCAGTTCAACTCCGGATTCCAGCTCAGCCCAAGCCAATCGGTAGAGCACAAAAGGCTCCGTGGAGTCTTGCGCTGAACCGGCTATTATCCATAGCCAGTATTTGCTCGCGGTTAATTCACGTATGCCGCGATTTTGTAGGTCGAGTGTGCGCAGGGCATCGAAACCGAGGAAAGGCACGCCCGTTGCCTCAGGGATCTGTATGCGTAGTAGCACAGCGTCTTGCGGGGCTGCTGCGCTGTTATCGCGTCGCATAAGCAGGGGCGCACGCATACCCAGCCAGACGCGGTTTGCCGGGTCTGCGGAAGCACCTTCTATATTCAGCGTACCTACGGTGGCGCAGTTGGCTTTTTTGTCGGTTTCAGATAGGCCTGGGGTTTTGTAGATCTGCGCCGCCTTGGTGGCAGCTGCTTCAACGAGCGCGCAGAACTGGGCGGCTCGTGGGCTTGAAATACTTGCTAGCGTGTTTGCACAACGCCACGCATGGTCTTTCTCCTGATGCCGCCATTTCAGTTGGGTTGTAGTGGAAGTAGCCACGTCGAAGAGGCCGAAACGAATGCGCTTATCAACCACCTTGCAATCTGATTTGTGCGCGTGCGAGCCGACGACCAGCAGTTTGCCGCCAGGCAAGGCCGCCAGCGCCTCAATATCGCCTATTGCCAGAACCTCACTCTTCGCATTTTTCAAACCGAAAGCCTTAACTAATGGTGCTGTATTTGCGAATTCGCTCAAGAGAAAAATCTCGTTCTCGACCTCATTGTCGCCAAGCCAAAGACAGTCAGCTTTGCCATTTGGACAAGGCTGTGCGAGCAGAGCCGAAGACTCGCAATGTGCATGTTTAACATCGAGCAATATGCCCCGATCACCGTTCGCGAAGCTCGGCTGCGCAATGCCCAGCAGTGAAACGATCCAAAGTATCGAAAGTGCTTTCATAACAACCTCCCCTAATAAGACGCGCTGTAGAAGTGCGGCGATTGCCGCGCGCAGATGATAGCGCTCCCTGCTCCGTCCTGGATCCGCCAGTTCCTTGGCACATAACACCGACCACTCGGCTACCTGACGAAGTTGTTGACGCCCCATCAAGTGCGTGTCTTGGATGTGTGTACCATGATTGAGCTATGGGTCGCGCCCGGCAAGGAAGATGATCTGCGGGTTGCTAATGAAGCCCAGGGCGTACGCTTGCGAATCATTCCGAGAGATTGAGCCCATGCCGCGTTCGCCCAAAGCCGGTATCCGTTTTTTCTCAGAATGGGTTATCGCATGGCCCAGTGGGCCTCGGAATGCGCCGGGATGACGATCTTGGAGAAAACTTGGCTGTACGGAACGGTGCCACATCAGTTTGGCTCGCACCCGCAGTTTCAAGGCCGATACCCCGAGCCAAACTTGGCAAGCTATGCTGTGCCAAATACGACAGGACAGGGGAAACAATGAAACCCCGTATCTTCCTATCCGTCGCCAACCGCGAGCACGAAGCCTTCCGCATCGTGCTGCGCGATCAGCTCACCCGCACGCGGTTTTTTGATGTGGTGGTGCAGCCGGATTTTGCGCACAGTGCTGCCGATACCGTGCGCAAGCTGGATCGCGAAATCGCTGGCTGCGAGCTGCTGATCCATATCGTAGGCCGTGATCCTGGCAGTAGGGCGAATACGCAATCCGTCGCCGACTTCTTCGCCCACACAGCGCGCGAGCAGTTTCTGGCACAGCTACCCAACGCCCGCACCCCGCTCGGCGATTTCACGCCGCTCACCTATTTTCAGTGGGAGCCCTGGCTTGCGCTGCATCGCAAAATCGCGGTGCTGGTCTATGCGGTTGCGGGCCATGCGCACGCGGGGTTCGCGCAGCGTGATCATCTGGATGCGCTCGCCATCGCGCGCTGCCATGCCGACACTTTGCAAGACAGCGAACGCCGCTGCGGCCAGATCATTGCCGATGTCTGTGCGCATTTCGGCATTATTCCAGCACAACCCCAACGCATCGCCGATACCCGCCTCGTTAGCCGTCACACGGCTGCAGACTTTATTGGCCGGGCGGATGAGCTCAAGCTGTTGGACGCCGCCTGGGTGGCGCGGGATAGGGTGAATGTGCAGTGCGTGATTGCTTGGGGCGGCGTGGGCAAAACTGCGCTGCTGGCGCGCTGGGTGCAGACGCGCTTTCGTGATTGCGGTTGGAAGAACGCGGAAGGCCAGCCCGAGCCGCAGGTTTATTTTGACTGGACTTTCTACGACCAGGGCACCCGTGCCGATGACGCCACGCACGCGGGTGCCGCCAGCATTGGCCTGTTCTTTGTCGAAGCGCTGCAGCATTTCGGCGATCCAGAGCCCAACAGGCCGGACGACAAGGCCCGGCGGCTTGCGAAACAGGTGCAGGCGCAGCGCAGCCTGCTGGTGCTGGATGGCTTGGAGCCTTTGCAGTATCCGCACAATCACCCGCAGGCCGGGCAGATTACCGACCCGGACTTGGCGCAGTTTCTGCGCCTGCTGGCGCAGCGCAATCCGGGGCTTTGCTTAGTGACCAGCCGCGAGGGCTTGAGGGAGTTGGGCGGCCAGCTGGCGAGCAATGCGCCGCATCACGATTTGGAAGACTTGCCGACCGCCGCCGCTGTTGCCCTGCTGCGCAAGCTCGGCGTCATCGGCAGCGACGCCGATCTGGCCAAAGCCGTTGCGGACTACCGGAACCACGCGCTGAGCCTGATTCTGCTCGGCCGCTTTCTTGCAGTCGCCCGAGGTGGTGATATTCGCCAGCGCGACACCGTCAGTTTCGAGAAGGCCGATAGCAAACGCAGCGCCCAGACTCGCAGCGCTTGGCATGTGCTGGAGACCACCGAGCGTTGGCTCGGCACTCCCGGAGGCCACGCCACTGATCTGCAAGCCCTGCGCCTGATCGGACTATTTGAGCGCCCCGCCAGCCCAGACTGTCTGGACGCTTTGCGGCAGGCGCCGGCCATTGCGGGGCTCACTGATCGTCTGGTCCCGCTGGGCACCGATGAATGGAACGCGGTGCTAAAGCGTCTGCACGAAGCGCAGCTGATCCAGCTCAACTTTCCGCCACGCGACCCTGCCGGCCAAGCGCCCTACCCCGAACCGCGGAGGGTTTCGGTAGATGCGCATCCGCTGGTGCGGGAGTATTTCGCGAATCGATTGCGCGAATCGCATCCCGGTGGATTCCAAGCCGCGCATTCTCGGCTGTTCGACCATCTGTGCCAGACAACCCCGCACTGGCCTGACACCCTAGAAGGGCTGCAGCCGCTGTATCAGGCGGTGGTACATGGGTGTTTGGCGGAGCGACAACCGGAGGCCAACACTGATGTTTACTTAGGTCGAATCTTGCGTGGAGACGGCCCCGATGGGTTCTACAGCACCTTTAAACTCGGTGCTGTAGGCGCAGACCTTAGTGCAGTTTCTGCTTTTTTCCTGGTGCATTGGAGCAAAATATCTTCGAACCTTACAGAATTAACACAAGCTTGGTTGCTTAATGAGGCAGCATTTTCCCTGCGCGCGCTCGGTCGGCTGACCGAGGGGCTCGATCCCCTTGTCGCTTCCGGGGTCATATGCGAAAAACTGGAGGACTGGCCTGAGGCGGCGATTCGTTACAGCAACCTCAGCGAGTTCAAAATGTACTTGGGAGAGCTTGGATCGGCATTAGCCGATGCTCGCCTTGCAATTCGACTCGCTGAACTAAGCAATGACTGGATCGAAGTGCGAGACGAATTAACTACTGTGGCGGATATTTTGCACCAACTAGGTGAGCGCGACGAGGCGCGTCTAATGTACGAACAGGCCGAGGGTTTGCAGCGCAAACATAATCCGGAACTAAAAGTATTATACGCGCTGCGAGGCTTTCGATATTGCGATTTGATATTGTCATGCGCGGAGATTGGGGCCTGGAAAAACCATCCTTGCGCATTTCCGTCCGCACTCCATGTGGGGGCCTCATCGATGCAGAGTGCCGCGCTAATCAGGCGCTAGAGCTGACACCGGTAAGCAATACCACACTCCTGTCCATCGCTTTTGACCGTCTTACCCTGGCTCGCGTCGAGCTTTACAGAGCAGCATTCAATCCATGCGCAGTGTTCAATCCTCTGATTGCGCAATCCGCCCTAATTTCAATCAATGCGTAACGCAAATCAGGTCCAGGAATTACCCCGCAGCTTACTCATTGCCGCGGCTTCTTGTCATTTTCACGGAGATCCTGCCAGCGCATGCCAGCTGCTTGACGAGGCTCATCAAATCGCCGAGTGCAGTGCTATGCCTTTGCATCTCGCCGACGTCCACCTGCACCGCGCGCGGCTCGTCGGCATGCTTTCGCCCGACCAGCGCGCCAAATACTGGCCCGGCATCGACCCAAAAGCCGAACTTGCCAAAGCCCGCGCCCTAATCGAAAAGCACGGCTACTGGCGGCGGCGGGAAGAACTGGCCGACGCCGAAACTGCCTCCGTCCAATGGTGATGCCCATGCCCCAATCCCGCCGCCTATTTCTTTCAATGGTCTCGGACGAGTTCCGCAGCCATCGCGAACTGCTCGCCAAGGACATTAAACGCAGCGGCGTTGAAGTCTGCACGCAGGAGGACTTCGCTAATCTGGGCGAAACCACACTTGAGAAGCTCGATAGCTACCTTAGGAATTGCGACGCCGTCATCCACATTGTTGGCGATGGCCTGGGTCACGTGCCGCCTGCGGCCGCCGTGGATGCGCTGCTGGTAAGGCATCCGCGCTTCCTTGCCGCGCTGGCTGCGTACATGGCGATGACGCGCGAACTGCTCGGACAATGTTCCTACACCCAGTGGGAGGCTTACCTCGCGGTGTTCCACCAGGTGCGCGTGCAAATCTATAGACAGGATGCTGGCGCGCCGCGTGAGTCGGGCTTTGTCGCAAACGCTGCACACCAGGCGCTGCAGGCGGCGCACTTCGAGCGCATTCGCACGCTGGGGCGGGATCGCGACATCTTTCTCAATGCCGAGCGGCTCAGCAGCTTTGTGCTTGCGGATCTCAATGACATTTTGCCGCCGGGTGCGCAGCGTCCGCCGGATTTCAGCTACATCCCCAAATTGCCGCACGCACCGCGCGAACTAATCGGCCGCGAAACCTGGCTGGCGCAGCTAGACGCAGCCTGGGCCGAGGCGCAGCAGCACATCGTGATCGTCAAGGCCTGGGGCGGCACCGGCAAGACCGCGCTGGTCAGCAGCTGGATGGCTGAGCTTGAGTTCAAGGGCTGGCGCGGTGCAGAGCGCGTGTTTTACTGGTCCTTCTACAGCCAGGGCACCCAGCGCGCTGGCGAAGCCACGGCCTCGGCCGACACCTTTATCGCCAAGGCGCTGAGCTTTTTCGGCGATAGCGACCCCACCGCTGGTTCGCCCTGGGATCGCGGCGCACGCCTCGCCCGCTTAGTGGGTGCAAGCAAGGCGCTGCTGGTGCTTGATGGCCTGGAGCCGCTGCAACATCCGCCCGGCCCAATGGCCGGACAAATCACCGACCCCGCGATTGCCGCCCTGCTCAGCGGCCTAGCCACACGCAGCGCCGGCCTGTGCGTGGTCACCACCCGGGAGCCCATTCCCGATCTGGATGGCCGCCTTACCGTGAGCAGCTGGCGGCTCGATAAGCTCAGCGAGGCAGCCGGCGCGGCGTTACTGCACCACCACGGCGTGCACCGCGCCGGGCCTGCAACGATCAGCCCAGACGATGCGGAACTGCGCGCCGCCAATAACGAGGTTTCCGGCCACGCCCTGACCCTTGCGCTAATGGGCCGCTACCTCGCGCTTGCCTGCGAAGGTGACATCCGCCAGCGCGACAGCTTTCGCCTGCACGACGCCGACCCCGAGTGGGTGACCACCGCCGACGATTCGCCCTACGGCCACGCTTTTAAGGTCATGGCTACCTATGAACGCTGGTTCCAAGACGCCAGCCACAGCCGCAATGCCCGCGAGCGTGCATCGGGCCGGGAGCAGCTGGCAGTGTCTGGCACTTGAAGCGCGTTTCCCAGAAATGCCCCTTGCAGCGGTCTTCGCGATTGGCCCGACGGTGAAGGTCGGGCTGCCGCTGTCGCTGGTGTTCCTGGCGGTCTCGGTGCTGATGGTCAATCAGCTGCTTTGAGCATTCTAGAAGCGGCAAAGAGCGGCTGTTTGCAGATGCGCCTGTTGCTTGACGAATCCGTTCCAAGTCGGCTACGCAGAGCGTTCAAACTGGCAAGTTCTCCACGGGGTCGAGAAATTCGACGCCCAGTGGTGCGAAGTGGCGGCCATTGCAGGTCAAAAGGATCAGTTTGTGGGTCACTGCGGTCGCGGCGATTGCCACGTCGGCAAAGCCAGGATGGCGGCCGGAGGCTATTGCACGATCCGAAAGCGCTCCGCCTACCCGCGCAACCTGATTATCGAGCAGCAGTAACCGATCAGCCGCATGGTCAAGCAAAGCATCCAGCCATTGCGTCAGACGATCAGCACGTTCTATCCCGCCAGCTCGTCGGAGCTTGGCGATGCCTTGCTCGATCTCGACCACACTCACCGCGGACAGATAGAGGACGTCGACGTGCTTGCGAAGCCAGATTGCCAACCCTGTGGCGCGCTCCCTATCCGATGCCAGCAGCGAAAGCACGGAGGTATCAAGTAGGTATCCCGCGCTCAAAGCGCTACCTCTCGCATGGGCGTGGGATCGCGCTCAAATTCCGTTCCGCCTGGAAAGGACAGCAGCAGATCCAGGAAGGAAATCTGCTTCTCTGGATAAATTCGCCGCGCATCTTCGACCGGCACTAACACCGCAGCAGGGCGTCCATGCCTGGTGATCGTGGTCGGCTGGCCACGTTCCGCCGCATCTACCAGAGCAGAAAACTTGGCCTTGGCGTCTCGAACTTGAACGGATTCCATAGATCTCACCACCGCATGTGACTACATGAGGTCATTATGCGCGCTGTGCTGGATGTTTTTAAGGCTGTTTTGAGCATTGACCAGTTCGGTCGGATGCCGCTTGCCGTGAAAAAGGAAGTATCGTCTTATCCACGGGTGTTCATCGACATGACCGCATTGTAGGAAGCTCCGTGGACGCAAATCTTGTTAGTCGTGACCGCGAAATCATGAGCGGAGCACTTTGCTTTACAGGCACTCGCGTTCCCGTACAGCACCTTTTTGACTACTTGGAAGAAACGTCTTCTCTTGAAGACTTCCTTGAGGATTTCCCATCGGTTCAGAGCGAGAAAGCGCTGCTTGATCCAGCAGCACCTGACACTTGAAGCGATCCTGCCAGCGCTACGCGCGCTGGCGTTCGGCGGCGCAGGCGGCATGCCGCCTGAGCGCGCCCCCTCACCCCTCCCAGAAGCGCCCCTTGCACGCATCTTCCTTGCTAGCCGACCGGGCAATCGGCTCTGACAGGCAACGCATAAACCATGAAAGGTCGGCCAATCGTTCTCGCAAATCCCTTATGCGTTCCTCGTTTCCAGCAAGCACCTCGGCGCGCATCGCCGAATCTTGATCCTGACGTGGAAACAACCGCAGCCAGCGCTGGGCGACTTCATCAGCAGACCAGGTTGCCACCACCTCCGGCAAGGTCTGCACCACGACATGCAAGTGATTACTCATTACCGCGTAACCCCAGACCGACACGCCGAAGATGCCAGCCAGTTCGTGTATCCCATCCTCCACCCACTGGCACCGATGCTTGAAGGAACGGCCCGTCAGCCGATCCTCACCGCAGAGAAAGGCGCGGCGCACGCAGCGAGACGCAGTGAAAAGTGCCGGGCGAACCGGGTGGCACCAGAATCGAGCGGGGATAGGTCATGGCACCCATCATCGACCGGGCCAAAGCTCATGTCAGTCGGAAAACGGCGTCATTTTTGTGAGGAAAATTCCTACAAAGTGGGTGTCCGTTGTTGTTGGAGATTTCCTACAAAGTGGGTGTCCATTGTCATTTTGACAAAGTGGGTGTCCATTGTCATTTTGCCTACAAAGTGGGTATCCATTGTCATTTTCGGGCGCGTTGGCCTGGGTCATGCGGCCTTGGCCGTCGTAGACCATCGTGCGCGTCTCGATGCCTATGTTGTCGGTGATGGTTTGCAGGTTGGCGTTGGGGTCGTAGCTAAGCGTGTAGCTCATTAGGCTGCCGACGTTGTGCATGGCTGGCAGCGGGCGTAGGGCGGAACCCGCGAGCGAAAATTATCGCCCCACCCCGAAACCCCACGCGGATTCCGCCGCCCAACCCGCGACAAGGCAGCGGTCGAGTTATCGGCGGCCCCGAATCGGTGGAATCCACACGATAAAGCGCGTGCGGTTTCCACCCTACCCGGAAACCCGCACGCGGGTTGAAGTCGTCGACATCTTCGTGCTCCTTGGCTTGTAGTTGGGTGAGTGAATCGTAGTATGTCGGCAACCTCGCTTGGTGTCATAGGGTCTACGCGTGCTGAAAAAGGACGTTCGCAATGACGAGGCTCATGTCAACACTTCGGAGAAACAGAATAGGGATCGAGAAAAGAGCGCCGAAATGACCTGGTCCCGGAGGGACCCAATGTAGGTAGGTAGAAACAAAGCACACAGAAAATCCGCGTCCCGTAGAGACGTAATGTCGGTCGCGGAATATCTCGAGTACCACCTATGTCGCGGTAACCGGTGGATTCCGCACGGTGAAGCATGTGCGGCATCCACCCTACCATTACATTTAAACCGCCTTACTCGGGTTTAAGAGTCAACAAATACGTTTTCGGACGTAAACGTGCGCCGGACGCCCGGGAATCAGGCGCGTGGCCTCTTGACCGCCATGAGCCGCTCGATCTCAGTTTCTTTATCCTTACGTACCTGCAGTTCGCGCCCAAGCATAGGCAACTGATCTCACCCAGTAAAAAATCGGATAGAGTAAAGAGTCTGGTAGGACGGGGGAATTGCATGGATATGCGAAAGGTTGAAGGACTATGAGCCCCTCCCAGCGCTTCTGGGCATGGCAAAGTACCTTTATTGGAAAGCGTGATTTGAGCTCGCCAGACGGCCGGCCCCTTTACGCCTATCGCACGACGGAAACTGAATTTGAAGATTTAGAAAAGTTGCTTGTTACGTGGCTCGGAAAATTCCAAGAGCTTGCTCCGCTTGGAGATTTCATGTCTAAGGTGCAAAAACTCGCGTCCCTATTTGTGCTTTACGCCTCTGAGTGGTGGCGTAGACGCTATAACGGAGCTGCATGGACTTGGGAGCCAATTCTTACGAGTCTCGGTGCGGACTTTACTGGGTGGAGCACATCGCAAAGAGGGGAATGCGTGCGACAAGGAATAGAGGATTGGCGACTGCCATTACGGAATTCCGGTGCTTTACGTTACTTGGGAACCATAGCGTTGCAAGGGGGCCTTCCTATGCGTTTGCTTGCAGAAGCAAAGGGTGGCTTGGGAAGACTCTTGCACGCTGTGCTTCGAGAGACATCGAAAACTTCGTTCCATACCGTTGCCGAGCTTGAGACATGGGTGCGAAATCTTGACCACTATTTGCCCAGGACCTATCGGCAAGCCGGTATTCACGTATTACTTGCTCAAGTGGTTCAAGCGGTCTTAGAAATCCGCCTTGAGGCTAAGTTGACGCAGAGTACCGGTGCTATCGAATTTTTGGACAAGTACATGCCGACATGGCATATGCGCTTTCCATTGCCTATTGAAAACGCTGATGCCCAGGGACTTATCGAGCAGCTTTTTCACGACGCCGCAGCAGTCAAGACAAAATCTTACAGTGGGCTTTTTTGTGTGGAGCGAAGCATCGAGCTTGACAAAGATCAAAACTGGGTGCTTCGCTCGACAGTCGATCTGCCAGACAAGATTTCGGCAACTGAACTGAGTCGAATATTGGGTTCTAGTGAACTTCCCCGACAACTACAGCTTTCAATTACTGCCGGGACCCACGAGGCGTCGCTGGAAATTCGTCGCATCGTGGGTCAAGAGCATTTTCGTGTTGAACGCCGACCGTGGACGGTTGTGCAGAAGTCTGCCGCAGAGGAGCATCTATTGCGCTTCTCTGTGCTCGACGGAAGGACTTGGTCCATCCCGGCGCCCCATGGTGGTGCACTCCATGGCGATCTCCCCTGGACCTTTGAGGGACAGGGAGAACATCTGCGGCTACTACGGGAAGGAAGCGGGTCAGTTCGAGCAAATGAGGTCCTGGTGGCGCTACCGCACGGCTGGACCGCGGCCGGACCAACTATTCTCCGTACAGAAGCTGGAAGTATGCCGGCACAGCAGCGACAAGTTCAGCGTATCCACGGGGAACTCAGCGTAGGCGGACCCGAGAACTTAAGTTGTCGAATTAAACTGGGCTCAGCCGATGCGACCGTTGAAAGTTACTGCTGGAAAGGAAGCAGGCTGTGGGAAGGCTTCAACGCGGCCGATATCGCCTTTGCCGGCCCTCCCCAACTTCAGGTTTTCGATGAGGCTGGCTTGGTTAGACTTGTTGCCGCACCCACTGCTTGGCGGTCGTTGGGATCGCGTACGTATGCCCATTGCATGCCCTTAGGCCCCGTAGAGGCGCGCTATCCCGCGAGTGGCGAAGTGAAATTCCGCTCCCGACTGGTAGTACTACCCTCTAAAGCGATAATGACGGTAGAGGTAATTGATTCTGATCAAGGACGATTTCTTTTTCAGGATTGGGGTATCAGCCATGCCGATCTTGTCGCTGCCCCGGAAGTGCAGATGCGCATGGAAAAGCACGGCTCCTTGGTGACTTTGCATTTTGCGATGCGTCGAAGTTGTTCACCACCCGAATACCTTGATCTCGAATTGCGATGGCCAAGCACTCCCAATCCTTTGTTGTTTCGCCTGCCCTTTCCAGCACGAGGCGCTCGAATACACGACCGATTTGGTAAGGAACTTGGGTTTGACTCGGTCATATCGTTGGGTGCACTTACAGGAGTGCGGATTCGCGCTTGGAACGGTGCTGAATCGCAGGCGTCCAAGATGGCACTTGAATTCCATCTTGCGGGTACTCCCTACATTTCCCGTATTGTGGTGCGCGCGTCGGGAACTTCCCTTCACACCGAAATTCGCCTGCAAGACTACGCTGAGAAAATTAAACAACTACTTGCTGCATCTGACCGTCCAGAAGCAAGCGTTACTGTTAGTTTTTTGCTGGCTAGCCATGCTTTGGCGAGACTTCAGGTAACTAGATATCCCTACCGGCTGACTCGCGAGGAATTTGCGGTATTACTCGACAGACAAGCACTCGGAAGCATCTCTCTTGATGAGCTATCTCAAGTTGAGGTTAAGGCTATGCGCCTCGATGCACCGAGCCAAGACGCTGACTCCCTCATTCCGCGGCTATCTCAAGGCGTGGTAACAGGAGTATGGGAATTTTCTCCTGCTACCCGCGAACCGGGACCCTGGCTAATTTACCCGTCCACTTCATCCTCGCTCGATTTTTGCCCCTACCTTTGGCATACGGGCGCACCTCAACAGGGAGCAACACTTCGTTCCGCGCTTTCTATGCCGGAAGGAGCAGAACAGACAGCCGAGCTTGACAAAGTGATCTGCTCCTTGACCCATGACTTTCAATCGACAGGCTGGGCAGACATTGAGCAATTGGTTGGGCAAATCGGTCACCTCTCGCTGCCCACGCTAAGCATTTGGCGACGCTTTGCACGATCGCCTGCAGCTATGGCTTCCTTGGCCTTAAGACTAAATTCAATTCCAGCGAGCTTCATTGATCGTTTCGCAATTGAATTCCCTTTTGCTTGGGAAGTGGTGCCATTTGTGGCATGGCAAAATGCCATCGTCCAAGTCAAGCTTCAGTGTGAGTCGTGGTACGAGACTTTGCACCAAAGCATATTGAAGTCCCATTTGGATAGTCGGATATTACACTTGACTTCCCGTAGTCCGGCGCTCAGGAACCCGTTAGGGTGTGCGCGTGCAAACGCTCTCAATGAAACGATAGCGGAAGCGAGGCTATTTCGAAGCTTGGGACAAAAATGGATCGCCAATAGACTGTTTGATGAACCTGAATGCCCTTTGCAGCAACTGCTTAGATCAAGTGCTAGCGACGATATCAATGTCCAAGAGTGGCCAATGCGGCTAAATGATTATGTATTGAATGCGCGCATGAACAACTCTCTTTCGTACTTTATGCATAGTGGTGACTTTGCCCATCGTGATGGAGTCATCAACATCCCCTTGCTGATCGCAACGCAAACAGTCTTGGGACAAACAAGCGACTGGTTTACCAAACCCGGGATGGTTCGAGATCTACGCGACTACCTGGCCTTCAATCCCGACTGGTTTGATGAAGCATACAGCTGGACTATTGCGCGTTGCGTGGCCGCCAAGTTATTGAAGGTAGGAATAGAATGACTCTGAATTATTTTTCGGACCTTTTGCCGCGCATTGCCGATAGATCCAAGCAAGCATCCGTAGGGCATTTAGGCTTTGCCAATGTACCTCTGCGCCGCCACATCTCTGCACTTTTCTCAAACGCTTATGGCGAAACAGGAAGTTTTCTTGGGGACCCAGCGTTTGAAGCTGTATTTGGTTGGCAGACGGAAGATCGCACGATGCGCGAGTTGGCGAAATCCGGGTTGCTTACCGACGAACTAGTCCGCGCGATGGACGCCCCCCCCAAAGCACTTGTCGACGACTATCGCTTCGCAAGCAACCAGAGTCCTTATCGTCATCAATTGAGAGCTTGGGAAGTGCTGTCGTCGTCGTCCCCTCAATCCGTCATTGTCGCGAGTGGGACGGGCTCGGGCAAAACCGAATGCTTCATGGTGCCAATACTTGATCGCATGGCGCGTCTTCGCCGCGACATGGGTCGCTTGGTTGGCGTGCGGGCTTTATTTCTTTACCCTTTGAACGCTTTAATCAATAGTCAGCGTGACCGGTTGCGCGCATGGACAGACGATTTTAGGGGAGACATCCGGTTTAGTTTGTATAACGGCAACACCCCCGAAATGCTGCCTGCGCATCAGCATAAGGATGTTTTGAATGAGGTTTTGGATCGCAGGTCCCTACGATCATCGCCACCACCCATCCTCGTTACTAACGCAACAATGTTGGAATACATGCTGGTTCGCACGGTTGACCAGCCCATTATTGAGCAGTCGCGAGGAATGCTTGAATGGGTTGTATTGGACGAAGCTCACTCGTACATCGGTTCACAAGCAGCCGAGGTGGCGCTGCTCATTAGACGCGTGCTCGCAGCCTTTGGTGTTTCCCCAGACCAGGTTCGCTTTGTGGCCACATCGGCGACCATCGGGGATCCAAATGGGGAAGCAGGAGTCCGCGTAAAGCATTTTCTCGCCATGCTTGCAGGGGTATCTGAAAGCCGGGTGCATCTGATAGCGGGGGATCGTGCCGTGCCGCTTCTCAGTGCGGTTTCCACGCAATCGAGCGCATCCCTAGAATTACTGTCAGCGTTGGAAGACGAGTCCCAACGATTTCAAGCACTAAGCAACCACTTGGTTGCACGAAAAGTACGACAGGCTTTTGTCGGTGATGCCGCCAAGCCGCCTGTTGCACGTCTTTCAGACATCTGTCGCACAATTCGCGACGACGCTTCACAACAAGCCGCGAACTCGCAACTACAAGCGTTGCAGTGGCTAGATTTACTAAGCGGAACGCGAGACAAATCAGGCACATCATTTCTTCCGCTTCGCGCCCACTTATTTCACCAAACACTTTCTGGAATCTGGGCCTGCGCTGACCCTAAATGTGAAAACAAACGCGGATCTCCGCTCGATGATCCCGATTGGGCATTTGGAACAATCTTTCTAGAGCCCCGCAAGAATTGCGCCTGTGGCTCTCCTGTCTACGAGGTCGTTAGTTGTGGCGATTGCGGAAGTGTCTTTCTGATGGCGGGCTTGCGGGGTGACCAGCTCACGCACCTTGCATCTCCCCATGCAGTCGAAGAGTTCGAACTGGAAATCGAAAACGTGGAATTTGGCGCTGAGAATGACGAGGATGCGGAAAACATGGCCGACGAGGAGCGTCAAACGGGCGCTCAGGTAGCTTTCCTTATCAGTAATCGAACGTTTCAGCGTTCCGCTCCAATTGCTGCCGATCGAAATGCACGCAGGCAAAACGCCACTCCCGCCCCATTTTCCGTAGCTCGGCACACACGCAAAATTGCTCACACGGGATCGGACTTGATTACACTGCATGGAATTGAGGACGACGGCGAAGGTCTGGGGTGTCCGAGCTGCGAAGGCAAGGCTTCTCCGCGTTTATTTCAGCCTAGTAGGCTGGGTGCCCCCTTCTTATTGGGAGGCATTCTTCCGACCCTGCTTGAGCATGCCCCCGACGGTTTGAAGCCTGCAGACCACCCATACCGCGGAAGAAGGTTGTTGACCTTCAGTGATAGCCGCCAAGGTACTGCAAGGCTGGCCGCCAAACTTCAGCAAGATGCCGAACGCAGCAGAGTCCGAGGATTGGTGTACCACCTGACCCTAGATTACAGCAGCACCCGAAAAATGGAGGGGTCAGAGGCACTACGTAAAGATATAGATCTGTTTTCCGGACTTCTTCCGTCCCTGCCAGAGGCTGGTCGAGAGCAATTGGTAGGGATTATCGAGACTAAAAAACGACAGCTCGATGAGCTCAGCAGACCGATCCCCATCACCTTTGACGAGCTTGCCCGCCAACTCGTGAAACAAGGCACGGACTTTGATCGGATGCTCAAGCATTACCAGCATTTGTCTCCAGAAACATTCGAAGGGAATACAGGTCCGCTCGAACTAGCTCAAATGTTTCTAATTCGCGAATTCGGTCGCCGTCCCAAGCGGCTGAATAGTTTGGAATCGATGGGTCTCGTTGCGGTTCGCTACCCTTTGCTAGAGCAACTTATCGAAGTTCCAGGCGAAGTTCGGAGGGAGGCTAACTTCACATTGGACGAGTGGCGTTCTTTTTTGAAAATTTGCCTCGACTTTTTCGTGCGAGCTGGAGGCTCTCTAGAAATTGCCGACGGCTGGAGAAATTGGCTCGGCGTCCCATTCCCCCAGACGAGAATTGTTTCCGCCGAAGAAAAGGAAGTGGGTAGAAATCAACGACGATGGGCCAGTGCCCGAAGGAGTACCAAGGGCACCTTGGTGAAATTATTAGCACATGCCATTCGAGTGAATGTGAAATCAATCCCTGGTCAGGATTCCATTGATAGAATTCTGCAAAGTGCGTGGCAGGTGCTCGTATCGTCTGGGCTCCTCTCGCTAACAGCGGATGGTCGTGTTCTCAGGACACGCGAGATGGCGTTCTCTCCTATTGATCACGCTTGGGTTTGTCCTTATACCCGGCGCTTTCTGGATAACACTTTACGTGGGATTACGCCCTATCTGCCAACGCGGATACACGGAACAGATGCGTGTGAGTTCAATGTGTTGCCGCTTTATCCAACCCCGTTTGGGGGCGTCACCGACGAGCTGGAACGAATTGAAATCGCCAGACGTTGGATCGCTTCGCGTCCAGAAATTACATCGCTCCGTGAGCAGGGCTACTGGACCGACTTGCATGATCGCGTGGTGGAATTAGCCCCTTTCTTCACTGCGGCGGAGCATTCTGCGCAGCAAGATTCCAGGAAGTTGGATCGGTATGAGAGGCTGTTTAAAGCAGGCGAATTGAACCTGCTTTCTTGCTCTACGACGATGGAAATGGGCATCGATATCGGCGGTATTGCAATGGTAGCTATGAATAATGTGCCGCCTCATCCTGCCAACTACCTTCAACGTGCTGGCCGAGCTGGCCGTCGGAGGGAGCTTCGCTCTGTCGCGATGACTCTTTGCAAGTCGAATCCTCATGATCAGGCGGTGTATGCGAACAGTCGCTGGGCGTTTGATTCCCGTCTAGCACCACCCCATGTCGCATTGGATAGTTCGGTGATCGTGCAGCGACATATCAACGCCCTGTTACTCACCTATTTTCTGTCCCACGTTGCTTCCCCTGAGGAGGATAAGTCCAAGTTGACCTGTGGCTGGTTCTTCGAAGCAGAGAGATCACCGGCTGAGCGTTTCTCGGCTTGGGCCAGGGACTTTTCATCTCACCATGTAGGAGAGATGGGTGAGAACATAAAAAAGTTGGTGCGGCATAGTGTTTTTGAACATCATGACCCATCCCGCTTGGCAAGGCAGGCAGCTAATGACCTTGATAAGGCGAGCGATGCGTGGACGGAAGAATGGACTGCCCTTAAGGCGCAGGAAGCAGACACCAAAGCTGCCGGGGACAAGGACCCGGCCCATCTTGTCTCCTTGCTCAGAATCAAGCGGATGGTCGACGAATATCTGTTGCGTGAACTCGCCACCCGAGGCTTTTTGCCAGGTTACGGTTTTCCAGCCTATGTTGCGTCGTTCGACAATCTTACTGTTCGAAAGTTTAAGCGGCAGAAAGCTGAAAATTCCAAACACCACACCAATGACCGAGAGGACAACCGATTTCGACGCCGAGAGCTGGCAAGCCGCGACCGAGTGACAGCCTTGCGAGAGTATGCTCCTGGCTCCGAAATTGTCATGGATGGGCTCGTTTATCGCTCGGCGGGTGTAACGCTCAATTGGCATGTACCTGCGGACCAGCAGGACGTGCGGGAAGTCCAAAGCCTGCGTTTCGCTTGGCGTTGCCGACATTGCGGCGCAAGCGGCTCGGCGGGCACGCTCAATGAGGCGCGGCATTGCCATGATTGTGGTCGTGAAATAGGCTCTGGACCCGAAGCATGCAGTGAATACCTTGATCCGGCTGGCTTCGCCGTGGATTTTTATAAGGACGCGACCAACGATATCTCGACCCAGCACTTTGTTCCGGTTGAAGCCCCGTGGATCAGTGCGAGCGGCGATTGGATGCCTTTGCCCAATCCTGAACTAGGGCGACTCCGAGTCACCACGCGAGGGCACATTTTTCATCATTCCCGCGGAGTGAATGGTCACGGTTACGCACTGTGCCTATCGTGTGGTCGATCTGAGCCGATGCTCTCTGAAAAGGCCATACCCGTAGTTTTTGAGCAGCCACACCGCAAGTTGCGAGGCGGCGGGAATTGCTCAGGAAGTCATGAAAGCTGGAGGATCAAGCGAGGTCTCACACTAGGGCACGTTACGCGCACCGATGTGCTTGAGATTCAATTGAAGACAGACGCGGGAATATGGATAGGAGATCGCTCTGCAGCCCTTACCATCGCCGTCGCAATACGCGACACGTTGGCGGATCTGCTCGGCGTCCAAGCTACTGAGTTGGGTTGCGATACTAAGGAGTCTAAGCCTGAGGTAGGAATACGAAGCTATTCTATTCTCGTCTACGATCGTTTTGCTGCAGGCTATGCGTCTGGAGCAGGCAGATTCGGTACGCAACTCTTCACCGAGTCACGCAATAAACTCAAGTGCCCAGCCGATTGCGATAGTGCGTGTCCACGATGTGTACTCGATTTTGACCAGCGGTTCGCTGCGGACAGTTTGGATCGCTTTAAGGCACTAAACGTCTTGACCGAGCGTTGGATAACGGAGTTGGCGATTCCACCGGAATTAGCATTTTTTGGTGAGGGTTCTCGTATTGAATACGTTCCACTGTCAGAAGCAGTCTTACGCGAGGCAAGACGAGATGGAGTGCGTGAGGTTCGGCTGTATGCCGGAGGGGATGCTTTAGCGTGGGATGTGGCGGTTTCGCCGCTGCGTGAACTCGTATATCGACTGACTGCGAACGGGTGTCACGTGTGTCTAGTCTTGCAAGAAGCGAGTGTAAAAGCAGCGTGTGAGCCTGATCGGAACTTATTGGCCAGTCTCGTGGACAACCCGCAAGTCTCGGTCACGAGCGCGTCGGAACTACCGCGCTCAGGGAATGCAGGTGTCGTTGCCGAAGTGCTGTCTGGAGAACTGAGCTGTAAGTGGGCATCGCTCGATGAAAGTGCTCGGGTTTTTGGCACCAATTGGGGGCGGGCAAACTGGGTGTATGGCGGGCAATTAAAGCCGGCAAAACTAGACGCGAAATCGTTGGCAGCAAAAGCTCTCCGCGCGACTGCGATAAAACAAGGCGACATGGAAATCGAGATATCTCATCAACTCGATGGTCCGCTGCAAGGATTTGGAAAACGGTTTTGGGATTTAATTATGGCGCAGCATGCCTCAAGCCGAGAAATCTTGGAGAATGGTCAAGATGTCATTTCGCTCTCATATCAGGATCGCTACCTGTTCACTCCTTTGACATTGGCCTTGCTGACGAACCTTATTTCGGGGCTTCACTATTTAGTGGGACGCGGCAGGTGGGGAGTATCTGAAATTAATATTTCTACAACCTCAAAGAACTCCGACAGAATATCAGGCCAGGATCAACTTGTATGGGGTGAATGGAAAGATATGACAGTACGCGATCGTGTTGCTATCGAGGCCTTCAACTATCAGGGAATGGATATTAAACTGAGTGTCCAAGAACCAAAAGGCACCAGCCATGGCCGGTTACTAACGATCGTCTTTGCCAATCAATCCAAGCTTTTAATTCGCTTAGACCAAGGAGTCTCTTACTGGAAATCGACGGGCCCCCGAGGTCGCGCCCACTACGACTTCAGAATCGGCGATCTGCAAGAACAAGGACGCCAAATTTGTGAGATGAATATTCCCGTCGGTGGCTCAGATTTTCCAACACAAATTTTCGTTAAGTGCAGACAACAATATTCATGATTTAATTGACACGCGCCGCTGCACAGTGTCAGCTGTCGTGCTGCTATGAGATCACTGATGCGTATTCCTGCCGAGCCGGTCACTGATTCCTGTTGAATCCAGTAAGATTCGGGGGAGCTGACCGGAACGTGTCAACCTCTTCCGTACAGTCAGTTTGCACTTCTGTATAAATACTTTGGGTGGTTCGGTTTCCACCGACGCTGTTTGAATGCGGAATGCTAACGGCGTTTTTAGCAGGTCCGCTGCAGTGTTTGGCTGGCCATCGAGCGGATTGATCGACACCAAGGCGGGCAGTTTTTCGGCCTAGGGCGGGCCTTTTGGATAGCGCTCCGGGTGTTCGTTGTAGTGGCGGTGGAGCGCAGTTTGGCGGACTTGCCATATGCCATACGGCCGTAGCAATTCCCCGCAGCCAGAACTGCCGATCTCGGCTGCCTTCTGCAAACCGAAACCGGGCACCCAAGATCCCGGCCGGCAAGCATGCGGCGATCTAGCGCTCAGGGGGGGTTATCCATAGCGAGTAATCAGACCGCCGCGTCTGATTCGCGGTTGGACGCTCGGTCGGCGTGCCGGGTTGGGCAAACCCTGAAAACGACCCAATCCATCCTATCGACGCCTGCCGGGGAGAAGCGCTGCTAATGGGCGTTTGCCGGTTTTGAATCCCCCGACTCAAGCCGTCGCCAAGCGCCGCGCCTTAGCAATTCCCCGCAGCCAGAACTGTCCGATCGCGGCCGCCTTCTGAGCGAGCATTTCGACCGCCCCGACGGCGCGGCTGAAATCGGAGCGGATCGCCAACACCTGGCGCGTCCAGTTGTCTGGCGAGTAGCCGAGTCGTTTGAGAATCGCCGGTGGTGGGCCAGCGATGGCACCGCGTTTGTCAGCGCGTATCCGCCGCGTGTCTCCCCGTTTGCTTGCAACTGTCCTATTGTTCATGACCTAAATCGGGGAGGGGAGACAGGCATGGCTTCGAGCGTATCTCAGCACGGCATGTGGTCATCGAAACTGGGCTTTGTGCTGGCCGCGGTCGGCTCGGCCGTGGGTCTTGGCAACATCTGGCGATTCTCCTATGTGACCGCCGAGAATGGTGGCGGCGCCTTTGTGCTGATCTACCTGCTGGCGGTGCTGTCGGTGGGACTGCCGCTGATGATTTCCGAGGTGCTGATTGGCCGCGCCGGTCGCGAGAGCCCGATCAACACCCTGGTCAATCTGGCCCGCGAGTCGAAAGCCAGTTCTGCCTGGTCGCTGATCGGCTGGGCCGGCGTCGTTGCCGGTCTGCTGATTCTGTCCTTCTACTGCGTCATCGCCGGCTGGACGCTCAGCTATACGGTGACCTATGCGTCTTCGCTGTTCAGTGCGGCGCCGGCAGTCAGTGACCCGGGCGAGCATTTTGGCGCCTTGACCAGCAGTACCTCGCGGCTGCTGTTCTGGCACTTCCTGTTCATCATTCTGACCATCGGAGTGGTTGCTCGCGGTGTCGAAAAAGGTATCGAGGCGGCGGTGCGTTTCATGATTCCCTCGCTGTTCCTGATTCTGGTCAGTCTGGTGATCTATGGCACCACCACCGGACACTTCGGTGAGGCGCTGTCTTACCTGTTCACGCCGGATTTCTCCAAAGTCACCGGCAGCACGCTGGTCGCGGCGCTGGGACAGGCCTTCTTTTCGCTGAGTCTGGGTATGGCCGGGCTCATGGCTTACGGCGCCTACGTGCCGGACAACGCGTCGATTCCGCGCCTGGCAGGGATAATCTGCGTGGCGGACACGGGCGTTGCCCTGCTCGCCGGCATGGCCATTTTCCCGCTGGTGTTCGCCTTCTCGCTGGACCCGCATACGGCGGGGCCAGGCTTGGTGTTCGTGGCTCTGCCCAGTGCCTTTGCGCAGATGGAGTACGGCAACCTCTACGGATTGGCGTTTTTCGTACTGCTGGCCTTTGCTGCCTGGAGCTCGACCATCTCCATTCTTGAAGGCGGTACCGCCTATCTGGTCGAGCGTGGTCTCAGCCGCTGGCTCGCCGCCACAATGCTGGGCGGCTTTGCCGGCATCGTCGGCATCGGCAGCGCGCTCAGCTTCACGGTGTGGTCCGAGGTCAAGCTGGCTGGCCGCAACATCCTCGATTTCACCAATTTCATCGCCAGTGATCTGATGCTGCCGCTGGGTGGCCTTGCCATCGCCATGTTCGCTGGCTGGGTTCTGGCCGAGAATCTGCGGCGCAACCAGCTGGCAGACTTGAGCGATACGAGCTATGCGATCTGGCGCATCCTGTGTCGCTATGTGGCACCGTTGCTGATCGCGCTGGTGTTCGCCAGTGGACTGGGGCTGTTCGGATAGCCCGCATTTCAGGGACGAAGCAAGTATCCATCTTTGTAGGGTGGTCCCGATAACACGGGACCGACAACACGGGACGGACCGACAACACGGGACAGTCGAGTTTCACAAATTTCCTACAAGCCGCCGGGTCGTTTCCTGACTGCGCGCGGCTGACACGTCGCCGATGCTGGCTCCATGACCTACGCCCGCTCGATCCTGGTTCCACCCAGTTCCCCCGGCACCTATCACTGCGTGTCGCGCTGTGTGCGCCGCGCTTGGTTGTGTGGAGAGGATCGTGAGAGTGGGCGCTCGTACGAGCATCGACACCAGTGGGTTGAGGACCGGATAGCTGACCTCGCACAGACATTTGCGGTTGCAGTTTGGGGCTTTGCGGTGATGAGCAATCATTTACACGTAGTGGTGCAGACGTTGCCCGAAGCGGTGGCGAGCTGGTCGAACGAGGAGGTCGCGGCGCGTTGGATGCGCTTGTTTCCGCGGCGCGACGTGAACCCGCGTAAGGCGGGTTCTCGGGTAACCCGCGTAAGGCGGGTTTCCGGGTAAGGTGGAACCCGCACACGCTTCGTCGTGCGGATTCCACCGGGTGCCGCGAGAATACGGTTGACTGGGGAAACCGGAAACTTGCTTGGCGCGGGTTCCGCCCTACTCGCTGCACGGCATGGCCGGTGGGGTCATGTCGACAATGGGCGGCGGTAAGTTTGGGCATGGTTTTGCCAGGGCCGCGGGCACGCAACTATCCAGCGTAATGATCGATCAAATCGGCAACGGCGCCGCCTCGTACAAAGCCCACCGCATCATGGCCGCAGCCGTGGTCGGCGGTACGATTGCAGAGGTGACCGGTGGGAAATTTGCAAATGGGGCAATGACGGCGGCGTTTTCTAGGGCGTTTAATGATGAGGCGCCTGGACACGGCGAGTCTCGCGATGACGGTTTGGTTGAACACGTTCTCGAAAATCCCGAAAGCACTATCGGGTTGGTTTATGATTTAGACAATAATGGGAAAAACCAGTGTGCGGAATATATACAGGGTGCGTTAGGGGCTCCTAAAACTGGGAAATTCCGGTCAGGCCGATATGTCCTAGATTCCGACGACTTGGCGCGGGGAACCGCCATTATGATTGCAGATGCTAATGGCCATTATCCAACCAGTGGAGCCATGCATATGGCTATCTTCATGGGATTTGGCGTTGATTCGCAGGGTCAACGCACCATTCTTGTAATTGACCAATGGTATGATGCAAGAACGAATTCTCCGGTAGCGGTCGGTCAATTTGGTTATCCCGCTGACCAAGGCGGAGTCAGAGCGCTTCGGCAAAACTCTACGGGGCCTAACAACGCGAAACTCTATTGGACCGCAAGGTGGTGATATGACTACTGCACGCATATTCCTTGTTTCTCTGTCCTTTTTGCTTTCCCTGGTTGCCGAATCAAGTGACAGTCCGGTCTCCTTGCGGTGCCCTCGTTTGCTACCGGCGACTGTTCCGGCAGTAGGGTCGACTGGGAGCCTTGACCAAGTAGAGATGATAATTCTCGATCGACGCATGATTAAGGATGTGGCTTATAGGTATGGCTATGTTGGGATCGGGTTCTTCTATGATAAAGACAAATTTAGTGCGGAACTTCCGGATGCTCCAGAGAGCGGCGTCATGACTTGGACGCTCAGCGAGAGTCAGGATTACTTTTTCGTTTGTCAAGAGACAAATGGCGCTTTTCTCTTTGCTCAGCGTATAGATAAATTTTCCGCGTGCACGCTTGAGAAATGGGAATTGATTTGCGTTGATTGAATGAATGATACGGGTGAGAGACCCATGGCATTGCCCAGGCGGCCGTGACTGGCGCAATTTCGGGGGCTGTCGGGGGTGGGTCTCGGGGCGCGGTCTCTGGTGCGTTCGGTGCCGCAA
>Ga0163154_10001707_pt1 | contig 33613 bp, 23 predicted proteins | sample OliLakLV19MP9P1_FD_148649 | JGI IMG/M metagenome (GOLD analysis project Ga0163154, IMG submission 148649) | Freshwater microbial mat bacterial communities from Lake Vanda, McMurdo Dry Valleys, Antarctica - Oligotrophic Lake LV.19.MP9.P1 | ecosystem: Environmental > Aquatic > Freshwater > Lake >... | reverse complement strand
TTCTTATTCCCTGTCTTTATTTTTTAAAAGATAACGAAATAAAAAATAAAAAATAGTTGTGAAAATTAAAAATGTACTTTTTCGTCTTTTCAGGTGTTAAGAAAGCACTGTGGAGTGTAAATAGTCTACACACACTTTTATTTCAGCGTTTTTCGACACCTGAAAAGAATTACCTACGCGCTGTTTTTCAGGCAGGCAAGGCGTGCGTCTTGCCTGTTTTTATGATTTCTTTTTCTTTTCCAAAATATTGGTAAGTTTTTCGGCATCAGCGAGGTTTTGTAGTCTGCCTGCTTGTTGTTTGATGCGTATCAAGTCCTCCACACCTAAAAAATTGATAGCAGTTTGTTCATGTTGAAAAGTGATGGAATTCTGAAAACAAGCCTCAAAACTGCTTCCTGCCAAGTCCATCAAAATGTCGATTCGGTAAGGTTCATAACCAAGTTGTATGATGTTTTCGGGTTGTAGAAAATCCTGCTCGGTCAATCCTAAAGAACCAAAACCAAAACCAAATGCTTGAATAGCTTTGAGTAGGTTCTGCACGTTATCGGGTTATAACAAAATTCAAAAATCAATGTCTTTCGTATAACGTGGATAGCCATGAAAATTTACAGCATAACCACCAATAACCAAATATTTAACTTGATGCGTGTTCAATGATTCTATAAACTCTCTGAAATTGTTGCCCACGGCCATACTTTTGACTATTTACTTCTTTTCGGGTTTGTTCTAAGGCAATAAGCCTATCTACTTCAGGCTAGACAATAAGTTAAATATTTGGCAACTTGCCTGCCAAAATTAGCATTTAATAGTTCTGGGTGTAAACTTACCCTACGGAAAACGAAACCGCATTTTATCACCCATCTACCACTTTGCAACGCAAAATTTACATTAGCAAAAATATTAGTCCGTTGCCAAAAGGCTTTCTTTGATGTCTTCTTGTGTGATAGGCATATCAAAAATCGCCTTGCCTACTTCTGTGAGCATAACGGTTTGAATAATGCCTTGCTTGTTTTTTTTGTCTTGCAAAGCCAGACGCGCTATGAAGTCTCTTTCAACATTAGAAAGGGTGTAGTTTTCAGGAAAATAAGCTTTTATCTTTGCTACAATCATAGCAAAACTTGCCTGCGAAAGCCCCGCATAACGCATCGACAAGTAACTTTCTGCCAACATTCCCCACGCGACTGCCTCGCCATGCAAAAGCGGCATGGATTTTTGGGTAAGGAAAAAGGTTTCGATAGCATGCCCGATTGTGTGTCCAAAATTCAGCGTTTTCCTAATGCCTTGCTCATACATATCTTCGCTTACTATTTTCTGCTTGATGTCGATAGAATGACGCACCCAAACTTGCCAATCCATAGCCGCTGTATCAAAAAGAGATGGCAGTTTTGCCCATTGTTCATTGTCGGCTATCAGGCAATGTTTGATAACTTCCCCCATGCCTGAGCGTATCTCGCGGGCAGGCAAGGTATTTAAGAACTGCGTATCTATCCACACAGCAGTAGGCAAGGCAAACGCGCCTATCACGTTCTTATATCCTTCAAAGTCAACCCCTACTTTTCCGCCTACGCTGGCATCTACTTGCGCAAGCAAAGTCGTAGGCATTTGTATAAAACATATACCACGCTTATAAGTAGCCGCACAAAAGCCACCCATATCGCCTATTACTCCGCCACCTAAGTTGATTATCAGGGCGTTGCGGTCAAGATGTTGCTCAAGCCAATATTGCCATATCAGGCTACAGGTAGGCAAGTTTTTGGCATTCTCTCCGCTTGGCACAGTAAAATGCAGATGCGCTTGTCCTTGCAGAGCTTGCGCCAACAACGGATAGCAATGTACAGCCGTTTGGCTATCACTCAACACACACACAGCACTGAAGGATTGTGTTTTTAACCAACGTCGGAAGTCTTGTTGCAAATTTTCAGTAAAATATAACATCTTGATTTTTGAATAAAAGTGAACAAGAAAATGAAGCAAATAGTTTAACTTTTAAAAAAACAACTTATTTTCTATCAAAAAGATAGCTTTTTATCGCAAAAACGTTAATTTTGCAAAAATAAAGAAGAACACACATCAAAATATGATAAAACCTATTCGCTTATTACGCTTGTTGTGTTATCTCATAGTATTGCAAATAGCTTTAGAATTTCTGCCTGATGAAATAGATTGGCTCGGCGATAACCTCAAAATAAAAATACCGAAAGTATCCAAACTTTGGAATAAAGAGAAAGAAAACTATGCAGATATTAGCAAAATTCGTAAAAATTTTGAAGATAAACAAGATACATCAAAACATAAAAAAGGAAACGACAGTACAGACACAGCTAAAGACAGCAGTAATGAAGCTTACCTGCCCGACTCGCTGCGCCTAAATGTCAAACTGCGCATCCAATACCCCAGACACGATAGCACCTTATTAAACGACTTTTTTCGCGACTTGCATCTGCTTGAAAAAGGACAAGACACGCTGGTTCGTGTATTGCACTTTGGCGACTCACAGCTCGAAGGTGACAGGATTACTACAAACCTGCGCGAAAAATTCCAAGCGCAATTTGGTGGATGCGGAACAGGGTTTTTAAATATAGTCGATAAACTTAATTCTAAATATTGTATTGTTCAAAATACCAAATCCTATTGGCAATCGGCAGTGGCGTATGGTGCGCGTTACAATCGTGGACTTTTGAACTATTATGGTATTATGGGCGAATACCACAAACTTGCCCCTGCTGAAACCATCAAAGGCGACCTCACTTATATAAAATCGCCTCACGCAAAACCAAAAGAACAACAAGTAGAAAGGGTTAAATTCCTTTATCGCAACCCCGATGCACCCATCGAGCTTATTGTAAAAATACCTGCTCAACCCGATGAAAAAGTTACATTAGCCAAATCGGAAAAGCCACAAATATTCGAATATACACTCAAACAACCATTTCAACAAGTTTCTATGCAAATAGACGCGCAAGGCAAAAGCCCCGAAGTTTATGGGGTGGCATTGGATTGCAAACGCGGTATTGCCTTCGATAATATCCCTTGGCGTGGCAGTTCAGGCGTTGAATTTGTGAATATGAACAAGGAAAATCTTAAACGCCAAATCAAACAATTGAATGTAAAATTGATTATATTGCAATTTGGTGTAAACATAGTGCCAAGCCCTTTATCAGACTATACTTTTTTTGAAAATATGCTCTATCAACAACTCAAAATGTTGAAAGAAATAGCCCCTGACGTGAGCATATTGGTGGTAGGCGTTTCGGATATGTCGCGCAATATGACAGGTGCATATGAGTCGTACCCAAATATAGAAAAAATACGCAATGCCCAACGCAATGCCGCTTTCAAAGCAAATTGTGCATTTTGGGACTTGTATGAGGCGATGGGAGGCAAGAACTCTATGCCGAGTTGGGTATTTGCCAAACCTGTCCCGTTGGCAGGCAAGGATTTTACACACTTCACGCCTGAAGGCGCGAAGATTGTTTCAGAAATGTTGTATAAAGCACTGTTGGTTGAGTATGCTAAGTTCTTGGAGTTTCGTTTTTAGTGCCTATATAGGATTACTTTTTGCCCCGTTTGCCTTGCGTGAACGGGTTTATGATGCTGTACCTTCTCATCATATACGGCTTGTCGGTTGGCAAGATACATCAAAAGTATCTGCTAAAATAAAATACCCTCTGGATAAAATTCCTCAGCCCAAATATACGCTTGGGCGCGAGCATGCTTTTGTGAATTATAGCCAAAACCAAATCCTCATGGCGTTTCCGCGTGTCGCGTTGCAGTCATTTTATACAGCTATAGATGAACTGATAGACAAGCAACGGCAAAAAGTAAACATTGTGCATTTTGGCGATTCGCACATTCAAGCTGATTATTTTACGGGACAAGTGCGGGCGCATTTCAATGATGAAGCATTATTGGGCAATGGTGGGCGTGGATACTTCTTTCCTTGCCTACTGGCGCAAGGAGGCTACGCACCTGCGAATATAACCGTTAGTTACAAAGGCGTTTGGAATGGTTGCAAAAATATACAGACATACAGCACTTGTTCATGGGGTTTGAGCGGTATGACTTCTACTACTTCGGATAGCGAAGCATTTTTTAAAATAGATCCCAATTCTTACTCCAACAACACTTATAGCATCACGCGGGCAAAAATCTACTATCCTACAAATAACCCGGCTATGTATAGCGTGAAAGTGTTGTCACCTAAAGGCGTTGTTTATCCTTGTCGACTTGATGCACGTGGGTTTGCCGAGTTCTGTTTTGACGAACCGCTCGCCAGTGTTGTTTTTCAATTTGAAAAACAAGTAGCTTCCCAAAATACGTTTGTACTTGAAGGCATTTCTTTAGAAAATGACAATAATGGTGTGCAGTATAGTGCAGTTGGTGTGAACAGTGCAACCGTACCTTCATTCCTAAAATCTGCTAAACTGGGACAGCATCTGCACAGCCTTCAGCCCGACTTAATCGTTATCTCATTGGGTACAAATGATGCGTATGGTTTGGGATTTGATGATGCAGGGTTCAAAATCCAATATGCCAAACTCATTCAACAAGTCCAAAGTGCCTCCCCAAATTCTTCTATACTTCTTACTACGCCTGCCGATTGTGCCTTACCCGGTGGCGCGTGGAACCCGAGCAACATCAAAGCCAATCGTGTTATCAAGGAATTGGCGCAAGAATACAACTGTGCTGTTTGGGATTTGTTTACTGTCATGGGCGGGTATGGCTCGGTAGGCAAGTGGCTTAAAAGCGGCCTGACTGCTTTCGACCAAGTGCATTTTAGCGGGAAAGGCTACCGCTTACAAGGCGACTTATTTTATGACGCGCTTATTCAAGATTATGGCTATTACAAACAAACAAAATAGGGATACGGTTTCTATCATTACTATCACTTACAATGCAGAGGCGTTTTTAGCAAAAACCATTCAGAGTGTGCTTGCGCAAACATACCCCCATATAGAATACTTGATTATTGATGGGCAATCAAAAGACAAAACAGTTGAAATAATCAAACAATACGAAGATAAAATCGCTTATTGGATAAGCGAACCCGATAGAGGCATTTATGATGCTATGAACAAAGGTTTGGCGCAGGCTACAGGTGCATATATATGGTTTATGAACGCAGGCGATGAGATTTTCGCACCTGATACGCTTGAGAAAATAATGCACTTGCCTACCGCCGATGTATATTATGGCGAAACCGTTTTTCGTGATTTGGCAGGCAAGTATTTGGGCTTGCGCAGTGAAGTTACGCCTTTGCGCTTGCCTGCCCACCTGACATGGCGAAGCCTGCAAATGGGGCTTATGGTCTGTCATCAAGCCATCTTAGTGCGCAAAGAAATAGCACCTTTGTATGACCTCACGCATCACTACAGCGCGGATATTGATTGGGTAATTGGCAGTTTGAAAAAAGCCAAGACTGTTCAAAACGCCCAGCAACCTATAGCTATTTATTTGCAAGGTGGTTTTTCAAGACGGAATTTACGCCAATCATTGTTAGACCGTTTCGCTATTTTGCGTAAACATTATGGCTTCGTGCCTACCTTGTGGAATCATGTCCGCATTGTAGCCCGAAGTCTTTATTTTATGTTTCGAACAGGTAAGAAGTATTAAAGAAGTCTATTTAAAAACCAAAATATGCTCTTAAAATGATAAGGAAAATCTTGCTTCTCTGTGCGTTTTGTTTACTCAATACCTATTCAAAAGCACAAATAAAACTGCACGGCACTGAATTTCAATTCTTTGCTAATAGCTTTCCTGCTGTTTCGCTTCCGTTTGTATTGGGCGAAAACGAAGTGGTGAAAGCAGTAACACATGAAAATTATGAACGCATACAGCGCAGATATGCCGAAATGTTTTTGGGCATACCGTACGGGTTTGTAAATGAAGATGCTACAGAAGAAACGCCACGCAAAGTCCCGCATTTCGTAGGAAGTTTCCTTGCCTACCAAAAATGGCGTGTTTTGGTGTATTATTGGTATCCTTCGCCGCCGCCACGCGAGGCGCAAGATTATTTTGAACTGCTCGTCTTTGATGCACAGGGAGGCAAGGTAGCAAACCAAGTGATAGCAGGCGTTTGGAACAATAAGAAGCAATTTGCGCAAATCAAAAAAATAGACAAGCACATTTATATACAAGTAACGCCTACAGATGCGCCGTCTATTTTATATAAACTCACAAAAGAAGGCGAAATAGTTATTCAAAAATAAGCACTGAAACCATCTCGTCAGCGTAGTGCTTATTTATCTGCTTCTAAATACATGTGTTCCGTTCCGTCTGGATTGGGTTTATTGTCTACAAACAATCTAAAGTTTGCATCTTTTTTAGCTTGGACTGTACCTGCGCCTTTGCCTACTTTGGGTTTGTCTTCGTATTTGCGTTTCTCGTCTTTAGAGCTATACCAGTAGGTTTGCACATGCAACGAATATTTATAATTGCCTGCTTTGGGCAAGGGGATTGTTACTTGTTCGTGTGGATTTGACCTGTAGTCCAATTTGAATTGGTAAGTTTTGTCATTGATAGTAACCCAAACAGCTTCATACCATTGCCTTTCTGTTTCTTCCTTTTGAAGTTCATCTTTCACAATAATATTTTTTTTTCATGTCTTTGAAAATTTATTATAGTTTTTCTGCCGCGCCTCACGAAGCATTGATCGATAAGCAAGGCAACGTGGCAACGTGGCTACTCAATCATTTTATGGCTGAAACTGCAGCTTTAAAAAATAAGCGTCTATCGTTTGGTTTTGATATAGGCTTGGAGTTCGTCCACGCTCATACTAAAATCAAAAACGTCATTCACTTGATAAAAATGCTCGCGGTCATACGCATAATCGTACACCCATTTGGCAAAATCGAGTTTCGTTTGTTCAAAACTAAATAACTTTAAGAGTGTCCTTGCCTGCGCGGTAGAGATGCAAAAGTAGTTGATGGCTTGTTTGGCTGTGTTTTCTTTAGTTTCCTCAAAAGATTGTGCCGCTATATTATCTTTCAAACTATCAAAATTCTGCTCGCTCATGACTGCATTGCAAGCATGTTGTCGGGGTGTAGGGCTTTGAGGGTTTGGGTTGTTTTGAGGGTAGTTTGGGATAGGCAATTCTATAGGTATGTTCGGAATACGGAAAAGCCCACCTGCTCCTTTCACTATCTCCACCATTGGGTTTGGAAAGCCTGTTGAGCTAAACAAGCGGACTTGATACGCGCCTTTGCGATTGCGTTTGATTTGATAGACCAGCTCGGCGTCTCGCGTTGGCGCGGTAGGTATGAAAATAGACTTGCCTATTTCGGGCAGGTTTTGGTTCTCAAATACGATTTGCGCTTTCCACGCGTTCCCTACTAGGTTGGGTATTTTCGTGTTTTGCTGTGCCGTTTCATGTTGGCGCACGCCATTGATGACTACCCAGAAACGCTCTCCTTTTTCAGAGAAAAAGGTGAGGGTTATCTTGTATTCACGCTGTTGGGCGTGTGTCGGGATATAGAATAGCAAAAAAAGTAAGGCAGTAAGTAGTAGAGGCGTGAGGTTCATAGCAGTATCCTGTATTTGTATGTTCTTTGTGGCAAAAATACGAAAAAAATCAAGTACTATTGCTATCTTTTGTATAGTTTAACCGTGTATTAACAACACAACCCAAATCCCAGCCTGTCGAGGCACTTTTTGTGTTTTTTTACTGACAAATGAGGTGTTTTTTGCTATAAAAAAGGACTTAAAAAAACAAAGGTAGTGTTATATTTGTAATGTTTTAGGTTCTTCCGACATTTTAGCGCAAAGATAAAGATCAGCGATTTATGAAAAATGATTTTAAGATTTTTTAATAAAAATGGTACTCTGACAAATTTTGTGTTGAACCACATAGAAACACAGAGAACATAGCCCGAAACACCGTGTGCCATATCTTTCTATGTGGTTTATACCTTACTCCACTAAAATTGCCGGAGCACCAAAACAGTTGTATAATGGCTTACTACAATTTCCAAAATATTTTCAAATAAATTTGTAACAATCTGAAAATCAATAGGATAGAGTTTTTGATGCCCTATCCCATTGCGCCATTTTTCTACTCCCTCACCCACATTTTAAAACCCACTGCGGGGACTTCTACAGCCTGAGGCTTGCCTCCCTGAATGGTTTGCAGTTTTTTGTTGGTGTCTTTTACGCCATTGACATGGTCAATTCCTGTGTTGTTACCCACGAGTTTCCACGTGCCTTCAGGGAACTGAACGGAAGGGAAAGTATTGGGTTTTTCCTCCACATTTATCAATACAATTACTTTATTATCAATGATATAGCCGAGTTGCGCTTGATTTTCGGGGGTTATCCAATCGTAATATTCGGCAGGCAAGGCTTCAGTATTGCGGAAGATTTTGCCCTTTTCGCTTAGGCGCAATTTGTTCAATCCACGCCAAAACCCGTGCATCGTTTTGTAGTCGCAAGGCGCATTTTTTTTGGTCTTGCCTACCGTTTCCCAAAGGAAAAAGTTGGCATTGCGTTGATTGTAGGTATCGCGTTTGCCATGAAAATATGCCTTGATGCCACCTTTGGTTTCCTTCGTTACTTCTTTTAGCTCTGCCAAGCCCTTGCTACGCATGATTTCTGTTCCGCCATGCGTTACTATGGGACCTTGCGAAGTATAAAGCAATACCGTTGCAATTTTGTAATTATCTTCATCAACGCCTTTGAGTCCGTTCCAATCTGTGGTAGCGAATTGGTCAGCCAACGCCCAGTTGTCATGAATGTCCAAATAATTGATGCCGCTTAGGGGCGTTTTGTCTTCAGGAAAGGTGCAGGCAAGTCCTTGTTTTACTTTGTCGCGCATAGCGAAATCTCCTCCTGCATAGCCTCTGTCCTTCTTTTTGTCTGTGGGATTCGAAACGGCACCTTTGAACGCATTGCGTGCGTCATCTTGAAAGAACGTTATGGGCGCGTCTGCTTTGTACCAATCCCAATCAGGATTTGCTTCAAAATCGGGGTCATTCGAAGCAATCCAAGGCTCACCATAAATGATAATATCCTTGCCTAGTGCCTGACGCAGTGCCTTGAGGCTTTGTTTGTCCATTTGCCCTGCAAGGTCAATTCTAAAACCATCTACTCCAAATTCTTCTATCCAATGTTTGCATTGGTCAATGAGCCAACGCTGCGTCATGGGGCGGTTTTCGGTTTTCACTTCGTTTCCGTACTCGCCTATGTGTTTTAGGTTGGCAGTTCGGTAATAATACTGCATATCTATAGCATTGAAATGGAAGAGCATATTTTGTCCGTCCATATTTTCGGCAGTATGATTAGGCACAAGGTCAATGATAACCGCCATGTCTTTGTTGTGAAAAGCCTGCACAAGGTCGCGGAATTGGTCGCGCTCATCTCCTGGATTGTTGCCTTGCCTATAGCGACTTTCTACCGCAAAAGCATGGGAAGTGCGATAGCCCCATTCGTACCATTCGAGGTTGATGCCGTGCATTTTCATGTATTCATCGTTTTCGAAAGAGGCACGCCAATCGGCTGATTGCCAATGCAAAAACTCTTGTACGGGCATCAAATGGACGGTATTCACGCCCAAATCTACTAAATAGTCGAAGCCAATTTTTTCGCCTTGTTTGTTCTTGAGTCCCGATTTTGTAAAGGCAGGCAATTTGCCCCTTTGCTCTTGTGGGATAGGCAAGGTGTTCGTAAAATCCTCGACGTGTACTTCATAAGCAATCACATCTTGCATAGCAGGTCTGCCGTTTTTCAGGGAAGTTGCAGGCTTGGTTTTGTCCCAAATTCTGCATTTGCCGAATGTGTCAAGGCTAATGCGTGTGTAGGGGTCGCTGATATGAACGGGGTGCGTTTCATAAAAAAAGTTGCCAGGGTCGCTTGCGCCATGTACCGTAAAATCATAGTAAACGCCCTTCAGGTTTTCATTGAAACTTGCCTCCCAAACGCCATCACTGTCCACTTTCATGTCTGTAGTTTGATAAGGTTGTTTGTCATCTGCGCCCTTGTAAAGGTAGAGTTTCACCATTTCGGCACGCGGGGCGAAAAGGCGCACTGCTGTATTTTTGCCATCAGGCGAGATATTCGCGCCCAATTCTTTGGTGGAATATACGTCTCTGAACCAGCCATCATACGAACAAACTGCTTTCATTTGTCGAGGCAAAAATTCCAAATAATAGACGCGCTTAATGTCCAATATTTCGGCAGGTTTGACAACGATTTCAGACGCGGTATTGGGCATTACGCCCGTAATAGCAATTTCCTTGCCTGCCGCATTGGTGAGGCGAAAGGCTTTGGCTTCAAAAGGAACGTCTGCAATGCCATCAATGATAGCCCAAATGGTACCATTCCGCTTCATTTCAGCGCGGAGTCTGCGCGGTTTCGCACCTTGCATGAAGATGAGATTGCCCGCATTGTGCATAGCCGTTGGAAGAGCAGAGAGCCACTCGCCTTCATTGATGCGGAATTTATACTCCACATGGGATTTTATAATGGTGTAATTATCGTTTGGAATGGCTACTACCCAAAGTTTATCTTTGCGTTCTTTGAGGGCATAAGTGGAATTATTCATATCTGTATCCCAACCACGAAAACTACCTGTTACGGTAACTTTGTTTGGTTTAACACCATAATGTCTGGGGGAAAAGATAAAATATGATTTATCTTCTTTGTGGGCGCAACCTTGCAAGATTTCAGCCTCTGTGAAAGCCTGTGCCAATAATTGAGATGTGCGTGGCATACTAATACACGACAAAAGTAGGAGGGATAGGAATATTCGCATTGATTGATTGGGTGAGTGAATAAATGAGTGAATAAATGAGTGATTGAGTGATTAGGGACGCGCTAACAAATAACGTACCCATTTACAGACTGAAAGTCCGTACCACAAAAAACGAAGTGTATCTCTGTAGAGCAGACTTTCGGTCTGTTTTGTATATGGGTACAAAAGAAGCATTTTTGGGTACATTATTTTTTGGATAGTCCCTTACACCCTCTTTTCACTCCCAAAAGTACAATCTTTTCTACATTTTATACTACATTTCGGCTATGTTTATCTGCAAACGATTGTTTTTTTTTGGTTTTTTGTTGCGAAATTGGTAGTCTTTGCTTATTTTCTTGCCTACCTGCAGGTAAGGTGCTTAAAAATAGCAACTTCGGAGTACTTGAAGTCTTGGTTTATAAATTGTTAAGAATAGTTTATTTAAATTAAATATTTTGCCTAAAAAGCTACTCGTTTCTGTTTTTCAAAAAATATTAGAAAAAAAACATTTTTTTTGTAATAAATATACAAATGAGTAGTTATATATAGATAGGTATAAAAAAAATGCATGAAATTTGCATAATTGAATTTGATAAACCCTCGATTAAAAATATGAAAAAGCAATCTTTGATGAGTGTAGCTTTAGCCGCTGTGATGCTGACTACTATCCTGTGCGCCTCCACTTTTTACAAGCAAGCCACTGGAGATAAATACCTGACCGAAAAAGGACAACGCCTGATTCAACGCGAACTAATATCTCCTGTTCGTAAAAAATTAAACATCAAAATACGCGGCGAAATGTTCAGCCGTTGCCCAAGTGGTTTGCAACATCAAATCGTAGCGAATGTGTCTGACAACTCGGCTTATTTTGGCGGCGTGTTGCGCAATTATGTAGGTTGCGAAGGCAATAAAATTTGTCGCTTCCGCGTGAATGCCAACGAAGACCGCGTGGAAATATATGACGAAAGCAACAAACAGTTCGTTTCTGCACAAGCATGGTTGAGCAAACCAATTAAGGAAGACAAAGAAAATGCAAGCGAAGAAAACCAAACTGATATTTGGAATTTCTAATCACCTATCATACCAAGTACAAAAAAGCCCTTTTGCTATATGCAAAAGGGCTTTTTTGTGCTTTGCTGTTTGTTATGTAAGCCTCCCTCCAATTTGGAGGGAGGCACATGTTATGTGGTTTTTGCCCTTTTTTAAAGCAGAGCAGGCAAGGTGATAGGTTACATATTTGGCAACTTTGTCGGATCACCATTTTTTAGAGATGTAAAGATATGTTATCGGGTTCTCCTTCTTCTTCTTCTTCTTCTGCTGCTGTGGCTTTGAGCATAGCCGCTTTGGCCATACGCAGGTTTAATATTTCTACAAATAAAGAGAAGCCCATAGCAAAATAAACATATCCTTTTGGTACAGTGGTTTTGAATGCTTCTGCAATGAGCAAGAATCCAATCATCAATAAGAACGAGAGGGCAAGCATTTTTACAGTAGGGTGGCTATTGACAAAATTGGCAATCCCTCCTGCAAATAACATCATGACGAGGGTAGAAATAACCACCGCGATAATCATAACGTCAATCCTACCTGGAGCGGCTAAACCTACAGCCGTGAGTACAGAATCAAAAGAGAATACAATATTGAGTATGATGATTTGCAACATGGCTTTAGCAAAAACTGCCGCGCCGCCTCTTTTCACGTTATCTTTATTGGCTTTATGCCCTTTTTTGGCATGTTTTTTCTTAACGCCTTCTAATTCGAGTTTGTGGTGGATTTCGTTGGTACTACTATACAATAGAAACATACCGCCAATCATTAGAATCAACTCTTTTCCATCCATGCTAAGATTTATTTCCTTCCAAACAATCAACGGGTGTTCTAATTTTATAATCCAAGCGATACATAAAAGCAAAACAATACGCGGAATAATCGCCAATACCAAGCCCAAGTGCCTTGCACGTCTTTGGTCTTCTTTGGGCAACTTGCCTGCCACGATAGAAATAAATACGATGTTGTCAATTCCTAACACTATTTCCATAATGGTCAGTGTGAGAAGGCTTACTATAGTATCGCCTGAGAAGGTAAGAAATTCGCTTACAGGAAGGTCGAGTAGCATGAGATTGTGCGGGGTTAGTATGTAAGTAATTAAAAGTGTCGCAAATAAGGGCTTTTTTTTTTGAAAAAACAAATATCTTACTATCAAATATCTTGCTATAAAAAAAAACGCCTATCTTTGAACACAAAAAAAGCATAGAATGAAAAGAATTCTTATAACGGGTGCAGCCGGGTTTCTTGGCTCGCATCTAAGCGACAGATTCATCAAAGAAGGATACAGTGTAGTGGGTATGGACAATTTGATTACAGGCGACATGGCGAATATCGAACACTTACTACCTTTGAAGGAGTTTGAGTTTTACCATCAAGATGTGAGCAACTATGTGCATGTGGCAGGCAAGTTGGATTATATTTTGCACTTTGCCTCGCCTGCAAGCCCAATAGACTACCTCAAAATACCTATCCAAACCCTCAAGGTGGGTTCATTGGGTACGCACAATTTATTAGGACTGGCGTTGGCAAAAAAAGCACGTATGCTCATAGCCTCTACTTCTGAAGTATATGGCGACCCGCTCGTTCACCCACAAGATGAGTCGTATTGGGGCAACGTGAACCCGATAGGTCCGCGTGGGGTATATGACGAAGCCAAAAGGTTTCAAGAAGCTATCACGATGGCATACCATAGGTTTCATGGATTGGAAACGCGCATAGTCCGCATATTCAATACCTACGGTCCGCGCATGCGCCTGAATGATGGGCGCGCCTTGCCTGCCTTCCTTAGCCAAGCCTTGCGTGGTGAAGACCTTACGGTATTTGGTGATGGGACACAAACGCGCGCCTTCTGTTATGTTGATGATTTGGTAGAAGGCATTTACCGCTTGCTATTAAGTGATTATGCAGAGCCTGTGAACATCGGCAATCCTGCAGAAATTACGATTCAGCAATTTGCAGAAGAAATCATCAAACTTACAGGAACAAACCAAAAAATAATTTATCAACCACTTCCACAAGACGACCCAAAACAACGGAAGCCCGACATCACAAAAGCGCGAACTATTTTGAATTGGGAGCCACAAATTTCGCGTGAAGAAGGATTAAAACGGACTTATGACTACTTTAAAGAAAAAGTAAAGTAATATCTTGGCAATGTTATATTTGTAATGTACTCAAATTTGAGAACCCTGCAAATATAACATTAGACTTTTGGAGAGGGGAAAAGGGCTTTTTGTGTGTATCTTTTGCTTTCTATTGCGCCCATATTTTTTTTAAAGCGCATTAGCCCTTCGTTCCGTTGCCCTTTTTCAGTAGCTATTCCCAAATCGAAAGTTGTAAAGTTGCGTGTTTTTGCCCAATTCGCTATGTATGCCAATAATAAAACCGTTGGGCTATAGGGTAAATATGCTGAGGAGTCAGCAGGGTAAAAGTTATACAGTGTTTGGGCATCTATTTCTGCGGTTACTGTAAGCGAAGCGAGCTTGCCTGCCTCCTGCACAGCGAACACGTGGTAATGGTTTGGAAAAAGCGCAAACATCTGTTCAAATTGTTCAAACGTAAGGGTAAGTGGAAAGCCTTTTCGTTGTCGGGCTGTGGCTACGAATTGATAAACAACCGCGAGGTCAGGTTTTTCCCAATAGAATGCTTGTAAATTTACTTTTCGCGCTTTTTTCAAACGTCTTTGTTCGGAATGGTGCAAACCGAGTTCAAAGTCAAGAGCGAGGTCGATGTGGTAGGTAAGGTCTTGTATATCAGTGTTTTGTGGTTGCATTGGCAGATATGCGTTTGCTGGAAATTTGATTTCCCAACCTTCTGTACCTGTTTTATTTAAATCTTTTTGCACCCAAAGCCAAAAGGCTTCGCTTGTGTTGGCAGGCAAGATATTGCCATACCAACCCCCAAAAGTAGCCCGTGGCGGATTGTATGCTGTATTGTTTCGTAGTACAAAAGGTGCGATGCCCATCGGTTCGCCTGCCTGATTAGCTATAGTATAAATGCGGACATCTTCTTTTGTTTGGGCTAAATAGGCAGGCAAGGCAAATAAACATGGTGTAAAAGCCAATTTTGTGTTAGCATATTCAAGCAGTGTGAGGTTTTGAAAATCCATTGTTTTTACTAAAAAAAAACGTTGCGAAATATGAATTTCGCAACAGGTTTGTTATCTTCCGCCTGATTTAAAGTGTTGAGAGCGACATTTAGGACCGCCGCCGCCGCGTTTGCGCCCTATGTGCGGACCTTTGCCGCGGCTTCCGCCAACTACCGCATCGAGTTCGGCTTCGCTCAACTCCTCGTCTGCTAATTGGAGTGCGGGAACAAGCAGGTGGATTTCGCTGGCTTTATTTTCGTGAAAATATATTCGGAAATTATCAGGCACAAAAAAATCAGGCAATTCGTTGGTAAGTGTGCCTTTTGGGTCTGCTATCAGTAGTTTTTTGAAACTATCTTGGACGACAGCCTTATCCAAAACACGCTCTACAGATTCGTCGAGTTGGTCACCAAAAACGACTTGCTCCATAGTCAAAAGAATGACGTGCATTTCTTGTGGCGTGTTCTCATGCAAGAATATTTTAGTGTCTGTAGTGAGTTGCAGGTCGGCAAACTCTTTTTCTAATATGGTGCGCGGGTTTGCCATGAACGCATTGCGAAAAGCCACGTCTGTGGTGAGTTTTGTGAGGTTTCCGACTTTTTCGAGTAGGTCTTGTTGCTTCATAATCTTGTATGGATTTTGGGTTTATTTATGTTTACGCAAAGGCTTGTGTAAATGTTTTATTTTTTGATAATTTAGCTGTTTAAGGGTGAGTCGGCTTCTTTTGCGAGTTTTTTAAAGACTATTTTGTCCATCCATTTAGGAAACCATTTATTGAGAAACACCGCGAGTTTGCCTTGTGTAGTAAGCACGAGGTCGCGCTTACGGCGTTTTATGGCGATTAGTATGTGCTTGGCGACTTGTTCAGAAGTCATCATTTTGGCTTCGTTTCGGGGGCTTTCGCCTTGTGAGTTTCCGTCTTTATTCAGGGCTACTTTGCGTATATTGGACTCTGTAAAGCCGGGGCAGGCGACTAACACATGGACTTTTTTGGGTAGCAGTTCTGTTCGCAATGCTTCTAAAAAACCTTGCATGGCGAATTTGGAGGCGGAATATCCTGTGCGGGCAGGCAAGCCGCGATAGCCAGCAATAGAAGAAATACCTACTATAGAGCCTTGCGTGGCGGTGATGTAAGGCAGCGCGTATTTTGTCATATAAACTGTACCATAAAAATTGATGTCCATCACTTGCCTGATGACATCTATGTCCAAATCGGCAAACAAAGCACGCATAGAAATACCTGCGTTGTTTATCAATATATCTATTTTCCCGTATCGTGCAAAGGTTTCTTCTACTACCCTTTTACAGTCTTCTTCTATAGCTACGTCGGCTGTGACAGCCATGTTTGTGATGCCCAAAGCGGTCAATTCTTGTGCAACAGTTTGTAGGTTAGCTGGGTTGCGCCCTGTGATAATGACTTGCGCTCCTGCGTTTCCAAACTCAAAAGCAAGTGCCTTGCCTATGCCCGAACTTGCGCCTGTAATAATAACGACACGATTTTTCATGAAATATTTTTGTTTATCTAAAATATAAGCTAAATTAGCCTCGACTTTTTGAAAGCTCAAAAATATTCATTTTTTACCACTTTAACACACTTTATATGCACAAACTTGTTTTATTTTTATTCCTTTTTTTTAACGCCTTATCCACAATGGCACAGACGACAGAAGAGGCTTGCCTTACTGCACTTGACAGAGCCAAACAAGTGTACAACGTAGGCAAGATCAAAGAGGTAGAAGGCATCTTAAAAGACTGCCTCGACAAACTGCCACGCAAGGAAAACACCATGGAGGCATATTATTTGCTCTGTACTACTTTCCTCTTCCTTAACGACAAGGAAAAAGCTACCTTTTACATGTTAAAACTGTTAAAACTCGACCCCGAGTTTGCGGTAGAGTCGGTTATGCCAATAGAGTTCAAACAATTTCACACCTCTTTCAAGGTCACGCCTATTGTTACCATTGGGTTGAAAGTAGGTGGTAATTTTAGCTTTGTGCAGCCTTTGAGCAGCTATTCTATCTCAAATCTACTTTCCAAAAAAGATTTTGGTTCTTATGGAGCCAAAGCGAGCTATCAATTGGGCTTGGTTGGGCAAATCCCTTTGTGGAAACAAATAGACTTCAACGTGGACGTTACTTATAGGTCAAGCACTTATGAATATACAAACCTGTATTTGGGCTATGTGAACCTTACCTACACCGAAAACCAAAAGTATTTGGAAATTCCGCTTTTATTAAAATTCAACTTGAAAAACAAGTTTGATTTTACACGCGACCACCGCGCTTTTAAAAATCGCTTATTTCCATACGCTTCTTTAGGCGGAACTTTCAGCCAATTAAGTGGCAGCACAGGCACAGCAGTTCGCTTAGATAAAGGCGCAGAAACAACACCACTCACATTAAAATCTTCCCCCTATGACATGAAAACGGCACGCCAAACACATAAAGTATTTGCTGCAGCCGCAGTCGGTTTGGAATACAAAGCAGGAAGGAGTATCCTTGCGATTGAGGCACGCTACAACCGTATGTTTGGCAATCAGGTAAAACCCGAAATGCGCTATGAAAATCAAGAACTTGTGTTAAAATATGGTTACACAGACAACAATTTCCGCATACATAACACAGCCGTTACGCTTAGTTTTGCTTATCCATTTTATAGTGCGCGTCCAAAAAAGAACGCTTCATCTGTAAAACCACGTATCATTGATGTGGAGCAAGACAAATAATCTTCACCTTACCGTTTTAAACAAACACATTCTATTTATGAAATATATACACACATTGTTATGGCTATTGTGCTTGGCATGCCTGATGGGTTGCACCAAGGCAAACGAAGCTAAACCTGATGAATCCCGCTTTTTTGTAAAATTATTTGGAGGCGCGAAAAATGACCGCGCACGCGAAATCCTATCTCTGCCGAATGGAGGCTATGCTGGCATAGGCTACACAGAATCATACGCTACAAAAGGAGTAAGCGATGCCTTTTTTTTCTTGTTAGATAACAATGGCAACGTTACTACACAAATTGGCGTTGGCGGAAGCAATGGAAACTCCATAAAAATAACACCTGACGGAGGTTTTATAGTCGTGGGGGACTCTATAGAGGCAAACGCCTCAACGAGTGCATACATTGTAAAAACAAACAAAGATGGTCTGGTACAATGGAGGAAAGGTTACCGCCCATCTGAAGTTAGTGTTGATGCAGTTATAAAAGGCATAAGCATACAAAATAATATAGGCGGAGGGTATTGGTTACTTGGCAGTAGTGAACACAACAATACTTCTTCTATCTTTATCACCCAGATAAGCGAAACGGGCACTGTATTGCGAGAGCGTCTATATGGTTTTGCTAGTACTACAAATGCCATAGCCACCATAACGCAAAATGCTATAGGTGATATAGCAGTAGCCGGTACTGTAAACACCAACAACATCGCCAATCCCAAAGATATGCGTGTATTATTGACCAATAGGTTCGCTAACCTCAAATGGGATTATGCCTTTAACAAAAACCCAGATGACGTAGGCGTAGATTTGCAATTACTCTCCAATGGCTTTGTATTATTGGGAACTACGACACTCAACGACAACAGCGACATTGTAGTAACCCGTTTGAACGAAGTAGGCGAGGCAACTCTAAGTGTAAGCATTGGAGGTGAGGGCAATCAAGTAGCTAAATCTGTAGCCCCAACTGAAGACGGTGGGTTTATTGTGGTAGGCAATACAGAAAAACCGGGTACGGGTGTACTTCCTCAAACGGACATTTATATAGCCAAGTTAAATTATAACGGGGAAGTCGAATGGTCAAAAACTTTTGGGAGTTCGGAAAATGACAGTGCAAGCGTGGTGCGCCAAGACAAAGATGGCAACTATGTCATCTTAGCCAACATAGGCTTTGTTACTACTGAAATGTGTGGCGTAATACGCTTGAACGCAAAAGGTAGTTTTTTAAAATAATTATTCAAGAATAACACATAATAGTTTTATCTAAATATACATTACACATGAAACCATTTTTCAAGAAATATGCTTCCCTGTTATTCTTTTTTATAGGATTAGTAGGACTGCAGCAAGTTGCTGAAGCAAAAAAAAACCCAACTGCAATAACCATAACTGCCCCAACACTTACGGGGCTTTGTGTAGGCAATGTGGCTTATACACCTTTGGGTGATATCGTTATCGAAGAAGGCGCAGATGGAGATGCTACTACAGGCAATCCGCTCACTATTATTCTCTCCATGCCTGCAGGATTTGAACTAAACCCTGCTACAGGTTCTACATCTGCAAGTTCTAATGATGATATTACTGTTACTGGCACAACTGTATTGGCTGGAACGGTTACCATCACTATCAACGTAACCGACAACAATAAAAAAACTGTGCTTACCTTATCGGGTTTGCAGGTAAGGGCTACTGCTGTGGGTACAGGCGCAACTATAACACGCACAGGCGGAACAGCAGTCATGGCAGGTTTTGTGGCAGGTGCTGTTTGCGCAACACTCACGAGTACATTACCTACTTTGAATGTTATACCCACTGCGACTACTGTTTGTGCAGGGCAAACGCTTAGTTTTTTCGCTTTTGCAAGTGGTGGTGGTATGCAATACAATTTTGAATTGAAAAAAGGCGGTGTTAGTCAAAATATTCAGGCTTATTCTGCTACTGCGTTTTATACTACAAGTACTTCTTTGGTAGCAGGCGCAGATTATACGATGGAGGTCTTTGCAAAAGATGTTTCGGGTTGTACCAGTACTTTGAATACCACCGCATTTACTATTTTGGCAAACCCTGCCGCGCCAAGCATTACAGGCGGTGTTGCCATTACTTATTGTGTCGGAGATGATATGTCCACCAAAAACATAACCGCTACAGGTGCAGGTGGAAGTACGTTTGATTGGTTCACAGATGCGGCACTTACCTTGCCTACCCTCGCCGCTACAGCTACAGTAACGGCATCTGCACTGAATATAAGCAGTGCTTCCGTGAATACTTACACAAGGTATGTTACTCAAAAAGGTGTAAATTGCAGAAGTGTGGCTACTTTAGTAACAATACAAATCATAGCCGAACCTGTAGTGGTTTTGTCAAGTGATTTGCCTTCAGGGACTAAAATATGTTTTGGACAAGTCGCCACTTTTACGGCTTCTGGCTCTGCAGGTGTGAATTATAGTTTTGAGCGTGTTCTCTTGCCTGCGACTGTTGAACAAACAACTGCTTTCGCGGTAACGAATACTTACAGCACATTGAATACCTTGCCAGTTGGCAATTATACGATGAAAGTTACAGGACGAAATAGCAATGCTTGTATAACGGTAAGTTCTCTTATTACTTTTGAAATATTAGCAAATCCTGTTGTAGTCTTTCCTACACCTGCTCCGAGTAGTTTTTTAGATTCACAAAGTACAGGCGTTGCGCTTACGGCTACTCCTGCCGATGGCGCAGGTGGAGTAGGTGTTTTTTCGGGTGCGGGTGTAGTCGGCAACTTATTTTACCCCAATCTTGCTGGAGTAGCAGGTTCAAAAACAATTACTTATACTTTCACGGCGACCAATGGCTGTGTGGTTGCTCAAACAATAACGCTGGTAATCAATCAATCGGGTTTCTTTGTGGCGCAAGGCTATTGCAATGATGAGGTAGCGAGTCTTGTAGTAGGACCTCCCACAGTCGGGGCTACAGTTTGTGGTACAGTAACAAATGTATCTGGTAATATAGCCGGCTTTGTTACAGGTACTGCACCCAATTTCTTTGTAAATCCAAACGCAGTAACTATACCTCCTGGGCAAGATTTTGTAACTTGGAATGGTGTAGGGCAAACGCAGTTTTGTGGTACAGGTTTTGGTGGATATGCTATCAGCACACGGATTTATCGCACACCCAATCCTGTTTTTACGGGTAGCAATGTAGTTTGTGAAGGCGATAACAATGTGCCTTACAGTGTGGCTTTAGTGGCGGGTAACACCTACGTATGGTCTATAGTACCTGCTTCTGCGGGAACTATATTGGGTGGGCAAAGCACCAATGCCATCACTGTCAATTGGTTGCAAGCAGGTAGCCATCAAGTGCGTTTGGGACAAACCGCGAATTATACAAGTCCAACGGCTTCTTGCCCCAAAACGGTAAATTATGGTATCACAGTAAACCCAAGCCCGACACCTGTTGTTTCTACTACTTCAGCGAGTGCGTGCGAAACAACTACGGGACACGTATACACTATAGCTACACCTGTCGCAAATCGCACTTATGTATGGAGCATCAGTGCTAATGGCACAATAACATCTGCGGTTATGCCTACTTCAACGAGTATAACGGTTACTTGGAACAGTGCAGGTGCGGGAACCGTAACAGTAGTGGAAACCAATACTTTGACTAACTGTAGCAAAAGTGTCATTCAAAATGTAACTATCAATCCCTTGCCTGCCCCTGCTTTTAGTGTGGTGAATGTTTGCGAAGGTACGATAGGGTTGAGTTATACTACACCTTTCAATATAGGGAGTACGTATATTTGGACTGTGCAAGCAGGTAGATTTGCCAATATAAGCGGTGCAACTACCAACAATGTTACTTTAGATTGGAATTTGGGCTTTACAAGTGCTACTATCAGTGTAGAAGAAACCAACAGCAATGGTTGTAAAAAAACAGCCAACCAAACTGTTATCTTCAATACACGTCCAACGGCTACTATTACGAATGTGAATGGCGCATTTGGAATTTTTGCTTGTAAAAATTCTGCAGGCAATCAATATACTACTTCGTCTGATGCGAATACATATACTTGGGGTATTACAAATGGCACTATCACATCAGGAGGTGGTTCAAATACAGTTACAGTTACATGGAATAATGCAGCAACGGGTACACTCACATTGAGCAAAACGAATGGAAGTGGTTGTACCAATAGTACTTCTCAAATTATTACATTGAATACGCCTCCTGTCGCAGGTATCTTGCCTGCCTTGCCTGCCACAGCTTGTGCTGGCTCGACTATTACTTATACGGCTGCTAATCCTGTGTCAGGCGATAGCTATACTTGGAATGTAATAGGAGGAACTATCAACGGTGCATCTAACGGTTCAAATATCAGTGTTACTTGGACTTCTAATACAACGGGGACTATCAATTTTACGCAAACATCTCAAATTACGCCTACCGTTTGTAGTCATTCAGCTACCTTGCTCATAACGATACTCGCCTTGCCTACGCCTACTATTTTGGGTAATGGTGCCACAGTAGCTACTCATGCTTGCGAAAATACGAATGGGCAAATTTATCAAACGCCTTCCAATGTAGGTTCTTCTTATGTTTGGACTATCACTGGCGGTACTATCACAAGCCCGGCTACTGCGCCATATAACAGCAATCAAATAACAGTAAACTGGAGCGTGGCAGGGGCAAGGATTTTAACTGTTACTGAAACAAATGCAAGCAATTGTGTTAAAATGGCTACTGTTAATATCGATGTAAAAGCACGCCCTGTACCCAATATATTCGGCAGTACTGAAGTGTGTGCATCTTCGATAGATATAGAATATTTTACACCGAATACAGGCAATACGTATTTGTGGACATTGCTTTCAGGAGGTGCAATCAATGGTGCAAATAATGGCGATAAAATCAAAATAAATTGGGGGACAGGCACTACAGGTCAAATACAACTTGTGGAAACTGTACCTACAACGGGTTGTAACCAAACTACTACCAAAAGTATTACAATACGCCCCTTGCCTACGCCTACCGTAACAGGTGATAATGATGTTTGCGCAGGCGAGTCTGCGATTGCCTATCAAGTTACAGCGACTACAGGACATGCTTACGTATGGACAGTTACTGGAGGCGCAATAGCAGCAGGGCAAAGTACGAATTCGATAACTGTTAATTGGGGAACAGGCAGTTCAGGAACTGTGAAAGTACAACAAATTGATAATAATTTTGCTTCGGCTTGTTCGCAAAGCAACACCTTGAATATTACTATCAATGCCTTGCCTGTTCCTGCTATTTCAGGTTCGTTTACAGTTTGTGCAGATGTAACGGGTATGGTTTATACTATTGGTGCAGTGCTGGGGCACACCTATCTTTGGACGGTTGTAGGTGGAACGATAGTTGGTGTGAACAATAACTCATCTGTTACAGTGAATTGGGGTAATAGCCCTTCAGGAAGTGTGTCTGTCAAACAAACAAATCCTGCGACTTGCAATTACACAGACATTCGTTCGGTTGTTATTTTGCCCTTGCCTACGCCTTCGATAGCAGGCAATTTGGAAGTATGCGCTAACCAGACTGCACCCAACAACTATCCTTACAATTATTCAACATCATTTGTAGGTGGGCATATTTATCTTTGGGCAGTAACCAACGGAAATATCACTGCGGGGCAAAGCACAAACCAAGTTACTGTAGCATGGAATACGGGTGCAGGAACGGGGACTATTCGTGTAACTCAAACAAGCAATAGTACACCTGCTTGTACGTTTTTTAATCAAAAAACCGTTACTGTACGCGATTTACCATCACCTGTCATTGTAGGGAGCGCGCAAGTTTGTGCGGAGGATGACGCAACGCCTTACCAAGTAGCGAGTTTGCCAAGCCATACTTATCAATGGTTTGTGAGTGGAGGCATCATAGCCACAGGGCAAGGCACAAATGCCATCACGATAGACTGGGCTTCGGGTGCGGCTGGCAATGTGCAGGTTACAGTAACCAATACGACCAACCCAACGAACTGTAGCAAGGTCGTAAGCCAAGCGATTGTTATTAACGCCTTGCCTACGCCAGATGTAACGGGTGCATTTACTGTGTGTGCAAATTCTATAGGTGTTTCGTACTTGGTCGCCAATGTGGTTGGTCATAATTATTTATGGACAGTTACCAATGGCACTATCACGAGTGGACAAGGAACAAACCAAATAGCAGTAACGTGGAGCGCGAATAACACAGGCATCGTTTCGGTATTGCAAACCAATCCGCTTACAACTTGCTTCAAAACAAGTAGTAAAACTATTACGATATTGCCCTTGCCTACGCCGTCTGTGATTGGGAACGTTGTGGTCTGTGCTTCGAATAGCTTGCTTGTCCCTGCAGATGCGACTAACTTTTACGACTACATTTATACAACGCCTTCTGTGGGTGGCAGTGCGTATATTTGGACAGTAACGAATGGTATTATTGTTAGTGGACAGCTTTCAAACCAAATAATAGTAAGATGGCAACCTACGGCAACATCAGGCACTATCCGTGTTACACAAACGAGTGCTTCTACACCTGCTTGTACATTTTTTGATGAAAAAGCCATCACCATCAATTCTGTACCTGTTACTGATGTTACTATAGCTAATTTTTGCTTCAATGACATAATGACTTTCACACCCACGAATACAAACCCTTTGTGGATATGGGATTGGAAGTTTTCAGACGGCACTACCAGCAATACGCCTACCGTAACGAAAACATTTGCCCAATTTGGTGCAAGAAGTGTGTTATTGACGGTTAGAAATCCGTTAGGTTGTGAGTATAAGATCAGTAAAAGTTTTGTGGTCAATCCTATCCCAACGCCTGAGTTTAGTTATTTGGGTAGTTGCAAAAATACGACTATGCTGTTTACGGATGGCTCGTCTGTGCCATCGCCTGAAGTAACGTTGCCGAATAACATAACCAAATGGTCATGGGATTTTGGTGATGGCTCGCCTCTGATCGTAGGTACAGATCCTGCAGTTCACAAAAATCCTACTAAAGTATATGTGGCAACAGGTATTTATACTGTAACATTGATAGTGGAAACAAACAACAACTGCTCAAGACAAATTAGCAAGGTTATTTCTATTTTCCCTTCTTATAGTCCAACAACGGCTATTCCATACTTAGAAATGTTTCAGGCGGGTGCAGGCGGCTGGCTTCCTGCTGGTACAAACAGTTCTTGGAAATTGGGCGCACCACTTCCTGACCGTACCGTAAAAGTTGATGCAGGTGATATGGTTTGGAGTACAGGTTTAGATGCAAACTATGCCAATGCACAAAACTCTCAGATAGAAAGTCCTTGTTTTGACCTCGTAAACCTGAACAGACCATATATAGCCATGAAAATATGGAACGACAGCGATGGTGCAGATGGTGCCGCATTGCTTGTAACACATGATGATGGCTTGACTTGGGAAGTAGTAGGCGCATTGAACGAAGGAGCGGACTGGTACAACGCTCAAAATATATTGGGCGTACCGGGCGGTTTACTTAGCAATCCTACCAAGGTTGGTTGGAATGGCAAAGATACAAAATGGAAGACGGCGCGCTTCCCACTTGACTTTGTCAAACAAAAATCCATCACTGCAGGGCAACCTGTGCGCTTCAGAATGACCTTTGGTAGCAACTTGGACAATCCTTCAGGCAAGCTCGATGGCTTCGCATTTGATAGTATTTTTATTGGCAGTCGCGAAAGGATTCTATTGTTAGAGCATTTTACAAGCGGAAGTACAAACAATGATATACTAACGGCGAATACAAACATAGACGCTTTCCCCGGTACACAGGAAGAGATTGTGAAATTGAACTACCATACCAATATTGCTGGAAGCGACCAATTGAACAAAGACAATACTGCCGACCCAAGCGCAAGAGCCTTGTATTATGGCAACAATGCAATATCTAAAGGGACACTCGATGGCGTATTGCTGGCAGGCAAGACTTCCACTGCAGGCTGGGGCTTGCCAGAGTACAACAAGCGTGTGTTAGTTCCTTCGCCTTTCAAAATAAGTGCGACCTTTCCTACCACACCTGCTGATAAGTTCAATATACAAGTTACAGTACAAGCAACACGCGCCGTTAATCGCCCTTTGATAGTACACATGGCAGTCGTAGAAAGTGAAATAAATGGCGCGGCAGTCAGCATACCTACTGTGCCTAAGTTCCGTAATGTGGTGAAAAAAATGCTACCCAACGCGGGAGGAACACTCAGCACAGGTGCGTGGGCAATAGGCGACTCACGCACTTTTAATGAGGCATGGAGTATTTACAACATAGCGCAATCCAATCCTTTCTCAACAAAAGTATATGACTTGAGCAAATTAGAGGTTATTCTGTTTGTACAAGATGACTTGAGCAAAGAAGTTTATCAAGCTATTCGTGTAAAACCTGTCGCTACACCGCCCACTGTCCTTGCGAATGAACCGACCTTGAAGCTACCAAACTTAAAAGTCTATCCAAATCCAGCTGAACAATTTGTAAATGTTGATTTTGGTGAGCTTTTGAAAACGGATTGCGACTGGGAGCTTATCAATACTTGGGGCGTTGCATTGGCGAATGGAGAAGCAAAAGCTGGTACAACGCAAATGCGTCTGGAGACAGATAAGTTTCCACGAGGCATGTATCTTATACGCATCACGCACCGAAAAAGTAAAGAAAGTGCTACTTACAAACTTGTATTGAGATAACAAAACAAAAAACTACAGCGTAAAGCTGTAGTTTTTTTTTATGCTTTTGTGTGGTGCTAAACTAAAGCGACAGAGCATGGCTAACTTGAGTATAGTTTGATAACGACACGTCTTATTTCTGACACTTCCCAGCAACTTTTTTGAATTTTACATTTACAAAACATTTAACTAAAAACAATATGATGGTTGTTATTTACAACTAATATTAGATTACGAGTCTATAAACAACAGAAATTGGATAAAGTTATAGTTTTTTCGGTTGTCAATGCCAAAGACTTGACAAGCTGGAAAAAAGACCGCGACTGAATATTGTATCTAAAATACCAGTTTATTTAATTTTCATTCTCAAGAAACATAAATGAAAATATTTCTACTATAAAATCTTTAAAAGTACATTGAAACAGGGTGCAATCTAGTTTTGTCCCCACCTTGTAAAAGGCATTCAGAGGCGGTTTATGCGTAAATAAGGCGTTGTGGCAGTTTATTGAGATTGGCAACATGTGTAAAAATCCTTGCCTGCATTGAAAATTTGCAAGTTCACAAGACAACCGACTTGTTTACCCGCTTAAATGCCTCCACAACGCTCCTAAAAGGGGGCGAAACTATATTGCGCCCGCAAGTTATGTTGTAACTCTCTTTTAGACAGTCGAAGAACATTTTTTTTAATTTTAATCTATTTTCTCCAATGGCAAATAAAAGAATACCGGTGCTCCGACAATTTTAGTGGAGCAAGGTATAAACCACATAGAAAGATATGGCACACAGTGTTTCGGCTATGTTCCCTGTTTCTATGTGGTTTATCAAACTTACTCGCTCGCTTCCAATCCTTTATCGCGCATGCTTCTAAACTCTGTATAGCGTCTATAAACTGCAATGCCAAAACCAAGCATTACAACAAGCGTACCTATCCAAAGCACATTGATAAGCGGTTTTTCCATTGCCTTGAGTACAATATAGTCGCGTTGTCCCAAAAATATTTCAAAGGTGAACTTGCCTGTAGCGGGGTCAATTTTACTTAAATTAAGTTTTACACCCAATTCAGGGATGACATCAGGAATAAGCGCGACATCTTTGCCGCGTACAAGGAACAAAGGGCGGGCATAATATACCTGCGTCTTGCCCAATATTTTAATCGTGGCTTGCAAGCCTATGTCGTCCTTGCCTATAGTTTCGCCCTTGCCTACGAAGCGCATCATTTCCTCGTTCTTTAAGGGTTTGCGTGTTTCAAAAATGGCTATCATGTCATTGATGAAAAGCGTATCACCCAAACCAACTGTAATATCTTCTTTTTTAGTCCATTGTTTTTCTTTGTCAGGGTCGGGAATAGACGAAACGTGTGTGTAAAGGTCTGCTCCCCAACTACGCGAAATGTCAGGCGAAGCCAATAAACCTCCCATTGCAGGATTTACTTGCCCACGCGGATAGAGCGAAAATACCTGCCCTTGTTTATTGCGATACTCTACTTTGTAAAAAGTGTTTTCAGGTAAAATTCGCACTGTGTCGCCTTGTTTAAAATACGTTTTGCCTTCATATATTATCGCCTCTGATGCTATAGTTTTTTCGGGTTTATCGGTTGCTTGTAGGGAAGTTTTTTTGATATAATGCGGATAACCTTTGGCTTCGACATAGTCGCCTTTGTAGGCTATTTTGTACTCCCGCATCTGTGTTGGCTCATTGAACCAAAGCAAAAGATTGTCTTGGTTTTCCGTTTCAAATTTCTTTTTCTGTTCGAGTGTTTCGGCGTTTTTGGGGTCAAAAATGAGCTTTCCTGAAAGGTTTTTGGAAATTACATTCGAATAACCCGATGAAAATAAAATGCCTATCAACATCATGCCTATGCCCATGTGCGCTACTGCGCCTCCCGCGAGTTTGAACGAACTTTTAGTTAATATATTGATTAAAATAGTGGCATTGGCGACTATAGTATAGACAGAAGCAGTCAATAAAATAATGAAAGAGAAGTTTTGAATGCCACTCAACGCTATCCAAAGTGTAGAAAGTAACAATGTGATAACGGCAGGCAAGGTAATAGCCTTTTGCAAAGAAGCTTTGTCTATCTTCTGCCACCAAAAAAACTGCCCCGTACCCGAAAGTAAAGCTATCAAAACTGAACCCCAAAGTTGGAACTTTGTGTAATGCGCTATCTGGTCGGCAGGCAAGCTCAACGTCGAGGTAAATCCAAATAACTCTATGACTTTCCTAAAAACAGGAATAGAAGTAGTAAAAATGATTTGAAAAGCAGAAAGGCACAAGACTGTCGCACCCAAAAATATCCAAAACTCACGCGAATAAACGGTAAGCTCCTGTTTGGTTTTGGGTATCTCTTTCCAACGCCACACCAAACCGAATATCGCCAAGCCAACAAAGAACAATAAATAAATTAACAACTGCCCTGAAAGCCCCAAATCGGTAAACGAATGGACAGACGCATTGCCTAAAATACCGCTCCTTGTCAAAAAAGTAGAATATAAAATGAGCAGAAACGTGCTGATAGTCAATATCATAGATGCAGTAAGGGCAGTACTGCTTTTGCGATAGGCTATTTTGGTGTGAATACTTGCTACCAAAACCAGCCAAGGCACATACACCGCGTTTTCTACTGGGTCCCAATTCCAATAACCGCCAAAATTCAATGTTTCATACGCCCAATAACCGCCCATTAAAATACCTAATCCCAATACTGCGCCTCCCACCAAAGCCCAAGGCAGTGCAGGACGCACCCATTCTTTGTATTGGCGCAGCCATAAACCAGCCAAACAATACGCAAACGGAATAAGCGTAAGTGCAAAACCCAAAAAGAGCGTGGGCGGGTGAATAACCATCCAATAGTTTTGTAAAAGCGCATTCAAACCGCGCCCGTCAGGCGGCACAAAGTTAGGATTGTAAACGGCACTTCCTACTTGGAATACAGGAATATCGACCATGACATCACGCAATAAAATGAAAGGGCTGCTGCCGATTTTTATATCGAAGAAAGAAATACCCAAAATCATGGACACTAAAAAGCCTTGCACAAGCATGATGATAGTCATCACTGAACTCTCCCAAAAACGATTGGTTAATATCAAAATAAGGGCTAAAACGGCATGCCAAACCATCCAAAGCAGAAAACTACCTTCCTGCCCTTCCCAAAAACACGAAATCATGTATTGGACAGGCAAGCTCCGCGAGGAGTGACTCCAAGCATAGTGATACTCATAATGTTGCCCATGAATGATATAAAACAAGTCTGCAAAGACCGTGAAAAGTGCGATAAAGTGCACAGCAAAAGCTCCCCGCGCAAAATATTTCCAACGAAGATTGCCTGCTTGGTTAGCAGTGGTTTGCAGGCGAGTAGCTTGAAAATAACCAATAACGGCTACCCACGCACCCACAAACGCTATAATGATGCTCAAATGTCCAATATTGCCAAGTGTAGTATTTATCATAATTTGCTTTCCTTCTACAACCTTTTGTAGGTTATGAAGGTTTAGAATAGAATTTGTTTTAGAAGGTGCAAAAATACAAACTTTGTTTTGAATAAGCACGCAATAAAGTAAAAAACGCTTTTAAGTATAGAAAATACAGAAGAATGTTCAAGCAAATCACTTATAAATAATCGAAAAAAAAACAAATTGCGAATTTATTAAGTGAAAAATACTATCTTTGTTCAATATTATTTTTGTCTAACGCATCACAACTTTACTATGGCTTGTTTGCACCTTCTCCATTTTAGGGAATGGCTCAATGTAATAAATTTGAAACGTACTCTATACCACGTTTTTTTCTGGCTTCTTGCGTGCAGTTTTGGGTATGCACAAATGCCATTCATACATAATTACAATGCAGAAAATGCACCTGATTTTGAAGTTTGCTTCGAGATACTCCAAGCCCAAAACGGACTCATGTACTTTGGTGCAAGAAACGGCTTATATACTTATGATGGCTACCGTTGGGAAGTTATACAAAGTGTAAAGAATACAGCGCGTGCTATAGCTCAAGATAAAAACGGCACTATTTTTATTGGTATGCAAAATGACTTTGGGTATCTTGAAATACTGCCAACAGGTGTGCAGTCCTTTATTTCGCTCTCGCCACAATTTACTGAAGAAGAGAAGAAACTGCCTACCATTTGGGATATTAACATCGCGCCAGAAGGTGTTTGGGTACGCGCTCAACGGTTTGTTTATTACTTTCAAAAACAAGGCAATACCTATAAAAAAACAGCTTCTTATCCTGCTTTTGGCGATGTTATTTTGTCCTTTTTTATAGAAGGCAAGCTTTACACTACAGAGGGGAAAGAAGAAGAAGAAGAAAATATACGCCTTTTTTGTTATGAAAATGGGCAAAAAACACTCCTTACAACTAACAAACATTTAAATTTTGTGCATGCAATGTTTGCTTTAAGCAAAGACAAATTGCTTTTGGTAAGTAAGTCAGACGGTTTTTTAGTATATAACAAACTAACGAAAAGCATAGTGCTTTTACCTGATTCACCTGAACAAGATTTGCTGCGCAAGGCAAACGTGTACGAGTTTACCTCATTGAAAAATGGTAATTTTGCCTTTGCTACCCAAAATGAAGGCATACTTATTTTCTCGCCTACATTGCAATTATTGCATAAAATAAACGAAAGTACAGGGTTACAAAATAACAATATACATACGATACAAGAAGATGCGCAAGGAAATCTTTGGGCAGGTGTGGGGCAAGGCATCAGCAAAATCGCCCTTAGCACTCCCTTTCTGCTATACAACAAATATGCAGGCATAAGCGACAAGGTATATGACCTCTTAGAGTATCAAAATACGCGCTATCTTGCTACCAATTCAGGTGTGTATTATTGGGAAAATGATAAATTTCAATTTATTGAAGGCACTAACTCCCAATGCTGGAACATTTTTCCGTATAAAGAAGGTCTTATGGTAGGTGGTGGAAATAGTGGTGCTTTTTATATCGAGAAAAAGAAACTGATAAACAAACTGGCTGTAACCAACTCTATTATGCGCCTCGTTGTTTCCAAGCGTGACAGTGCTATATTGTATGCCGCAACCTACGGAGGCGTACGCATATTCAAGTTTCAAGATAAACAGTTTATAGATTTAGGACTTATAAAGGCTACTGAAACAGATTGCCGCTCAGTCGTAGAACTTTCTGACGGACGTGTTTGGATAGGTACAACAGGCAAGGGCTTTTTCTTGATAACTTTCCCGCAAGGATACACGACACCTGAAGGAGTAGCAAATGCGCTAACCACACTCCATACAAAAGGACTGCGCGAAACAGAGCGAAACCGCGTATTTGAAAATAGCTTAGGCGTATTTTTTACTTCTAAAACGGGCTTGTACCAGTTTAACTATACGCAAAAGGAGTTTGAACTTTATAGCAAATTCTCATTCGATTATACTTTGACCAAATACAATAGCCCACTGTTTCGTGAAGATAAAGCAGGCAATATGTGGTTCTTGAATGCCAAAACAATCTTGAAACAACACACACACGACTCTACCTCACTCTTGCCTATTAGCAAGAATATTAACGGCTTTTTTGAAATACCATCTGAAAACAAAGTCTTGCTTACCACAGCTGATGGCGTTTATTGCTACAACAAAAACCAGCCCTTGCCTGCCTATCCCTACCCTACCAAACTCGTTTCTATAAGCTTTTCAAGCAACGATTCTTTGCTCCCTCTACAGGGCAGGCAAGGCGTCAAAATTTCGTATAGCCAAAACTCTTTGCTATTCAAATTCGCGGGACTTAGTTTTTTTGTAGAAAAGGAAAACGAATTTCAATACAAATTAGAAAATTATGACACACATTGGTCTGTTTGGACAAAACTTCCCCAAAAAGAATATACCAACTTGCGCGAAGGCACATACACTTTCCGTGTAAAAAGCCGCAATAGTTATGGACAATATGGGCAGCAAGACACGTATGTATTTACAGTTTTACCACCTTGGTATCGAACAATATACGCCTATATAGGCTATTTTGTAGCAAGCATAGCTTTAATTTGGCTTGTTGTAGTAGCTAATACTCACCGTTTGAACAATCAAAAAAGACGCTTAGAAAATATAGTCAAAGAACGAACCGCTGAACTCGAACAACAAAAAGAAGAAATACTCGCCATTGCTGAAAACCTAAAACAAGCAAACGCTGAAATCACAAACCAAAATAAAAATACAACTGCAAGTATCAATTATGCCAAACGCATACAAAATGCTATCCTGCCTTTTGACGAGCGTATTTCGCAAACTTTCAAAGAGTATTTTATCTTTTACGAACCACGCGACATCGTGTCAGGTGATTTTTACTTTTTTGAAAATAATGACGACAACATTCTCATCGCCTCCGTAGACTGTACAGGGCATGGCGTGCCTGGAGCATTCATGAGCATGATAGGCACAGGATTGCTCAACGATATTGTAAATAAACAAAATATATACAGCCCCGACCTCATACTCAACGAACTCCACAAAGGTATCAGATATGCCCTCAAACAAAAAGAAACGCAAAATAACGATGGCATGGATATTGGTATCGTAGTCGTAGATAAAAAATTCCAAACGCTTACTTTCGCAGGTGCAAAAAATTCACTGATTTATTTTCGCAATAATGAAATGGCACAAATAAAAGGAGATAAACTTTTGATAGGAGGCGAACAACGAGAAATAGAACGCATTTTCACCAAACAAACTATTTCAATTATACCTGATAAAGGGGACAATAAATTAACATTTTACCTATTCTCTGACGGTATTCATGACCAATTCGGAGGAAGCGAAACAAAAAAATACTCCAGTAAAAAATTGAAAAACTTCTTATCGGAAATATACCAAGACAATATATACACGCAAAAGGAATTAATTAAAAATGAATTTCTCGAATGGAAAGGTAATAATCCACAAACAGACGATGTGATGCTAATTGGCGTGCGCCTTGAGCTGCCCATGCTTTAAAGGTGTAGCAAAACCTAACACCGCTGGAGTGGAGATAGGAATAGAAATTAAATAAGGCGGTGCTTTAGCTGACACTTCCCAGCAACTTTTTTGAATTTTACATCTACAAAACATTCAACTAAAAACAATATGACGGTCATTATTTACAACTAATATTAGATTACAAGTCTATAAACAACAGAAATTGGATAAAGTTATAGTTTTTTCGGTTGTCAATGCCAAAGACTTGACAATCTGGAAAAAAGACCACGACTGAATATTGTATCTGAAATATCAGCTTATTTAATTTTCATTCTCAAGAAACATAACTGAAAATATTTCTACCATAAAACCCTTAAAAGTACATTGAAACAGGATACAATCTAGTTTTGTCCCCACCTTGTAAAAGGCATTTAGAGGCGGTT
>Ga0163154_10001706_pt1 | contig 33621 bp, 19 predicted proteins | sample OliLakLV19MP9P1_FD_148649 | JGI IMG/M metagenome (GOLD analysis project Ga0163154, IMG submission 148649) | Freshwater microbial mat bacterial communities from Lake Vanda, McMurdo Dry Valleys, Antarctica - Oligotrophic Lake LV.19.MP9.P1 | ecosystem: Environmental > Aquatic > Freshwater > Lake >... | reverse complement strand
TCATACCGCATGGGGAGCCAAACGACCCCGATTCATGAATCGGTTCCGCCACCCCGACCCCGTGGTGCCACCAGACGACCCATCGGGGTCAGGCAACGGGACGAATCATATGTTAAGCCCAGCCCTCGAGGTAGAGGGGATTGAAACACTTTGCCTTCTACCGTTAGCAAATTTCGACGGCCTGCCTAGAAGACCTGCCCCGAGGTAGAGGGGATTGAAACGCTATTGGTGAAAGCCGACATGATGTTCTGCTCGGCTTCCTAGAAGACCTGCCCCGAGGTAGAGGGGATTGAAACACTTAACAGAGCGACGATTACAACGAGCGCCAAGACCTAGAAGACCTGCCCCGAGGTAGAGGGGATTGAAACTCGATGGCTCTCGGCGCGTTGGCCGAAATCACATCAAAACCCTAGAAGACCTGCCCCGAGGTAGAGGGGATTGAAACTATAAGGTTTCAATCCGTCGATAAAATGTCAGTCCAACCTAGAAGACCTGCCCCGAGGTAGAGGGGATTGAAACTGTATGGCACTGTGGACATTTTGTTGCTCCATCTGGCCTAGAAGACCTGCCCCGAGGTAGAGGGGATTGAAACCTGCTTCAATAGGGGAGCGAGTAGTGATGCCCGCGCCCTAGAAGACCTGCCCCGAGGTAGAGGGGATTGAAACGAACATTCGTGGGTTGACTTAGATAGACGGTGTTACCTCCTAGAAGACCTGCCCCGAGGTAGAGGGGATTGAAACTTGCGCAACGGGAGTCCTGTTTTCCATCTGGTTCTGACCTAGAAGACCTGCCCCGAGGTAGAGGGGATTGAAACCAGCAGTGGGTGTGGCTGCATTTGGCTTGCCACAAGCCTAGAAGACCTGCCCCGAGGTAGAGGGGATTGAAACTTTAGCCACGCAGTTGCTCAACTTGATCGCCGGGGTGGCCTAGAAGACCTGCCCCGAGGTAGAGGGGATTGAAACGAGCAGCCCGACTCGCAGCCGGTGGCGGTCATCTCGCCCTAGAAGACCTGCCCCGAGGTAGAGGGGATTGAAACCTCTGCAATCGTCATGTTAGGGACGAATGTTAGCAACCTAGAAGACCTGCCCCGAGGTAGAGGAGGGGAGCGCTTAACATAATCACCGACGGTGCGGGATGCGCTGAACATAAGAACCGCATTGGTGCCTGCCCGCCACGTATCCATGGGGTGCCCGCCGTCCAGAGCGTGGTCTTGGCGCACGGCCATGCCGCTGGTGCCCCGCGATCGGCGCTGATTCACCCGCGCTGGCCCGTCGGTGCCCAGCCGATCATGGCCCGATCCCGCACCCATGCGAGCAGGCGGCAGGACTGTCCGCTGGTGCCTGTGGCCGTCCGGTTCCACCCCACCTACCCGCGATTCAGCGGACGGCCAGATCCCTTAGGCGCTCGGCGGCACAGCGCTGGCCGAGCGGGCCACCACCCGCCGCAGCGCCCGCAGATTGATCAGCACATACGTCAGGCTGGCCTGGTTGGCGATCGCCCGGCCGCTGCGCAGCGTCGGCCGCAGCAGCCCCAGCGCTTCGGCCTGGCTATTCACCCGTTCGACCATCGTCCGCTGGGCGTACAGCTGTTTATAGGCCGCCGTGTCCCGATCGATCTGGAGCCGCAGCCGTGCGCCGGCCCCCGTCGCCAGCGTCGTCGTGCAGCCGCCTTTTTCCCAGTGCGGGTCGGCGATCGGGCACACCTGGCCCGTCGGGGTGGGATGGAGCAGCGGACAGCCGTGGGTGGCCCGCTCGTGCGGCACCAGCGTGCTGGTCCGATCCTGGAACGTGAACCGCACCGGCATGCCCAGCCCGGCGGCGCAAAGTGGCTGGCCGTCGGCGTCGAACTGGCGGTCGCCGCCGCGCTTGCCGCGATTGAGCGGGACAATCGCCTGGCCACCCGCCTGGTGATAGTAGTCGTAGACGTAGTGCGCATCAAAGGCCGTATCCCAGATGCCCGTGCGTGGTCGGCGGCCCAACTGCTGTTCGACCTGCGCCATGAGCGGCGGGAAATAGCTGATGTCGCTTTCATTGAACGGCCGCGTGCGCTCGGCCAGGACGATTTCGGTGCCGTCGGGGAGCGCGGTGACGACAATGCCGGCGGCGTAGCCCCAGAAGATGTCCACGCCGACCTGGAGGCGGTTGGCGGGCTGGCCCGCCGTCGTGGGCGTGGGCGGTGCGTCCTCGGGCGAGACATTCCGGCGCTTCTTGACCCCGAGTTTGCAGTCGGGGTCGCCGCTGGGCTGGCGGGTTTTGTCCAGCCGACCCGCTTTGATGAACTGCTTGGGATTGTTTTCCTTGACCCAGGCAAGCAGCGCCTGGGTATCCCCAGCGATCGTGTCGCCGAAGGTCGCCTGCTGGTCGGCGGGGAGGGTGGCCTGGAGCAGGTGGACGCTGGCGGTGAGGAGCCACGCGAGCGTGGCGGGCGGCAGGGTGCGCAGAACCCGGCTGAACTGGCGGCGGTCCGGGACGGTGGCGGCCACGTTGATGCCGTGGGGGCTGGCGGGATCGGGCACGCGGGGGAACCCGAGCCAGACGACAAGGGCGGGATGCTCGATGAGGAAGGTGCGCAGATCAGCCATGAAGCGGATGTCCTCGTGGAGTTTGATAAGGAAGGCGGCGACGAAGGGCGCACGGGGGTGCGGTCGGGGTCCGGGCCAGGGGCGGTCGGCAGGGCGCTCGGGGCAGTCCGCCCAGGGGAGGGCACCGAGGAGGGCCGTGTACTTTTGGACGAGCGGGTCCGCCGTGACCCAGGTGGGCAGACCGGCGGCGGCCACGGTGGCCGGGCCGATGGGCAGAGCGGGCGGCGTGGAGCGCCACCAGCGCTTGAACATGGTCTGAAGATCGCGTAGCATGAGCTGGTCTCCACCACAGGGTAGGTGGTTTGTGGTGAATACATCCTACGCCTGTGGTCAAGACCGAGCGACGCCGGATCCCGATCCGGTGTCGCTGCTGACCGCCCAGGTGACGCCAAAAAACGAATTGGCGTCACGCTCCGACGCCAATTTTATGTTAAGCGCTCCCCTCGTAGAGGGGATTGAAACTAGTACCAACCTCCGGGAATCTGGTTTTGATTCCCGCCCTAGAAGACCTGCCCCGAGGTAGAGGGGATTGAAACACTTTAGGAACTCCACCAGCTGGACAATCCCGTACCATGCCTAGAAGACCTGCCCCGAGGTAGAGGGGATTGAAACCTCCGGCCGAAGCCGGGACAGTCTGGCCACCAGTGCCTAGAAGACCTGCCCCGAGGTACAGGGCATGGGCAAAGTCAGCCCTCACCCCGGCCGCTGCGCGGCCACCCCTCTCCCTGACCGCGGGAGAGGGGATGTATATGCCGTCAAAACCGGTCCAAACCGGGACTTTGCACATGCCCTGAGGTGAGGGCCTAGGAGTACCCTATGCACACATCGCCCAACCACCGACGAGGAACGGGACACACACGATCACACGCGCCCGTCACCGGCTTCTTTCTTCCACAGAACATTCTCGATGTCTGCGGAGACCGGTCACTCGCTGTCGCAATCTACGCGCTTGTCGCACGGCTATGGATCGGAAGCAAAGATCCGGTCTCGCTCACGCGCGCTGCCATTCAATGCTTCGATCCCAGTGCGACTACGCGACGGATTGTGAACGCCAGTTCCTGGCTCACCAAACAAAAGCTGCTCTCCGTCGTGAAAATTGGTGGCAGAAACCACTATGTCCCCATGTTTCTGCTCCGAAATGGAACAAGCACTCCCTGGAGTGCCGACCAGCCCCGCTATGGCCGACCAGAGTCGATGCCCTATGTTGTCGCGCCATTCCGCCTCTTTGATGCCTACCTGGGCACACTGACAACGCATAGCTATGCGCCAGCGACGGTGAGCCGCTACACCACAAAACCGTTGCTCGGACTCGATGATGTCGGGGCGTATATTATCAATATGCACCGCTATACCCGAGGAGCCCATCTCTTTACGGGAACCAAACAGCATCCCTACGAGTTAACGACGTTGCTCAACCAGGGCCTCCTCCAGCAACGGGAGAATGGATTCATTGATGTCGTCAGTGTGCCATCACTCGACAGCGTTCTCCAGCACGTCGCAGCCCGGTCGTGGGGAAATCCTGCCGCCATTGGGTTGACACCGGACGGGCAGGCACGCATCGGCATCGCTCGGATAAAGCTCGCACCCGCTGATGAAACCGTTCCTGACCATGCGCGACTCCTCGGCCCGCAGCAGCTGGTGGGACTCTCGCTCAATGATGTGATTCGTGTTCCTTCGCCAGTGCACGACACAGCGCCGCAAGAGCCTTCCCCTCGTGCAGCGCCAGTGCCAGTGCCAGTATCACACAAGCAATCAGTCGATCCATCAAACCTGGCAACCTATCAACTCTTGTCTGGTCGCAAATGCCTGGCCGCGCACCTATTTGCCGATCTCCCCTATGACGCAGTATTTGAGCGCCTTCAGGAGAATCCCGACATGGTTGGCGCCGCAATTACGATCAATTTCCGCAACGATCCTCCCACGATAACGCGAATCCAGCGCTACAAAGATGCTGCAGTGCTGGTCACGCACCGTGCGGCCGACGAACCCGCAGCGCTCCCCGAACAAGGCGCTGCAGCGCTGGCCACACCGTGTGCCACCGACGGCCCCGCAGTGTCGGCCGCACGAGACGCTGCGGCGCATAGGGATACAGAACTAACTCCGTGGGCTGCTGACTGGACCCCAACAACGCAGATGGAAGCCCTCCACGCGTGGCAGTGTCCATCATGGTGGGGCAGCCCACTGCCACGGAAGACGGCGGCGCTGGTTTACGATCTCATGGTGCTCGGTTCTGACGGCCAGCAGGTTCAAAACTGGCCACCGACGCCAACCGATACGGTTGTTCTCATCGTGCAGGATGCAGCCGCAGCGAACGTTCTCAACACCGTACCAACGAACATTCGCAGTTTGGTGCAAACCATAGCGGACAGTCGTGATCCGCTGGATGTGGGGGTTGCGGTACAGCCCAGGCAAAAGAGGAAAGAAGAGCATGACGAATAGACAGATGAGTATATTTCGACCTACCACGCTGATGCTGGTGGGCATTCACGCTGATGACCAGCTCCGCGTGTTTCGCCAGGCGGGGTGGCCGAGAGTCTCTGCGGCCAGCACCATTGAGGCTATGCCGCTGATCGCAGAGCTGCGTGAGGAGGACCCGTATCGGACGCTCATCATCGTCCTTGCACCGACGGATGCCGCCGGCGTGCCGAGCTGGCTGTTTGCCGCAACCCTGACCCAGAGCATTCCTACAATGCGTCAGGAGGGCATGGTGCTCGCACTTATTGACGAGGATCTGGATGTCGTAACCCGCCGACGTTTTCTGATGGCGGGCTGTACGATTCTCCCCGCGCCTGTCCATATCGGCGACCTGGAGCGCTGGCACGCCTGTATCGAGGTTGATCGCCAGCACGCCTCGGCCTATGCCGGTGAAGCAGAGGCATTTCGCGAAGCCGCAGCTGCGGCCTATCACCTCCTGGTCAGCACCGACCGCGTCTGGCGGCTCCCGGAGGTCAGAATACTCCTAGCGGGCTTTCGCTCAGGCCAGCACCGACGTGCGCTGGATGCGCTGCTCCTCGAACGTCTGGGGGGCTATCAGACGGCCAAAGCCACGCTGCAGCGCTGCGCGGACGAACTCTGCGGGGTAGAAGGGTCCATTATTCGTGGCATGCTCCAGGGTCATAGCCAGGATCGGATTGCCATGGACGTCGGCTACTGTCGCGAGTCGATCAGCCGGCGTATGCCAGCGGTCTATACCAATGCGCTCGCCTGGCTCAACTATGGCATCAAAAATATGCCGCACGCACCACTCCCGCAGTACGTCTATGCGAGCGCTCGCTGACCACACCTGCGTGACTATCTGATGCGGCCGCTGCGCTTCGGCGTCGCGATCACGCGCCATCTGGAAGACCGAACCACACCCTGATCAGCCCCCCACCCCACAGCGAAATCTCGCATAACGCCCGGCTCCTCTCACATCCCTTTCTCGTGTCATCGTCATTCCGTTCCCCCAGAAAGCAGCTGCAGGGGGTTTTGCTGATCAAACCCTTGATCCCCCTTTGGATCTAGTCTTCGATCTATTCTCATGCCCTGTTTTTGATCTTAAAAACTATCGGTGGTTTCTCCTTTTTCCCCTTTGGTATGCCCTGTTTTTGATCTGGCAGTGCCATCGGGCGCGGACAGGTCTACATGATCATGAGGATGAAAGGAATCTTCATCCACTCATGCATCCAATGGTCATCGATCTGGGGTTGAAGTGGTTCAGCATTTTTATTTTAAAGATCACACCGATGTCACAGCGATCACGGCTCAAAACGCTATGCTGAGAACGATCACATGGATGTCACAGCGATCACGGCTCAAAACGCTATGCTGAGAACAGATCACACCGATGTCACAGCGATCACGGCTCAAAACGCTATGCTGAGAACGATCACATGGATGTCACAGCGATCACGGCCCAAAACGCTATGCTGAGAACAGATCACACCGATGTCACAGCGATCACGGCTCAAAACGCTATGCTGAGAACAGATCACACCGATGTCACAGCGATCACGGCCCAAAACGCTATGCTGACTAGATAGGAGTACCTATGGAAGTGATGTGCGGACCCACCGTATTCGATCTCGCGCTGGAGCCAGGAGAGCTGGCGCTGTACATTCGTTACGGCATCATTCCGCGATCAAACGATCTTTTGATCGCAGAATGTCCGTCTGTTGAAATTGTTGGATTTTCGGTACCGATCTGCTATCGCTTCGATGTGCAGAGCGGTATGGGAATTATTGAACCGATTGACCAGACCTCCGCCGATCTTCTTGTTCGCTGGCCGCTCTTCGTTATCGAATGGACCGAATGCCTGACTACTGGACGGAAAAAGCACGGAATATCCTATACGGTTGGCCCGATGTCCGTGCGGGTAGCTCCTGGTCATCACAGAGTTTGAAACGGAGGTTTCTATGAAAGGACACGTCTTTATGCGTCGTATTGTACAGATTGCGCTGCTTCTTATGGTCGCAGGCATTCTTTCTCGACCCTCGGTGCATGCTACGCCACTGGCTCCCCAGGCCGTCTCGGTCGGGATTAGCAGCCCGGCCAACGGCAGCGTGCAGACCAGCACCAGCGTGACGCTGACGGGCACCAGTACGCCAGGTGCGACGTTGAGCCTGGTGATTGATGGCGGCACGCCGATCAGTGTGACCGCTGATGCCGCTGGCAACTGGACCTACAACGCCACCCTGGCCCAAGGGTCGCATACCGCGATCGTCACCGCGACGAGGCCGGAAACCCCGCGCTTGTACGCATCCTATATTCGGACAAGCACCACGCTGGATCAGGTGTTTGCCATGAATACGGAGACCAATACGCTGATTGCTCCAGCAGCTGGGATTACGCTGGCTTCAAATGGTGTCGAAGGCTTGGCACTACTCCCAAATGGCAGTCAGGTCTACGCTGCCCACGAGGATGGTGTCAGCATTATTGATCCCGCAACCAATGCGATTATTGGCATGATCCCCCTGCCGGTTGGGGCGCAACTGGCGCGCGTCACACCCGATGGCGCAGAACTATGGGTAACGCAGCCCGCCACCGATCAGATTGCCATTATTGATACGGCGACCAACACGGTCAAAGGAACCCTGACACTCGGACGGGGACAGGCACCGCATGATATTGTTTTCCGCCCTGATGGGGCGGTGGCCTATATTCCTGGGACTGAAAGCCCGACGGGGAGTATCACCGCGTATACCACGACAGCCCCGTATACGGAGCTACGCTTTGTCACGCAGGGACTGGCGAATCGTCGCGCAACTCTGAGCCGCAGCGGGCAACGGGTCTACGTCTCAGCCAAAAACTCGAACGAGATGCGGGTGCTCGAAACCGTAGGCCATACGTTTATTTCGACCATCGGTGGGATGGCTGGCCCTGAAGGCATGGATGAGTCAGCCGATGGCAGTCGGCTCTACGTCGTGCAGCGCGATGTAAATCAGGTGTGGACCTATAGCACGGCGACATTGACCCGTATTCCTGCAGAAACCTACATCGGCTTTACGTCCGTCATGGACGTGATTGTAGACCCGTATACGGGCGTGTTGTATGTCGGCGACAACGATAGCATTGCCGTCTACGCGCCCGGCAGCACCACGCCGACTGCCAATGTTGTGGTGAATGCGGCTCCAGATCTTCAGGATCGCGTGTATGAGTTCGATCTGCAGTACCAGGTGGCCCAGGCACAGGCCACCTCGACGTTTACGGTCAACGCGACCGCCGATCTCACCATTGTAAAGACGGCGCTGAATGCACCCTGGACGGTCGGCCAGCAGGGCCAGTACACCCTTGCTGTGCACAACCTTGGCCCAGCTCCAGCGCAGCCGACGATGACGGTGAGCGACACCTTGCCTGTCGGCACCACCTTTGTCAGTGCCAGCGGTACCGGCTGGGCCTGTGGGGCCAGCGGGCAGGTGGTGACCTGTACCCGTGCTACGGCGCTGGCCAGCGGTACGACCGCGCCGCTGATCACGCTGACGGTCACTATCGGCGCGGCCGCAGCGCCCAGCGTCACGAACACCGCCTGTGTATCCAATCCCAACGAAGGTAATTCGGCAAACAATTGCTCATCGGTTACAACAACGATTATCCCGCAGGCCGATCTCTCGATCATCAAAGCAGCGCTGAACGCGCCATGGATCGTCGGCCAGCAAACCCAGTACACGCTTGCGGTGGCCAATGCTGGTCCAAATACGGCGGCGGCTCCCATTACCGTGACGGATACCCTGCCGGCCAGCCTCACATTTGTCAGCGCAACCGGAACCGGCTGGGCCTGTGGGGCAAGTGGCCAGGCGATAACGTGTACCCGCGCCACCGCGCTGGCCAGCGGTACGACCGCGCCGCTGATCACCCTGACGGTCACTATCGGCGCGGCCGCAGCGCCCAGCGTGACCAATACTGCGACGGTCAGCACCCCCACCCCCGAGACCAGCTCTGGAAATAATACGAGCACCGTTACAACGCCCGTGCTGGTTCCCCAGCTGGCCATTCAGAAACGTGCAACCCCGCCCAATGGCACGGCGGTGGCCGCGTTCGACATCATTACCTACACCCTGCGGGTCGAAAATACAGGCACCCTGCCCCTCACCAACGTGCGGATCACCGATACCATCCCGCTCGGAACGGCCTATGTCCCTGGCAGTGCCCAGCCAGCACCGATCACAGGCCCATCACCCCTGGTGTGGAGTCTGCCCACGCTGGCCGTCGGACAAATCGCGACGGTATCCTTTGCGGTGGAGATCCAGCCGATCGGCACCACGGTAGCGATTACGAATACGGCGCAGGCATCGAGCAGCCAAACCCCGCCGATTATCTCGGAAGAGATCATTCACCCGTTCGATCCAACCAGTGTGACCCTGGTGCGATTGACGGCTCGCTGGGTTGGAGACGAAATCGAGGTTAACTGGGAGACCAGCCTCGAACCCGATACCGCGGGCTTTCATCTGTATGGCTCTAACACCACTGTGTGGCCAACCGCAAGCGTACAGACGGCCGCGCTCATTCCCAGCCAGGGCTCGACCACGACTGGCGGGGTCTACCAACGCCTGCTCGCGCAGCAGCCTGGCTTCAGCCGCCCTGGGCCGCTGTATGTCTGGCTGGAGGAGCGCGAGATGAACGGAACTATCCATCGGTATGGGCCGGTTGCGGTCCAGCAGACCATCTTTGTACCGTTGATCCAACGCTAGGAGTTGCAGATGAAACGACCGCTCTTTATCGCAGTCCTGTGCCTGCTGCTGGCAGCCTGGGCCGTGGTGGGGTTTACCCCCACCACGGCGGCCACGATCCCGATGAGCCTCACGCCGTCGCCGGAGCCAACGGAGGTGCCAACCGCCATCCCGGCGACGGAGACTCCGGTCATGCCGACCGAGACACCGCTGCCACCAACCGAGACCCCGGTGACGCCGACCGAGACCCCGACGACCATTCCAGCGACGGCAACGGAGACACCCGTGCCACCGACGGAGACCCCGACGGCGCTGCCGGCAACCACTACGATAGGCGTGCCACCGACCCGCGTCCCCGTCGAGCCGACCGATACGCCAACGGTGACGGCGACACCCGTTCCACCGACCGTTACGCCACCGGTGATGGCGACGGCGACGAAAACACCGCAGCAGGCCGATCCGCGGCTGCAAAAGGTGGTGACTGCCACAGGGCCCATGGCGGTCGGGAGTGAACTCGTCTATATCCTGCAGGTGACCGTCGAGGGGTCGATTGCGGCCACCGATGTCGTTGCGACCGATGCCCTGCCGGCCGGCCTGACGCTTGTTCGCGCAACGGCGAGCCGTGGCCAGGTCACCACCTCAGGCAATACGGTTCGCGTTGTCCTCGGCAACGTGGCTCCTGGAGAGATTGTGCGGATTGAAATTGTGGCAACACTGCATGGGAATGGCACGGATGCGATCGTGAATGGAGCCACGCTCACGACATCGAGCACGACGGACATACCGTCCAACAATTCCGACACCGCGCTGGTGACAATCCTCCGGAACCCGGAGGTGCAGGCATCGCCAACACCAGCTCCCGCTGGCGTGACCAATCGACGCATTCCGGCCACGGATGTCAGTGATGGATCATCACTCCCCGTATGGCTCTTTGTGCTGGTTGGTCTTGGCCTTGTCGGTGGTATGGCGGTCAGCATACGCATGGCGCGGGCGACGATCTAGGAGATTTTTATGAATCGGGTGCTGTTCTCAATCCTGCTCCTTCTTCTCTGGCCCTCGCCGCGTGTGGCGCTGGCTCAGGCAGGCGAAACCCTGGTCACGATCACCATTGTGGATGATCGTGACCAGGGCGTTGGTGCGGTGACACTCACCGCAACGGACACCGCGTCTGCGCTGCTGACGGCCACGAGTGATGCGGCAGGGGTGCTCGTGCTGGGGCCATTTCCCGCGTCGTCAACGGCCATGGTTATCCAGTCCGCCTCCGCCGGCGGCGTGGTGCTCACCATCGAGCCAACAACCGAGACCGCGCTGCGCCTGGGCCTGATCCCTGGCCAGAATCGTCCGGTGGTGCTGCGGGTGGCAGGAGCGGTTCTCTCCGTAGAGCCAGCAACCTTTTTTGCCGGGGTGAACGAGGAGGGCGTTCCGAACCCGGTTGAGATCACCGTGCCTGGTACCGCCATCCCTGATTCGGCCCTGCCGCTGCCGGTGCCGGATATCGCCATACCAGCTGTCCCGACGGTCTCGGTATCAGGTCGTAGCCGTTGGGGCGTGATCATCCTGATTATTGCGTTTACTCCGCTGCTGCTGCTGGGGATTACCTGGTGGATGCGCCAACGACGGGCGCGAGGGAGCCGCTCATGATCATCTGGCAAACACTGTATCGGAGTATGGCCCTCGTGCTGTGGCTCCTCGATCCGCGTCCCTCAGCGATTGCGCAGAGCAAAAAACAGCCGTTTCTGGCACCCGCCCGGGCGCGCCGCTGGTGGGCGTGGGGCGTGCGGATCACGATCACGCTGGTCGCCCTGGGTGCCCTGGGGATACCAACCTCGATAACGACCTCGGTGTGTCTTAATGATGCGCTGCTGTGCCAGGCCGGGCGGTCAGAGGCTAGCCACTGGCAGTCGCGCATTGTCTTTGCCCTGGTGTTGGCCTGGGTCCTTCTCGATGCGCTCTGGTGGCTGCTCGGTCGTGCGGCGGCAGGCACATCGAAAACCGTGGCAGGCCGTCGCTGGCTGGCGGCTGGCTGGGTCGCCCGCGTTGGCCTGCTGATCCTGCTCATGCCCTCGACCACACGTGCGGCATCCGGCGGGTCGTGTGGTGTGACCAATCCCGGGCCATGTGCCGACAATATGCTGATTAGCTTCTGGCTGACTGGTCAAGAGATGATCTGGACGATCATCAATCGGCCACTCTTGAATTTAGCACGAGCGATTGAATCGTTTCGATCATGGCTTATCAACGATGTGTTTGGCACGGCCTTTACGGCGATGGCCCAACCGTTACGTGATTTTTTATTTATCGCCGCGATCTTTGCCCTCGCATTTTTTGCTATCGCGTTTTTTCTCCAGATGGTGGCGGATTTTCGGATTGTGGATCTTCGTCGGGCAACGGGCTATTTCTTCCTGGGGATCATTCTGTTCAACTATGGAACGCCCCTGGTGGCGGCTACGGACAATGCCCGACTGGCCTTTGGCCAGATGTTTTCTACGATCGCTCAGGACAGCGCTGCGAGCGCGCAGGGTGATCCGCTGAGTACGGTGAGCGCAGAGGCGCAGACGAATGTGCTGCCACCAACGGCCATCTATGCGCCAGGTGATGAACCCTGCCCGGGCCAGCAGCTCAACCGGCAGATTGGATCGCTGTTTCTCAATGACTACACCGCCAATTTCCTGCGGGCGGATGCCGTGGATATCCACTGCTCGAACTACAGCGGTGATCGCGCCGGACTTACGCGCGTCCCCTACCATCTGGGGGTAAATAGTGGATTTATTTGGAGCTATGCAAACCCAGAAAATCTCATTGTTGTGTTTGGTGATGCTGACATTTCAGCCGAGGACCGTGGGGTGGTTTCTGCGTCGGCCAAAACAGGACTGCAAGTGCAACTTCAGGCCACCGCTCTGAGCCTCCTCGCGGTCTTGGAGCAGCTGCTGCACTTTGTCTTTGCGCTGTGTGTCTGTACGGCGTGGATGGGCCTCATGATCTCGGTGCTGTTTGCGCTGTATCTGCCGACCGAAGGACTCTTCCAGGCGCAGGTCCAGGCGCTGATTGGGATTTTCAAATCCTCCTGGGTGGCCTCTTTTTGGATGGGCATCCTGGTGGGCCTGATCGACAGTGCTGCCGATAAACGCAATGGGAGCATGGTCTTTGGGCTGGGCCTGTTAGGGCTCGTGCTTGTAATCGTGCTGATTGTTGGGGCAGGGAAGCTCTTTATGTCAACATTGAGCGCCGGGGGCGCGCTGATGGGCGCTGCGCCACGCGCGGTCGGCAAGGCGGTTGTTGGTGCCGGCGCAGGTGTCGCGGTCGGCGCAGCGGCAGCAGCGATTGCCTACCGAGGAACCCGAGACCGGTCCTATGCGGCAGGGGCAGCCGTGCGGCATATGCCCGGCGTGAAAAAAGTCGGCCAGGCCATGCTGGCCACGGGCATGGTTCAACCAGACGGTGCCTTTGGTCTCGGGATGCAATCATCGCGGGGCGACGCCGGCGTCTTTGACTGGCATACTGCCAAGCGGCATAAACAGAATCTCACCCAGCTCTATCCGACTGCTGCAGAACGCGACAGCAAGGCCAGTCGTGAGGCGGCACTCCTGGCCCGGCGCGATGATGCCGTTGACCGCCGTCGGATCAAACCGGTCGTGGACCGGATGATGCGCGATGCGGCGACGCACGCCACGGCTGAACCGAACGCTGCAATCGACGCGACAATCCCGCTGGCACCCCATGGCCAGATGACCAGTACGCCGTCGGGTGCGCCGCGCCGTGGTTATATGCAACGGCAGCATCAGAACCGTGTGACCCCGCAGACCGCTGGACGCACGTCTTCCGCCACTCCATCACCTGCACCAGCCGCCACACCACTGCCGACAGCGACGAATGCTCAAGGATCAGGGACTGTTCCAACGACACAATCGAGCCAGGCAGTCCCCGCAACGGCTGCGATGATCCCGTCTCCATCCACCTCTCCCCCATCGACTCCGCCAACGGCGACATCGAGCGGCCAGGGGCCTGCTCCAGCAGCGCAGCCAGGTGCTCCTCGTCGTGGCCGTACTCGGACAGCCGCGATACCAGGAGCCCAGACACCCGTTTCAGCGCAGCCTGGCGCAGGGATGCCAGCGCTGGCACCGGGCGCGGCCGCACCGGCCATCCGTGGCGCTGATGCGCTCCGCCAGCAGGCACCAACGGCGGCGGTTTCCTCGGCGACCCCTGTGGCATCCGTTGGGGCACCGGGGGTGCCAGCCGCCGCACCAGTCCGCCGGCTGCGAAAGGTGCACCCGATCGCTGGCGCACTGCACCGAACAGCACGAGGGCAGCGCCGCGTCATACGCCCTCCCGGTGCTGCTCCTCAGGGCAGCGTCGTGACCGCTGCGCGAACACCACTGCAGGCGACCACATCGAGCGCTGTCCATGTACCGGTAGCCGCTGCAGCGGCACCAGAGCACCAGGTGGCTCCAGCGCTCACCATAGCGCCCGGTACTCCCGATTCAACCAATGAAGCGGCACCAGCGGCTCCAGCGCTTCCAACGGAAAGCGCAGCGCATGGTTCCTCGGATTCGTCTCTGCCCGCCGTTCACCCTGGGAGCCATGGTCCGACTGACCGAGCTGGGCCACCTGATGCTGGCACCCTATCGCGTTCGCCAGCAGTGGCTCGACCCGATCGACGCCCAACGCGGCAGGTTCTTGTGCAGGCTCGCCAGGCGGGCCCACCACGCGCCAGCGCCGCGACACCTGCTCGTGATGTGGCACGGCCTGGTGTGGTGGCTCGTGCCAATCATCGCCCGCAGCTCACGGTGCTGCGTGTCCCATCGAGGAGGAAATAAGGTTATGACTCGTCGTGTACTCATTCTGCTGTGTCTGGTTGGATCCCTTGTGGGACTCTCTGTGCGGGATAGCCGTGCCGCGCCATCAGCGGCGGTTGTCCAGCTCACCCTGACGGACACCGCCACCTATCCTGGGCAGGCGCTCACCGTCGTCGTGATGGTGTCTGGCACCGGGCCAGTCACCGCAACGATCGCACTTGATCGCGCGCTGCTTGTGACCACACCCCCATCGGCCTGCTCGTTCACTGGCGCGGCCTTTATCTGTCGCAGCAGCACAAGCCCAGCGGTATTTGACCTCAGTCTTCAGGTCGATCCATCAACACCCCAGGGGACAGCGCTTCGTGCGAGCGCTGATGCGGTGGACAGCACCGGGAGCGCTGCGTCCACACGCGATACGACGTTTGTGAATCAGCCCGTGCCGGCCACCGCCGTGCCCACAGGAACCACTGTGGCCACGGCCACTGCAACGGCGACCGCTCCGGTACCCACCCCCACGGCAACGCTGCTGGGCGAGGTGCCACCGTCGAGTGTCCCAACCCCAACCAGTCTGCCAGAGGCCACAACCAACCCCCAGCCGCTGCCAGATGCCTATGAGGTGAACGATACGCTCGGATCTGCAGCAGCGATCGATGTGGGGGGAAGCATTGATAAGCTCTCGTTCTGGCCGCTCGGCGATGTGGACTACTACACACTCGTGATCAAGGAGAGCCAGCGGGGATTGACCCTCACCGTCGAGACCAATGTCACGTTTGGCCTCGACACGAATCTGCGGCTCCTGCTGCCGGATGGAACCCTGATCGCTGAGAACGATGATGTCAGCCCATCCGATGTCCGCTCGCGGGTGGCAGCGACGGTGCTGCCGGGCCGCTATAGCATTGAGGTCACCAATCGATCGCCAACCCGCCCTGATTTCAAAACCTATCGTTTGACCATGACCCTTGGTGGCCTGATTATCGGTCCAGTTCAGCCGACGGCCACCCCGAGCGCGATACAGATACAAGGAGATGCATGGGAAAACAACTACGACTTCACCCATGCGTCGCGCATTGCCCTCGGTGAAACGATCGGGCCGCTGACGTTTGTCTGTCCGGATGGGACTACCCTGGTGTGCGGAGATAACGACTTCTTTGCGTTCACGGTCAAGGCCGGCTACTGCTATGAGGCGCAGACGCTTGAACTCTCTCCCGGTATTGACACCAATATCATCGTCTACGGCCCCCAGGGCGATCTGGAAGCGCCCTGGACGGGCAACGATGATAGCGACGGAACCAGCTTCGCCAGCCGCGTGCGCTTCTGCACGTCGCCGCAGAGCGGCACCATTGATGCCTTCCTGGTCATCGGCAATGTCGGCAATGTGCCCCCGCCAGCACCCATTACGGAGCGCACCTATCACCTGCTGGTGTCGCTTTTTGTTCCTCCAACGCCGGTTCCAACGCCTATTCCAACGGTCACTCCAACCGCTCTTCCAACGCCTATTCCGACTGCTGTTCAGGTCCAGGGCACGGCATTGCCAGCGCCGATTGTGGCGGCAACGGTTGCCGATGCCCGCGAGGTGGTGCGCGAATCCGCTCCGACCGGGCGGGCCCGGGTCAAAGTGGCCGAGTCGCAGCTGTTTGCGGCCGCGCCGCCGATGGGCAATGATGCCCTGGCGATCTATGAGGAGGGTGACGGCATTACGCTCCTCGGCAGCACCTACCTCGGCTGGGTTAAGGTGCTTCCCGATGGATCGGTGACGCCCGGGTGGATGTGGGCCCCTGATCTCGCCGCCGATAGGTTGGATAGCACGCCGGTATCTGATTCTGCAACTCCTGGTGCCGCATCACCAATCACTGGCACGCCAGCCCTTTCCCCAACACCTGGCGCATCGGGTTCCGCTACCGTAACACCACCCGTCGGCGGAATTGCAGCACTTCCACCAATCAGGATTGCGCCGGTTCCGGCCACGCCGCCCGTTCGCTCGGTTGCCCCAGCCCCGCAGGCCCAGTCCTTTTCCGTGCAGATGTGTCGGGTCTCCACCACAAAGCCGACCACGTGCCGTACGCCGCTTGATGATGTCCGCATCGATGTGCTGGAGAGCGCAACCCTGCGCCAGCTCGCATCGAGCCGCACCGATGCCAAGGGCAGCGTGTCCTTTACCGTGAGTATCCCCAGCGCCTCAGCACTGGCCCTTATGATCCCAGCGCTGGGCCTGACGATTGAGTCGCCAACCTTCAATGCCAATCGAGTCCTTCTCTTGTATGTGCCACAAGGAGCGCAGTAATGTCAAAAAACAAACGATTCTGGACGATTCTTCTGGTCCTGATGCTCAGTGCCTGTGGTCGATCTGCGCAGGGCGAGTTACCGGCCCCGACGCTGACGATCACTCCCGCCCCACTGGCCGCTGAAGCCGCCCGTGGGTGGACGGTGACGACAACCTTTGCGCCAATCAGCGGGACGATTATGGCCATGACCTGGCTGGAGGATACGCTGGTCACCGCCGCTGATACGTCCCGACTGAGTTATTGGACGCTCAATCAGGATAGCCCGATCACACAGGAGAATCTGCGGGTCGATGGGCTGGCCAGCAGCGGTGCTGGCCTGGTTGTGCAGAGTCGCAGTGGCGACGTATCGGTTCGCGATCCGGCAGCCGTGAGTACCGAAACATGGACCGTGGCGGAGTTTGGTGGCTTGTCGCACTCCAACACGCTGGCCGTTCACGAAGACCAGATCGCCAGTCTGATCACCGGCCAGCGGGTGGCCGTGATGACCCGTGGGGATGCTGCGGTAAACGAGGTTCTTCTCGATACACCCTTCAGCGAAGGGTCGACGGCGGTTGCATGGTCGCCCGATGGGAAAACCTTAGCGGTTGGCACCTCGGAGGGAACGATTGCCCTCTGGGCGTGGCCCAGCAAAGCGCCGGGCGCAACCGTTATGACCCGCCAGACCATTGAGCGGCTGGCATGGTCGATGGATGGCACAACGCTCCTGGCGGCCGGCAAAGGGGGGATCTACCGCTGGTCCCCGCCAGCGACAACCGGCGAGCAGATCCCGCTTGACCCGTATCTGATCGATCTTGCGCTGCAGCCACGCGACGGCGGGCTGGTGGCCGTGGTCTCCAAAACAGGTGTGGTCTCGCTCTGGGAGCCTGCATCAGCGATGATCGTGCACACGCTGGCCCTGGACTATCCCGCGACCCGCGTGGCCTGGTCGAGCGACGGCGCACACCTCGCCATTGGTGGCGATCGTGGCCTGACCGTCTGGAGCCACATGCCATGACGACGAGTAGCCGAGCCACTGCACGCGCTGAGGCGCAGCTGTTTGAGACCTATGCACGGGAGTGGAAAGCCTGGAACCGCATCATCTCCGTGATGGGGGCGCGGCTCGATGAGATGGAGGACAAAACCAGCTTCGACGACGTGCTTGATGGGGGCACCGCCCGATCAACCCGCAGACAGGCAGAGGATCGGCTCAATCGCGAGGTGGAGAAAAAACTTCGCACCGCCCTGGAGGGAATCTACACCGATCGCCGATCCGCCTGGCTCACCAAGGAGCAGTCAGATGCCCTGGCGGCCTCAACCGTCCCCGCCAGCCGCGAGGTCGTCGAGCGAGGGCTGATCGACCGCTTTCGGGCGGAGCTTAACGGGTCGGCCACTGACGCCCAGGGCCGATCCTTGACGGATGGCCAGTCGCTCTACTATCGACCAACGGCCAAGGATCTGGGTGATTTTTGGAAGTTTGACCATCGCAAATTGACGGTGGTTTCGTCCCAGGATTTCTTGCAGGCGGGAGAATCGCTTTTCCGTACCCAGCGTGTGCTGATTATCGTGAGCGCATGTCTATTCATGCTGGCGGTGGGAGCCTTCTTCCTCCTTGGCAATGATGATCCGCCTGCAGCAGCAGCGAGTGCGCCGATCGTGATGGTTGGAAGTAATCCCGTGGCGCTGTGGGATAGTGCCGCAATGCAGGTGGGGGGGGAGCGTTGGCCCGTCGCGTTTTCGTTGCCGGGCCTCCCGACAGCGGTCTGTGTGCCACCAGAGCACGTGGCCAAGCTGGTCATCGGTCAAACACTCACCCTGAGCGGCACGACGAGCGTGCGCCAGTTTCGACTGGAGGCAACCGACACGCCGGATCTGGTTCTCAAGGACTGTACGCTCTCCCCGCCAATCACGGTGGCTGCTGGGCGTGTCGAGCAGGCGGTGCAGTTTGTTGCGCTTGACCCCGCATTGCTGGTACGGGTGGAGAGCTGGGCTGCCGATATCGCGCCTGATGTGATCCCCCCCGATCAAATGCGGGTGGTTGTCCTGTGGAAGGATGAAGGATATACGACCGGGCGGCTGATTCTGCCGAATGGAGCCACCGTTGCAGCGACGGGTGCGGTGGCGGCGCTGGCAGATGGCTATGCGGTGACGTATCTGATCCCGAGCCTTCCCTATCCCCAGACGGTTGGCTTTGTCCTCAATCAACCAGGCCGGCTCGCTGGACGCATGACGCTGGATATCCCAGCTCCGATCCAGCGAGCCGCCTGGCTCCGCTCGTTGCTGACCTGTACCTACGACAATCCCCGATGGGAGGAACGACATGGCCAAATCTTCCTGGTGGTCGATGCAACGATCACCACCGGCGCGACCTCCGCCAGTGCGCCGCAGTTACTGGAGCAGGATGTGACGGTCCGTGATGGATCAACCCTGCTCGCTGTTGCATGGATTCCGCCGCTGCTGGCTGTTGGTGAGACGGTGGAGACCTCGTTCGCTATTCCGATCAATCCAGCGGCCACAACCCTGACGCTGACGCTGGCCGGATCGACCTCTACGTTTTCTTGGTGATTTTTTTGGAGGTGTCATGAACACTGTTCGCACAAGTCGGCTCGCTCGCATCGCACATACCAGTGCGCCATGGCTCTTCGTGTTCGCTCTTCTGGCCGTCCCGTCCCTGGCCTTTGGCCAGAATCCGCTGGAGGACAGCTCTGCCGTGAAGACGGGCTTCCTGGCGTTTGTGGAAGCCTGGAAATGGATCATCTGGGCGGCCGCAATTCTTGGCCTGATCTTCTTTGCGGTTGCCAAAGGCTTGGAGGGCGTTCTGCCCGACCTGTACAACGGCGTTCGGCAGTGGATGCGCCCGGCAATCCTCACGCTGATCGCAGTACCGCTGATCATCGAGTTGCTGCTGGCCCAAATCGGCGGATAAGGCGCGTTGTGCCAGCCTGATGGTTTATCCATCAGGATGGTACGCTAAGGATGATGTTCTATGGCGTATGACCATGTAGAAGACCTGAGCAGCGGCAAGCAGTCGAAAGTGCTGCTCTTTCTGACCTTTGAAAACGCAGCTGCGGCATTTGTCGGCGCAATCCTGGGCTGGCAGCTTGGCACGCTGGCAGGAACAACGGGGATTCTCCTGATGCTGTGGGCCTGTATTGGGGCCATCATCGGGATAGCGATCACCATTCGCCCCGCCGGCCTGTCCATGGTCGATCGTCTGGAGCTGCGTCGGCGTGCGATCACGGCGCGCTGGCTGAACCACGATCTGGTCAAGCCGCACGCGATCGGGCGCGTTGGGATGACGGATGACAGCATGGCCGTTACCCGCGATGGCGCGGTGGTGGCCTCAGCCTTCCGCCGTGAAGAGGAGCATGCTGATGGCACGATCTGAGAGCAAACAGCCAATTATTCTGGAGCTGGCGGCCATCCCGCTGCTGATGCGGCCTGACTGGGCCGAGGCCGATCGCGAGTGGGTTCCGTTCTTTCATCAGCAGGAAACCCCGCTGCGGTTTATCTCGATGCATGTGCCATTCGACCTCGACGAGCCGATTGCGCGGATCAAACGCCTGACCCGGCCGCTGAACCGCTGGGCCCAGCTCTTTGCCCCCCTGGTGCAGGCCATTGACGCATGGGCGCTCAGTGGGCAGCGGCCGAATCTTGATGGGCTGCTCGGAGCGCTGCCGGATGATCTGCGGGCCGATATCCTGCGCATTCTCCCGACGGCGAGCGCGGCCACGCTCGATCAGTGGACATGGACGATTGATCGGCTGGGCGAGCCGCTGTGGCAACGTGGCCCGCTGCTGGACTATGGCGACTGGTACGAAACGCTGCAGCAACGAGCGCCGCTTCGGGGCATTCGCCACTTCGTGCTGGCCTGGCCAAAAATCCACACGCAGGCAGCGGTGAATGAGCTGGCAACGGCGGTGCAGCATGCGTTTCGGACGACGTGCTGGGAGGCGGAGCTTCCCTCAATCTTCTCTGGCAAATATCACGAGGGACGACCGTTTCTTACCCCCGAGGAAAGTCATCATCCCCACGTCGCGATTCTGACCGGCTATGACATCCGAGGAACCTGGGCCAGCGGCGATGTCCTGCACACGCTGTTTCAGCTCGGGATCGACCTCGCATCGGTGGTGGATGTGCTTCCCGTCAAGCGCACCCAGGCGGAGATGAAGTCATCCTGGCATGCCACCGCGGATCGGGCGCGGCAGGAGCGTGGCGATGCGGGTGATGTAAAATCGCGCCGTCGTGGTGAGGCGGCTCGCCAGGCGCAGGAGGCGCTTGAGTCGGGCCAGGCGTTCCACGAAACCCAAATCCACCTGGCGGTGTCGGCGGCGGATACCGAGGCGCTCCAGCAGGCCGTGCGCACGATCAAGTTATCAGCGGGCAATCAGCTGCCACTGCTCCACGCGAGTGGGGTGCAGGCTGCATTAGCCCAGTTCTGGACGCCTACGGAGACGCGCCGGATTGATGGAGGGCCAGCCCGCCGCTCGCGCACGGTTCTAAGCCATGGCGTGGCATCACTGCTTCCCGTCGGCTTACGGCTGCCGAATCGCACCGACGGGATGCTCTGGATGATGCAGGACACAACGCCGATATTCTTTGATCCATTTTCGGACAACAGCCCTGGCCATATGGTCATGGTTGGTGCCACGGGATCGGGAAAAACAGTCACGCTCAATGTGTGGCTGCGCCGGATGCTCTCGATGGGCACCCGCGTGATCGTCATGGAGCCGCAGGGCCACTCCAAGCGGCTCGTCGCGACCGTTGGTGATGGGGGACAGCATTTCCCCCTGACCCTGAATGACACACTTAACCCGCTCGACATTGTCGTCTATCGCGACGTGGACGGCACTCCCCCCAACCTCTCAACGCAAATTGAGCATGTGATGGCGCAATTCTCGGTGTTGTTTGGCGATGATGATTATGTCTCAGTGAATGGGGCAAACAAGAAGACCTTTCGCCCGGCCAGCTGGAGCAGCGATCAGCGTGCGCTGCTGCGGATTGCCCTCGAACGAGTCTATGCGCCCCTCGATCTGGAAACCGTGACTACGGCTGAAACGCCGATCATCAGCGACGTGGTTGCGGCGCTGGAGCGGCTGGCTGCGGACCTGGCCAGCGGGGCGAATGGCATGCCCGCTGACACCTATCAGGCAGAGACAGCGGCGCGGCTCGCGTCGAGCTTCCGCCTGACCTTCATCATTGGATCGTATGGTCGGACGGTCAATCAGCGCACCAGCATTGACTGGTCCCTCACCAAGCCACTCACCGCCTATGGCTTAGATGGTCTGCCTGCCGGCCTGTGGAGAACCTATTATTTCGGCCAGATCTTCGGCGCGGTCAACCGCTATATCCGCCGACCTGGCCGGGATCGGTCGCATCCAACCATTGTGGTGTTTGATGAGTTCGCCTTTAGCCTCAACCGCATCCCAACACTGGCCGAGTTTGCCGCCGAGGCCACCAAAACGTGGCGGACATTTAAGGCGGCGTTCTGGGCAGCGGATCAGGATCTCCACCGCTACCTTGGCACCGGCGAGAACGACCAAAACCCTGATCTCCTCAGTGTGTGGCAAAACTCACCGATAAAAATGATTATGTTGCAGGAGCCTCAGCCCGCCGGGCGGTTGAAACATCTGGTGGATGGCGTCCATGAGGGACACATCAAGTATGTGACAACGCTCGCGAAGGGCAATGGCCTCTTGATCTGGAAGGCCAGCGATGGGGCCCATAACGAGATGTTCCAGGGCTATGTCGATATGACGACAGAAGAACAACAGGCGTTTTTTGGTAGTTAGCAGCAGGATACCGTGATGACGATTTCTTTCCACGTAAAAAGCCCGGCGATCGTGCCCACAGCCGACCAGACGGCGGCGTGGCGCACGTATCTGGACGGCGCGAAGCATCTCACCCAGCATATGCTGCGGATCGTCCATCCAAAGCTGGGCGAGCATCGTCGCACGGTGCTGGAGGTTCCCTCGGGATCGGCAACCCTGGTCGAGGAGCGGATTCTATCGCCGCATCTCGGTATTTCTGGCGATATCGAGCGGAATGCGTCGCGACTGAAAATGCAGCCAAACTGGACGGCCACGGCGCTGGTGCTGCCAACGTCGTCGGCAACGCCGCTCGATGCCGGCATGCTTGGAGAGACGGTTGGCTGCCTGAGTATCCGCTGGCGCGGCGGGCGCTGTGTGGGCATGCTGCACTACGATCCGAGTGCAACCACGATAGTCTACGATGAGATTGTGATTATCAGTCGGTTGATCGCCGCTGGCTGGACGGTGCGCCCCCTTGCTCCACGTCTTGCGAGTATCGTCTGGATGGTGCATCCGGGGGTCCAGACGAGCGTGCTGCCCATCCTGACGGCCCAGGAGCTGCCAACGCCGCAGGATGCGGTATCCACGCCCGTTGTGGTGATCACGCCTGCTCCCGCTGCGACTCGTACTCCCGCACTCCACATCGATCACACGCCCGTGCTGGCCACCGATGATGAGCCTGGGCTGCTGGTCGGCGTGAATACGCTCGGCGAGGCGGTTCGGCTGGCCTGGCGCTCGATGACCGTTGGGGTCACCGGCCCAGACGAGCATGTTCGGACGTTTCTGCGCACGATGCTGCAGCGCGGCCTGGACTGGGGCCAGCGTGATGGGTGCGGTATTCTGGCGGTGCTGCCGCCGGCCTATGGCCAGCTGGTGCGCGAGCCGTGGGCCAGTCGGCTCCGCATTCTCGATCCAGCCGATCTCCATCAGAGCATCAGCCTGCCGTTGACCATCATTCCGTCCCAGACGCTGAACCCGCTGTTTCAGCGCTACGGCTTTCCGCGATCGATGCTGGTGCCAACCGATATCACGCTTGGATCGGTCTTGCAGCAGTATACGCCGCATCTGGCCACCCCCGGCTTTGTGGGGCTGACGGCCCCTCCTGGCGACGACCTGGCACAGACACTTGTCGCTAATGGCGGGATTGTGGTGCTCGGCGATACGAGTCCTGATCAGCGGCTGATCGTTGATCTCCTCTGGGCGGTGGTCGAGGCGGCGCGGGTGGAGAATACCCCGCTGATCGTTACCCATGGATCGGTGACGCCGCCCGCAGCGCTCGCCGCCCGAGCACTGGTGTTCCAGCTCACCCCGGCGGGGGCCACCAACGCCACGATTCGCTGGGATAGCAATCGCTGGGAACTGCTCGATACGCAGGGAAAGCGGATCACGATTATTGATGCTGATCTGCAGTCGGCACCAACGAACGCCGCTGCGCCGGAGCACGATGATCTCCACACCATCCTGGGGAGTGGCTATGGATCGTCCCCAACGCTCGTCCCGGCAGATCTCCCAGTCCAGACCGACGACGCCATTGCGGCGATGCTGCGGAGCTTGGCCCCGAATGGCTCTGTGCCAACGCCCGATCGCTCTCTCCATACAGATATTGACCTTAATCGTGATGATGATGCGCTGCCGCCAGCGCCTAGCGAGGACCCTATGCCACACGATACTCAAACCGATGACCAGCCCGCCGTCCGTGCCCGCCGCCCCAGAGGGCCATTGACCCGTCGGCCACTGCGCGAACCAGCCGTCGATGCTGCACCGACAGTGGTTGAAGCCGCACCAGCAGTCGAGTTCATTCCAGAGGCGGCTGCCCCGGTGACTGCATCGACGGCGGCTCCGAAGGTCACACCGCCCGCGCCGCCGAGGGCTGCTGTGCACCCCTATACCCAAAATGGTGTTGTACCAGGCGATGATGATTTATTTATGAACGACGACCTGTTTGATGATGACGATCCCGACGAAGGCGTGGTTGCGGACGACAAGGATGTCTTTGCCGATGCCGAGTCGAGCGATGATGACGCACCTGCCGCAGAGGATGCATTCCCGCCGAGCGACGACGAATCAGCGCCGGGGCAGTGGATGGTGGTGCTTCCGACACTGCCTGTTTCTCCGCTTATTCCTGAAGACACCGACCCCGCCGCATATGCGACCATCACGGCCGCACTGGCCCAGCGGGTCGCGTCCGAGTCGCAGCGGGTGGGCGATCCGGAGGGGTGGTGGCAGCAGCAGCGACTCATCGCCGACGCCGGCGTCGTGGTGGCCTATCACCAGGTCACGTCGCCTGCCGATCAGCCCGAGGTGCTGGGCAATGAAGCCGAAGAGGACGACAGAGACGTGCCTCGTGACGAGGCCACCGTTGCTGCGCCAGGTGAGGAAGAGGACCTTCAAGGTGGCGCATTTGGCAACGAATGGGACATTCCTGTTGAGCCAGCTAAACGGAAGCCAGGTCGGCCGCGAACCAAGCAGTAGACCATCTGTACACACACGGTATTGACATGGAGCAAGGAGATCGCGGTATGGCACGACGCACAGGTGTAGCACCGAAACCACTCTCGCAGGCGAGCCGCTGGGGGCGGTCGCAACAAACGATTCGGCTCAATCGGCTTGGAATGATCCTGGCCTGGCTGGCCATTGTGATCATCCCCCGTCTACTCCCGCTGATCCCCGAGCGGATTGGGACGTGGCCGTGGAAGGCGGTTCTCTGGAAATCATTTGGGCCGTTTCTTCTGCGCCCCATCCCAAAGCCTGGTGCGCCGCCGCTGCTGCAGTGGATCTATTGGATTGCGGCCGCAGTGGGGCTGTGGATGGCGTGGAAGCTCGTCGAGCACTGGATCGCGATGCGTGTTCAGATGGTCACTCCGGCTCCGCGCACCTACCTGCGCCTGCGCGTCCCTGCGGATGCGCAGCTTGGCGGGCAAAAAGATGGCGTGACGCTCCTGAGCCAGATTGCAGCGCTCATTCCAGCGCGGAACCTCCGGCGGGGTGATCCGGTGCCGGTCGTTCTGCGCTGGACCGGGCGGCGGGAGCAGGCCGCGCAACAAGGCGTGAGTCTGGCCGGCGCACCGACCCTGACCACAACCATTCAACGGATGCTGCAAGGCGTTGCCGAGCGCGCTGAGGCGACGGAACAGCCCGATCCGCTCATTGCGGCCCTGTTTGACCCGAAGAAGCCTGACGAGCAGCGGGTGCTGTGCTGGGCCGATGTGCGGCTGCAGGCGGGCGATGATTTGCCGATCAATATCCCTGGTGACCGGGAATGCCCGCTGCTGGAGACGCTTGTTCCCTCCCTCGCGCCCCAGGCTGATGTGATCGTGTCGGATGTGCAGGTGCTGATCAGTGGCCACACGGCAAAAACGTGGCGAACCCGGGTGCTGGCCCAGCTCGAATCCATGAAGCTGGACACCGGCAGCCAGGAGCAGCGCATGATGAAGGCGAAGGCCGATGGCCCTGCCGTTGAGGTGACCATTCGGCTGCTGACCGTCGCGCTCTCGGCCCAGGCCGGGGACGTGATGATTCGGACCATGGCTGGAGCGCTCTCACGATCGGCCCAGGGGATGGGCCTGGCGCACCAGCAGCTGCAGTGTGGGCCAATGCAGACCCTCCCAGCGCGGATGGGTGCCCCACCTGCGGCAGGGAGGTTTGTACGTCTTGGTCTGTGGGCTTCTGTGCTGCTTGTAGGAGTGCTGCTTGCGGGCCTCGTGGCCGTTCGCGCACCACGGCCCACGGTCGTGTGGCTGGTGCCGCTGGTGCCGCTGGCAATCCCCGCGCTGGTTGTGCGCCAGCGTGACCGCCGCAGCGGACGAACGACCTATCAGCAGCATCAGCATGTGCTGCATAGTGTGCCGCCCATTCAAAACCCGCAGGTCGTGCCGCTGATTGCCGACTGGTTCAAGCGCAAACCGACTATTCTTAGCGTGGCCGAAGTGGCCACGCTGTGGCAACCGCCGGCGAGTGTCTTAGGCTCCCGCGTCGCACGGGTGCCATCCCGCTGGATTGATGCGCCGGTCTCGGCCTATAGTGATCCGACCAACGCGGACATGATTGAGCTTGGCCAGGGAGTGCGCTCCGATGGATCACTTGCGCCCATCGGGATTGATTACCGCGACTTCCGCTATATTGCCCACATTACGGCCCCCATGGGTCGTGGGAAATCCGAGTATTTACGGGTTATTTTCAAGCAGCTCATGCGGGCGAATGCGCCCATGATGATGCTGGACTGTAAAGGCACAGACCTGGTGGTCAACTCGATCCCGCTCATCCCGATTGATCGCGAACCCGATGTGACCATTTTGGAGCTTGGTGGCTCGATGATTACGGGCGAGGATATGCGTCCTGCTATGAACCTGTTGTCCCCAACCGTTGCGGCCAGCCTGGGGCTTGATGCGAGTAAATTGGCATCAACGCTGATCCAGATTTTCTCACTCCTCGACCCGCGCTTCAAAGATGCGCCCTCGATCCAGAACTTTGCCAATAATGCGATGCTCGGATTGATTGAAGGCGACCCGGCGGGCACGTTTCAGCATATGTCGCGACTCTTCAGCGATGATGCGTATCGCGAAGCATTGTGTACCCGGATCAAAAACCCCTCGGTGCGTGACTTCTGGGAGCGCCGCTATCCGCTGATGGAAGCCTCAGAGGTGGCCCCGCTGAAAGGCTTTGAGCGGCGGATTGACCGGATGCTGTCGTATCCGGAGCTGGCCGCGATGCTCGTCGCGCCAGGCTGCTCGATCGATCTCCGGCGCATTATGGATAACAAAGGCATTCTCTTGTGCGGCATCAAGGCGACAGAAGGCCCGATTGCCGCGATTGGCACCATGTTTCTGCTCATGCAGCTCCAGCTCGCGGCGCTCTCGCGCTCCAATGTGCCCGAGGATCGACGGCCAGATTTCCCTGTTTTTATCGACGAGGCCCAGATCGTTTTCAAGGACAATGCCGATCTGGCAGAGGTGATGTTCAGCCAGTTTCGCGCCTTTCGCGTAGGCACGGTGATCGTCCATCAGAATATGGGCCAGCTGCCATCACAGGTGATGAGTACCCTCTCCGGCAATGCGCAAACCCGGGTTATCCTGGGTGCCATGCAGGCGGATGCCCAGCAGTACGCCAGCGCCTATGGCCAGGGGTTGACTGCCGACGACTTCACGGGAATGGAACGGTTTCATACCCAGTATATGGCGGTGATGAACTCGCCGCTTTTCGCAGCGCAGATGCCGAAGCTGGTTTCGCCGCTGGATGAGGATCTGCCGCCGCCGGTGTATGTCAATTGGCAAACGGTATCCGCGCCGGCCCGCAATGACCAGGAGCGGGCGACCGATGAGCTGATTCGCTATTTCGGTGAGCTGGCCCGCTACGATCGCGATCAGGCGATTAAGCGCCTCTCCTCCTTGCCGCTGCATGCGTATGACGCCTATTGTGCGCGAACCAAAATGCACCGGCTGGCCCAGTGGAGCTTTATCGTCGATAACCCAGGCTGTATCGGCGCAGACGCAACCCTGTCCCACCACAAGGCGCGTGACAAGCAGAAAGAAAAGCGTATCCGCACGCTCAACGCGCTCCGGAACTATATTCCCCGCATTGAGACCGAGGCGCTGCAATATCGCCTCTTGTTTGAGGTGCAGCAGAGCGAGATTCGCCAGGCGGCGAAAGCTGACGAGGCTGCTGCGGCCAAGAAAGCCGCCAAGAAGGGTGGCGGAGCGGGGGGCAAACCAGCGGCCCAGATGGCTGCGCCAGTCGCTGACATGGTGATTGGCATCGCCAGTGATGCATCGCCTGTTCCCGCGATTGCGCCTGACCAATTACCAACCCTTGAAGATTTACTTGCTGGTCGAGGAGCACGGCGATCTGCGGATGCGGCTGAATTATTTACCTTTGAGCTAGGAGGATTGACCGATGACACCACCGTTTCTGCCTGATATTGCCGCATTTCCGCTTGTTCCGAGCAGTACGAGTGAAAGTGAGCGCGAGATCGCGGTACTCCGATCACTTGGACGGTTTGAATTTATGCAGTTCAGTTGGATCAAGGCACTGCATTATCCCGATAGGGCCATGTCGACCGCGTATTATGCACTTGGTCGGCTGGAGGAGAATGGACTCGTCTGGCGTGTCGCAGGACCCCCAACAGTAAAACAAAAGGGGGTTGTCGGTGCGCCACGGGTGTATGGTTTGACCCATGATGGTCTCGCCTATCTCGATACGATTGGAGCAGAGGGTGATTCAGGAACATTAGAACGCATGAAGTCGCGCGATCGGAAGAACCTCAAAGTGCCTCGTACAACACTCACGCATGATCTCCAGGCGGCCTGGTGGTGCGCGCTGCTGACGAATTCCGTGCGGCGCAGCCGGCGGCTCCGCGATATCTATATTCAGGTTGAGTACACCACCGATCGGCAGCGGTTGGATGCACTCGTCATTCTGCGTTTCTGGCGCACGGTGCCGAAGGTTATTTCGGATACTGAGACACAGTGGAACATCCCCTGGTGGAACCCAGCCGGGGTAAATCCCCAACAGACCGTCCAGGTGGCCGTAGCGCTGGAGATTGATCGCGGAACCGAGCCGCTCAAAATCTTGCTCGGAAAAGGCGTTACCTATCGCGACCTGACGAAGGCAGGATACTACGAGGCGCAGATTGGCGTGCCAGTAACACCCGTATTTCTGGTACCGACGGTGAAACGGGGCGCACAGATTATGACCGAGTGGAAAGATGCGTGGCCAGATAATACCGGGGTTATTACAACGTCGAAGAGCGCCATTCACGATCGCTGGGGAACCCTATGGGGCCAGTATCGACGAATGGCCGACGGAAAGCCAACGTCGCTGCTCGGGTCATTGGGATGTCCGAGTATAGATGCGTGGGAGGAGGGATGGGTGTGAGCTGTATTGGCAAAACAGGGCCAATACGAAATTTGTCGAAATCAAAAAGAAAGCCGTAGTGTGAGAGTGGCGCAATATTTGGATAAAGGCGAACCAGGTCGCCTTTATCCAATGTTTTAACTCCATCTTATCTGACTGGAAAGCCAAATACCGTGAAGATGGGTACACTATATGCGTCAACACGCTCAATTGGCCAATACAGGTATCATCGCTCTGACCGCCACCGTTTTGCCTCAGATGATGATCGCTCATGCGGCACCCTCTGAAGTGATAGCCAACGCTGGTAAACTGGCTACAATGTCCACTGTCTCGACGCTGACCGTGACTACCTGCTTGACCAGCCGGACAATCGCCTCGGGGTCGTCCTGGTCGTTGGGGTCGCTCTCGATACCCGAGCGCTTGTCCACGCTCACCTGGTACTGGTCGATCACCCACTCCAGCGCCGAGCGGTTGCCCAGCTTGTAGTCGAACACTTCTGCCGGGATGCCCTCCAGCGTCAGGGACTCATTCACGACCAGGGCCGTCTTGTCTTTACTCAGTTTCATCTTTTCGACCCGCCAGGTCCAGGGAACGGCCCGGTTTTCGATGTGCCGCAGCTGGTAGAACGCGGCCTGCTCGTAGCCGATGTGTATCGCGGCCAGCCGCCGCCCGGCCTCAACGAAGCGCCAGAAGTCGGCCACAGGCACAAATGGGATGCGCGGCAGGTCACGCTTGAGGTTGGCGGCGTAGCGCGTCCGGTACTCCGGGCTGTGCAGCAGGCCGTAGATCGCGTGGAAGATATCCCATTTGGTCACTGCCTCGCCGTACCGCGCCCGGTACTCGCCCAGCGCCCAGTCCGTGATGTTCTCGCGTCGGTTGCTGCCGTCCTCGTCGTACACGTAGAACGGGAACCACTGTGGGACAGAGCCGCCACCGAAAAAGTTAAGATCGGGTATTGCGTTAGAAATAAATATTGCGAAAGGCTTTTCTGCACCAACTCCTGTAATACAAAATGCAAGATTTACTGATATATCTGTAGTAATAGGGAAAAAATATTTATGCTTACCTTGCTCATCTATGATTACTTCTGAGAAATATAAATACTGCTTTAAGAATGGACGATATAATGCATTTTGTATTAGTATTTCTTGGAATTTTATCTCCTTATGATGTAATAAATCTCTTTTTAAATTTCTGCTCCACTTTACTTTACTTTCATTATAAGTAACAAAATCATCAACAGAAATCAAACTATTCTCACGTTGATTCCATCGGAAAAGTTGCTCATTATAAGAACTTATAAAAATTTTAATCTTTTGAATAAGTGAGTCTTTATCGAAATCATAAACCCACCAGTCACGAGCACTGTTTATACCAAGACTATATGTTTTGAAGATAGTGTCTTGAGTTCCAACAATACTTGCCTTAGCTGCCTTACTACCTAATGACGGGAATGTATCAAAATCCACGCTCATTCCACCAGTAAGCCATGTTCCACGGGCATCTGGCTTCAGCACTTGCCACGGAATAGCGTCATACACAGAATTCGTATCTAGAAAATGATATTTTTGTTCTTTACGCCACAGTTCATCAACCCGCGCATAGTGAACCGGCGCTAAAGTTGATTGCGGCTGGCCTTTGCGATTGCGGATGAGCAGCGTAATCGCCACGCTGACCTGAATCCCAAACACATTGTGGGTTGTGCCGGAGAGTTTTGGATTTTGTCGCACGTTGCCGCCGAGATCGAGCGTGTAGATAGCAGTGAAGTCTTTGGCTAACTCTTTACGCATCCCATCGAAGGCAAATTGCTCCAGAAACGAGCCATTCGAGACAAAACAGATCAGTCCATCGCAATCAGCCAGTCGATCGGTAGCCCAGCGGAAAAACCGCACATACATATCATAGAGCTTGGTATTAAGCGTTGCCTTTGATGAACGAACATAAGTATCTTGAATACTTTTATCTACTTGGGTATATTTACGATTCTTGTTGTTATCATTATCGTTCATCTGTTTGGAGTTATAGGGCGGGTTGCCGACGATCACGAAGACCGGGGCGTTCTCCTGCTGCTGGATGCGCTGGGTGTTCTCCGGGGCGAACAGATTGAGCTGGGTGCGGCCCATATCCAGCGTATCGGCGAAGCAGATCCCCTCGAACGGCGCGTACTGCCCGGTGCGCTCGAAATACTCGTGCTCGATATTCTGGGCGGCGATGTAGTAGGGCAGCAGCAGCACCTCGTTGCAGTGCAGCTCGTGGGCATACTTGTGGGGGAGTGCGCTCGGGCTGATGCGCTCCATCAGTTCCAAAATAAACGTTCCGGTGCCGACGCACGGATCGAGAATATGCACGCCCTGGTCGCCGAGGTTGAGACCAAACTCGGTCTTCAGCGCCTGCTCGACCGAGTTGACCATCCAGCGCACGAGCGGCGCGGGCGTGTAGACAATCCCGTGCGTATCGGCGCTTTTGGTCGAGTAGGACTGAAAAAACTGCTCATAGACCGTATTGAGGAACGACTGCTTCTCGCTGTAGTCGGTGATCGTGGTCGCGGCCAGCTCGATCGCCTTGTAGAAATAGTCTAGCTTGCCCAAAAACAGCGAGCGGCTGAACGCCTGGCTGGTCAGCGCATCGATCACGCGCTCCAGCTCACGGGCGATGGCGTTGCGGCGGACAAAATCGGAATTATTGAACACTGAAGAGAAAATACGCTCGGTCAGCAGATGCTGCTTGAGCATATCCTCGACCTGCGCCAGCGTTGTGCTGGGATTAAGCGAGGTTTTGCACAGCTCCCAGAATGTCTCCATCGCGGCGCGAAAGGTCTTATTTTTGATCTTCTCCTGATCGATAATCGCCGTCAGGCCAGCAGCCAGCGCCGGAATCTCGGTGCGAAAGCGCGTCACCGCCTGGTGAAACTCCTCGACCATCGGCTCGGTGTAGTCGAAGAACGTATCGAGCAGCTGCTGCAAATTGCCCGGCAGCGTGATATCGACATCACTGACCCGCGTCCCATTCTGGTACAGCACCGCCCGCTGCGTATTCTCAAAGATCGTATTTTTGGTCGGATAGCCCACCGCGATCTTCTTGCGGATCTCAGTATCCAGATCATCACCAGTATCCTTGGCCTCCCAGACACCCCGGCGCATGCGAAACTGATCCTTGACCTCGCCATCAAAGCGAATGCTTTTTTTATTGGCCAGCTGAATCGTCTGCTCGCCAAGAACTGTAAAGCCATGCTTCTTGCCGGCCTCACTCAACAACGTCTGAAACGCAATTCGGGTTGCTCCCTCGGTACTGGCACCGTGGTGGTCGAACGATTTGAGCGTATCGTAGTAGGCGGCGATATGGCGGGGCAGGGCAGCGTGCATCAGGATTTCCTCACAACAGCTGGGAGTTTCGAGCGAGTATAGCATAGGACAATGAACGATAACGACAAGGTTTTTAGAAAGCTGATGCTTAGAACTTCAATAGCAATCTGCTCTGCCGGACTGGTGGATGATAGTGCTGATCCGAAATCGTGATTATGCGGGCAATAGATTATGATGCTTGGATGCATCTGAGAAATGAGCAGCGCGTTCTGCGATCAGATCGTGACCATAGATTTGAAAAAAGAGGTTTACTATTTTTGAACAATGGTAGAGCATAATTATTTTTTAGTGGAATAGAACAAGGAGTGAATGCCGGAATAGATGGTGGAATAGACCGTGGAAAAACATTAGAAAAACATTAGAAAAACAATGGAAAAACATTAGAACGTCATAGAAGCTTCATCCCATTCTGATGCGCCAAATCATACCGACAATAGTACACAGCGTTTGCTGAGGACTACCACGAGAGTCGTCGCCTAGATAGGCAGGAATCAGCTCCCCGCAGAGGCTCGTTCGAGGAGCAGAAAAAGGTGTGAGCAGGTCACAGGAAGATGCAGCGCACAAGCCAGGAAAAAGGAATAAAAAGAAAAGGCCACAGCCAGAGCCAGGACATGCAGAAAGACCAGGCAGGCCCAAGAGGGTTGGTGGAGGAAGAGAGATCCAGAAGGATCAAGAGAGGAAGAAGGAGAGAGAGAGATGGCTGGAGAATCAGGAGAGCAAGAAGAAGGAGGGAGAGAGCGCGCGTGAGCTGGCGGTTCAGATAGAGAGAGCGTGTGTGTGGGCGGGCGGGCGGTGCGAGGGGAGGAGGGAGTGAGTATTGCGC
>Ga0163154_10001701_pt1 | contig 33653 bp, 26 predicted proteins | sample OliLakLV19MP9P1_FD_148649 | JGI IMG/M metagenome (GOLD analysis project Ga0163154, IMG submission 148649) | Freshwater microbial mat bacterial communities from Lake Vanda, McMurdo Dry Valleys, Antarctica - Oligotrophic Lake LV.19.MP9.P1 | ecosystem: Environmental > Aquatic > Freshwater > Lake >... | reverse complement strand
CATGTTTATGAGGATAGAGCCTCCGGGAAAACTGAGGCGCGTCCCGGACTGGATGCACTGAAAAAGGCGTTACGTGACGGGGATACGCTGGTGGTGTGGAAATTGGATCGTCTGGGGCGCGACTTGCGTGATCTCGTCAATACCGTCCATGATCTGACCCAGCGGGGAATTGGTTTCAAAGTGTTGACTGGACAGGGCGCGGCGATTGATACGACGACGCCTTCGGGGAAATTGGTCTTCGGCATTTTCGCGGCACTTGCAGAGTTCGAGCGGGAGTTGATTTCGGAGCGGACGAAAGCGGGACTGGCGTCAGCACGAGCGCGTGGTCGCAAAGGCGGTGCCCCTTTCAAAATGACGGCTGCTAAGGTTCGTCTTGCAATGGCGGCGATGGGACAGCCCGGAACCAACGTGGGGGACTTGTGCAAGGATTTGGGAATCACCCGTCAGACCCTGTACCGGCATGTGGCACCAGACGGTTCCCTGCGTGAAGACGGGCAGAAACTGCTCAAAAGTAAATGAGGGGAGCGGCAGCAGAAGAGGCGATTTAGGCAAAGTGTGGGTTTTTTGCACGAATCCTTACCGCCCCCCTATAAACGCCTTCAACGGAGCTACCCATGGTGGCTTGATACCCCCGACTTTTTAGTGCTCTCCTTGATGAGCTATCGAAGCTCCGCTTCTCTATTGAGCAAATACTGGTATTGCAGGAGCAGTTCTTATAAGTATAGGAGCAACTACAGGAGCCAGTCCTAGTGCTCCACCCAGTGTAAGACCTGCCGCGCCACCAATCAAGAGACCCTTCGCGACAGGATTGTTGTCGAGTTCCTCGACGTAATCGTCATAGGTTATTTCATTGATTGATTGCCAGAACGTCCCCCACCATGAAAATTTCTGCATCGGTAGAGGCTTTTGCCGGACACGCTTAGTTACCGGCGGCTTCGGCATATCAGGAATAGGCTTAATTATTGGTTTAGGGGACTTATAATAACAGGAGCACCTAGCTATGAACATTTCCCAACAGTCCATTGCACTCTTGGTCCTTGTTCTCATCTGGTCAAGATGATTACTGTTACGCTCCTCATTAAATTTGGCAGGATCTACACCATGATAGCCAAATTTATCCGTGTTCCATTCTTGCAGGCGCATCTCGAAATCCATCGCAAAAATCATCATTTTATAAAATAATGATAGGCAACTATCTCCTGTATTACAATCATCTGGCACTGTTTTGCCTAGACCTGATGGGTCCGTTCCGGCAATGGGGTTACCTCGCACATATTCGTATAGATTCATCCCATCATAGTAGCCAAGTGGGTCGCGCTGCAAGAAGCGGCCTTTAACGGGATCGTAATAGCGAGCGCGATAGTAGTAGAGACCGCTTTCCTCGTCGAGTAGGCGACCAGTGAAGAGATAGGGGTTGCCGACGGCACTGTGCGGCGTGCCCCAACTGTTCGGCGGCAAAGGATTGCCCACCCCGTCGGTGACGGTGGCACTGCCATAGGCGTCGTAGGCATATCGCTCCACAGGAATGCCCGCTGCGTTGGTCAGGGCATAAACCGAGAACAGGGCGTTCTGGTGATAGTAGAAGGTCTGTCCGCCCCGATCCATGGTCAACACTTCGTCTATGTAGTTGCCGTAAACGTAGGTTGCCTCTGTCATCCCGAGGAAATTTCGCTCCTCGATAATCCGGGCATCGTCATAGAAATAGCGAGTCACTGTAGAAGCGCGACCGCTGCTGGCGATTTTGGCAACGCGACGACCCAGTGCATCATACTGATACTGCCCTACCAGACGGTTGTCTGCCCGCCGCTTCACTTGGGTGAGTCGGTTTTCCTCGTCGTAGGTATAGGCGTAGCGTTCATCCTGATTGAGGTTGCCGTTGTCGTCATGGGCGATGGGCGTGACCGGGTCAGCTCCGACTTGAATGGCGGTGATCTCGTTGGCGTTGTTGTGGCCACGGGTTTCGGTCACGTTATGAACCACGTCCACTTTGTGGTTCCAGTTGCCGACCGGATCGAGATCGTAGGCAGTGTGAATGACGGGAGCAGGAACGCTGCCGTTGACCAATGCCCCGACCCGATAGTCCGTCAAACGATAGATGTTGTCATATTGATAGGCTTCGGATTGAGCAGGATTGTGCCGCTTCTGCTCGAAACGCTTGTTGCCCTCTCGGTCGTAAGCATAGCCGAAACCAGCGATGCGATTGTTTCCCAAGGTATGTTCCAGCGACAGCACCCGATTGTCGGCATCATAGCCGTAGCTTGCGGTCACGCCGTTGCGATAGGTGCGGCTTCCCACGAGGTCTGCTGCATCGTAGATGTAACGAACAAGCGGCGTCTGTCCGCCGTCCCGGATGGTGTCCAGACGACTGCGGAAGTCCATCTGCTCGACAATGGTCTTGCCACCGGGATAGACGACCGTGCGCGTGCGACCCGGAATGTCATAGCCATAACGAATGAGTGCACCGTTCTGCGAAGTCTGCGTGACACGGTTGGCTCCGTCATAAGCGAACATCACGGGCCAGCCGCCCCGCTCTGCCGTCAGCATCCGCCCGGAGAGGTCATAAGTAAAATGGTCGCTCGGGCTGAACGGATAGGCACGCCGCATCAGAAAGTACAGATCGTTGTAGATGTACTGAGTGAGTTGCCCCTTCTGGTCGGTGCGTTTAATCACATTTCCGACGCAGTCATAAGCAAACGTGCGCGTATTTGGAGCCGGATCGGGATAAATTTCCGTTGTGCGCCGATTCATTCCGTCGTAACGATACTGCGTTGTCTGCCCCTTCGCATCCTGAACAGCGGTCAAATTTCCTTCGCCGTCATAGCCATAGTTGGTGAACGCGCCGATGGCGTCACGGGTCGTGGTGCGGCGGTTGATGGCATCATAGAGGTGAGTCGTTTGGTTGCCGTTGCGATCCGTTTCCCTGAGCAGATTTCCCCCTGGGTCGTATTCGAAGAATTTGCTCGCGTTGAGCGGGTCGGTGATGGCGATGACACGATACACTGGGTCGTAGTTGTAGCCGGTGGTGTTGCCGTTGCCATCCGTCATGGTGCGGCGATTGCCAACCGGGTCATACGTATAACGCCCCACCGAGCCGGCACTGTCCTGTACCTCTATTACGCGCTTCATACCATCGTAGGTATTCGTGGTCACATTCCCATTGGGCGCGGTGACCGTCTTGACATTTCCTACCGGGTCATAGGTGAATTGGGTGACATCCAGTGCGGCATTGACCATTGCCCTGCGTCGACTGAGGGCGTCATATTCATAGCGGGTCGTGTTGCCGTTGGGTTCCGTCACACTCAACACGTTGTCGTCCTCGTCGTACGTGGTGAGTGTCGCGGCGTCGTTCGGGTCGTGAACGAAATCGGTATCGCCCTGCTTGCGGAGGACCATTCGCTGGCGGTCTAAGTCGTCATAGGCGAAATAGGTGACCTTGCCGTTGCCATCTATCTGCTTTGAAACCAAGCTGGAGCCTTTCGTCGGTCCGGTACAGTCACTGCATTCGGCGGTCGGAACAGGCAAAGGCGTATCGTACACAAAGAAGGTGATACAGGGGCCGCCGCCCGGCTTCTGAATAGGGTCTGTGCGCTGCTTCACTCGATTAAGTTCATCATACTCATAGAAGGTTGTATAGTTGTTGGCGTTGGTAGTGCTGAGGACATTGTCCACCGCATCATACGTCTGGCTGCGGACGTTGTTGAGAGCATCTACGGTGTGGGTCAGCCGGTTGCGGGCGTCGTAGACGTAGCGGGTGGTGTGCCCATTCTTGTCCGTCATTGTCACGCGGTTATCATTGCCATCGTAACTCATCTGGATGGAATGGATCAGCGCGTCAGTGATCCGGCTTAGTCGCTGGCGCAGATCATAAGCGTAGGTGGTGGGATTATTGTTGGCATCGATGACTCCAATCCGATTGCCTTCGCCGTCATAGAAAGTCCGGGTCACGCCGCCGCCCGGAGGGTCCCTCCTCAGTATTTCACGGTCGAGGTTATCGTAGGCGTACAAGGTTGTATATATGTTCGCGTCGGTGCGGGACAGCAGATTGCCCACGACATCGTAGGTCATTGTCGTAATTTCATTAAGTGCGTCTTTGATCTTTGTCCGGTTACCAAAGGCGTCGTATTCATATTTGGTGAGGAACCCCCGTTTGTCCCGCATCGTGAGAATGTTGCCGTGCGCGTCATACGTCCAGGCGCGGAAGTGCTGGGACGGGTCTGTTTCCTGCAACAGATTGCCATTGGCTGGATCGATCTCGTAGATCGTCGTCCGATGGTTTGGATCGGTCATGCTGGTCATCTGATTGTACGCGGCCTCATAGGTATAGGAGGTGATATGCCCCAGAGCATTTTCTTTCTGAACTAAATTGCCCATCGTATCATATCTATACTTCGTACTATGCCCGTTGGCGTCCGTGACCTTGCTCACATACAACGTGACGGGATCATACTCATAGAAGGTCTCCCCGCCATTATCGAGAGGGGTAACAGCGGGGGGAGTGACATGGGTGATATAACCGTTCTTGTCATAGTCGTATTTCCAGATGTTGCCACGCCCATCGGTTCGAGTTGTGGTCGAAGGGAGATATGCACGTTCCAGATTGATGGCGAGGGCGTTTGGGTCAATAGCCCAGTTGGTGGAATTGGAGAGCGTGAACAGAGTCGCGCCCGCAGCGTCTTTGATGGCGACGGGTTTGCTCTGGGCATTGTAGAGAAAGGTAAAGGAGCGTCCATCTTTATCTATCTTCTGGGTGATCTGAGACAGAATGTTATAGCGATACTGAATGGATTTGCCTTCGGGATCGGTAATCTTAATTAGATTACGTCCCGTCCCATCGTACTGAAGCGCAGTCGTCCGCCCCAATGGGTCGGTAATGCCGGTCAGTTTATTCTGAGGATTATAGGAGAGGACGAGGCTGCGACCATAAGTGTCGGTGATCCGAGTAAGATTTCCGCCTGCATAGGTCAGGGTCGTGGTGTTATTGTTGCGGTCAGTAATGCTCGTCAGGCGATAGACCGGGCCGGCTACCATGAAGGGCGTTTGGGGAATGGCAGCGAAATTGAGTTGGGTCTGATCTTTCTGCGTCACGGTATACGGACCGCCGGGATTGCCGGAGAGGTTCTCAAACCAGTTGGGGTTGGAAGCGGAGAGCGAGCCGTTCCGCCCCCGCCGGTAGCAGATGACATTGCCGAGGCTGTCGATGCGAAACACCTGTCCACGTTGTGTAAAAAGGAAGGTATTGAAGGAATGTGTCCAGCCATTGCCTACGCCGGAATCTACCTTCATATTCGAGCCGTCAGCGTTGTAGGAGTGGTAGGTCAGAGAAAAATCCACGCTCGTGCCGAAGCTGCTACGGAGGCCGGCAACAGACAGATGCTGCAGCATATCTCCTCGGCTAATGCTGAAGGTCGTATCGGAGGGGGGGTTGTAGATCCCACCCGGTACCGTCAGTCCCGATCCACGGGACACACAGTTCAGGCAGAGTCAGGTAGGCGACCAGCCGATGTATCTGGCAAAGACAGGCGTGGAAATCGCCAACAGTGTCAGCAGGATACCTATTCCCGCGAAAAATTTCCACAGCATTCTGCTTATGCGCTTCATTGCACATTCCTTCCCTTGCGGCATTCTTTGCCGTAGATAGACTTACTGACTTCATTATCTTATTTATGCACGGCGGCTTCAGGAAACTCGTTCGTTCCCTGTCGGGAAGTCCCTGCTCGAAGTGAGAATCCTATCCCTCAATAGGTTGTCTACAGCAGCACCAGAGACAACGGTAAGACCCTCTCGAGACCCTATATCATTTCCCCGTTTCTATATCATTTCCCCGTTTCTTGCTTATGCCTTCTGCACGTCCCTGTTGCGTCCACGCCAGACGAGGACTCCCAAGCCGAGCAGCATCACTGCTACGGGGGAAGGCTCTGGAACGGTTGTCACGCCCCACGATTCCGAATCGCTCTCGATATTAGCACCATAGACGACAGGTCTCATCGGATCTGTCGTGAAGAGGAGACTTAAGGTTGTCGACAGACGAGTCCGGGGTATTATTCTGTCGAGCTGCTGATTGGGTCCGAAGACAGCCAGAATGTCGTAATCGAACAGAATCGGCGTCAGGATCAGCTGTCCCATCGCGTCGAGTCCAAAAAGGTCGAAGGCAAAGGTCGTCTCCGTAATCGCAGAGACACCACAAGGTCCGGTGCGAACGTGGAGTTCGCCGAAATAATCCGCGGAAAAGGTGACATTGACCGCACCTGTTCCCCCTGTCAGGATGAAGTTGTTGGCTAGGGAGCCACGTCCAATCGCACTTGCTGCAACATCGTCGCACACAGGTATATCCACGGTCGTCGTGGCTAAACCACGGAGGTTGACAGCGTTCGCTCCTCCAGCACCGTCGGCATAGGTGACATGCGCCGCCGCGAGGGCAATCCCCCCAGACTGCGTCGAGTAAGCGTCCTTGCTCTCGCCCATGGAGTTGTCGGCATGGGCGAATGCAGTTGCCGTCCAGGGTGAACCGAGAAACTCAATCGTTCCCAATGCAGGTATAATGGTGACATTCTCGAATGTCAACTCGCTCTTAGCGAATGCCTGCGCCAGGAGAGGACGCGGATTCGTGAGAGTGAGAACGGCAAGAAACAGTACCGTCAGTATACGGGTGGGTTTCGGGGGCATCTTAGATTCCTTCCCTCTTAATGCAGTGCTGGGGGAGAATAAAGTTTTATCTCGGCTTCGTGCGACCTGCTTATGCGACGGATGCGCTCTCCCAATTGCTGTTGCTCAGTTGCTCAATATGTTGCAGAGCAGTGCATGACGGGAGGAGTTTGTAATGTGCTCGCTCCTCCAAGTCAAACGATGAGCCTGCTGAACGCTTGTACTTGTATATTAATTGCACCCTGTACCAGTTTTTAGAACCGGTGCAGATTTTTATTTACTTTCATCTCCATTTTCCTCCTGCGTCTCCAAACGAGTGTACATCTTTCGTAAGATAGCCTGTTTGCGCTTGCTGACGCCGCGCTGACTGATCCCCAACTGTTGGGCAAGGGCAGCTTCTGTCTGTCCTGTCCAGAAGAGCTGCTCGATGAGCCAGCGGTCACACTCCGACAATTGTGCCAGCGCATAGCCTAAGACTTCATACCCTCCGATGATAGCGGGCATATTTTCCGTTGGGATCGTGTCATACTCTGCATCCGTGGAGACAATGCAGTGCGCAGCATAGCCCCACTCATGGCGATAGTATGTGAGTGCGCTGTGAATTATACGCAGATAAAGGAAGGCAGAGAAGGGCACCTCGCGTGATGGGTCGTAGTCGCAGGACGCCCTATATGCGGCGGCGGCGGCGTGTGCCTGCATCTCTTCACGCCATTCCTGGGAAGACCAGTTAGGAGGCACACGCCAAGAATGAATTCGCCTTAGAGCGGGGATAAGACATTGGGCATAGTCAGGGATACACCATCGCCATTTCCTCCTTTGGAAGCTGGCTGGAAACCATGAGAAAGGAACAGAGCAATAGCCTCTGGAAGCCTTGTTGTTGTGGCGATAGCGATAACGCTGTCTGCTGCCAAACCTCGTAAGGTTAGAAGACTTTTTGATGCTTATAAAAGTCACACGTGGCAAATGAAGTGAACAGGCTGGCTGCTCGATTGAACTGGGGGCGTCTAAGAGACACCTATTGAGAAATATCAGTCTGAAAGCGCAAATGGTTCCGCCATGAATACTATAGTGATTATCCCCCTCCCTTCTCGCAAGCACAGGGAAATACGTAGTATTGAAGCACCTATAGGAATAAATTCTCTATTGCTCAAATAAACTCCTGCTATATTTACGAGGAGTGAAGAATTATTTCCCAGCAAAGATTTTATTCGGAAATCTAATATGGCTATTTTTGCCCAACCCCCATGAGAGTAAAATTGGTCTAACATATCCCCATTACGCTTACGTAAACGCTAACCACGAGATACCACTCCCCAACTTGAACCTGTCAGAATAGAGTATACTCTAACCAAACGTCGGAAAGAGGCTGAAAAAGTGTCGGAATAGGGTTCAATTCGGCATTTTCCGACACCGCCTACAAAGGGTCTAATATCCTATTCCGACATAATCACGTTGGAAATACCCACCAATAACAAAGCACAAACGACACTGTGTTAGCCAGATTTTACGCTGGCGGGGGATGGGCAAAAATAGCCTAAATAGACGAATGAGAGCACTTCTATGAAAACGCCTGAAGCATTCCTCGCGGGCTGGAAGCAGCAGCAAACCAACCAAGCGATGACTCATCCCCCAAAAACTGGTTCACCGAGAAGGTAAGGAGCGGGCATATCCCGAACCTACCTCAAGGAGAATCTAGACCATGAAAAAAATGTTCACTCAGGAGCAAATCGTTGCGACTTTGCGGGCGGTGGAAGGCGGCAGTTCGGTGGCAAAATCGGCATCACTGAAGTCACCTTTTATCGCTGGAAGAAAAAGTTTGCCGGCATGGGAGTAGCCGAACTCCATCGTCTGCGGCAGTTGGAGGAAGAGAACAAGCGGCTCAAATCCCTGGTTGCCGATTTGACGTTGGACAAGCTTATGCTTCAAGAGGTCTTGGCAAAAAAGTTCTGAAGCCGCCCCAGAAGCGTGACCTCGTGCAGTTTCTGAAGGTCGGCTACAAAATCAGTGAGCGACGGGCGTGTCGCTTGATGCGAATGTCTGCTTCGAGCTATCGCTACCGCAGTCAAGCAGAAGACCAAAGTGCGCTACGAATGCGAATTCGTGACCTTGCTACGGCGCAGATACGTTACGGCTATCGTCGACTTCACGGGAAGGCTGGCACATCAACCACAAGCAGGTTTATCGCTTAAATTATTATGTTAAAATAAAATTAAGACATATAATTCAATTATTGATTGTTAAATGCGCGTTACTGGCATAGACTCAAGAAAGCATAAGGTTTTTTGCATTCGTCTCTTGACAACCGGGCAGAACGGCGTTATACTGTACAAAAAATACGGTGAAGAAACGGCGCAGCGTTCCGCGGGTTCCTCTGCCTCCGGCGAACGCTCCCAATGAGCGAGGGAGCATGGATTTCGTGTCGGATCGCCTGGTGGATGGACGCCGATTTCGGCTACTTGCGTTAGTGGATAACTTTCCCCGTGTTAGTCCTGCTTTAGAGGCAGATCGCTCCTTGACGGGCAGGCGGGTCGTGGAGGTTTTAGACCGCTTAGTAGCAAGGGGGATCAAGCCCAAGAGCATCCATGTTGACAATGGTCCTGAGTTCATCAGCAAGGCACTCGATGAGTGGGCATACCTCAATGGAGTGAAGCTGGACTTCAGTCGTCCCGGCAAACCGACGGACAACGCTTTCATCGAATCCTTCAATGGTAAACTGCGAACTGAGTGTTTAGACCAGCACTGGTTTTTATCGTTGCAGGAAGCGCAAACCACTGTAGAAAACTGGCGAAAGGAGTACAATACAGACCGTCTGCATACCGCTTTGGGGATGAAAACACCCGAATCCTTTCTCGCGGTATGGAAGCAGCAAAAAATCAGCCATGCGAGCAATTGACTAACGCACCCCTTGAACCAGTTTTGGGGAATGGGTCTATGTTATACTGAGTGCTCTCACTCGTACGATCGGCAAAACGTGCACGTCTCTGCATAGGAGGAAAACCATGAAGCGTTTGCTAATGTCTTGTCTGTTTTCTCTGATATCGGGCATAACCCTGCTTGCCCGAACTGCCGTAAGTCAGGCGGCAACGTGCCAAATAGGCACGGTGAATGCTTACTCGGGTCCCCGTGTGATTACCTATGATGGCTCAGTCACGCAGACTTCTACTGATTCCTACTGGCAAAAAACAATATTTACTTGTTCAGGAGCCACTGATATAGTGGATCAGGGCTTCTCCTATCAGGGCGCAAACACACGCCTAACGGGCTCTGCCGCCTTTACGGGCCTGGCTTCCGGAAACCACGATCTCAAGTTGATCTGCCAGGGTGTAACGGGGCCAAACTTGGATGATTGGGGATGCGCCATCCCTGTCGTAACAGCCACCTTGTAGGTAGTAAACGTTTAGCAAGTACGATGTCGCGCTGACAATAGTGAGAAGAACATCTTGTCGGCGCGACGTTCGTTCATGAGGATAATGAAGATGCAACGGAACAACTTTATATTTTTTGCAATTATTGGTCTTCTGTACTATCTCTCATCCATAACCTGCATGGCGCAAGGTGGAGGCGATCCTTCGGCCAGAAACGTTCCCATCAATGGAGATGATCGTCTGTCCAGAAGGGTCACTATCAGCGAATATTGTATTACATTAGACAGCCTTCTAAAAAAGCTCTCCAATCCGGAAGTGAAAATTGTAGCAACCAAAGATTATGCAGAACAGAAACTACAAGTTCACCTTAAAAACCGTTCTTTAAGCACTATCATGAGCGCGCTGTCTCAGCTTCTCCCCGGTTCCTGGACACCTCTTGAAGACGGGAAAGGCTACTATTTCCGCATGGCAATTGCCGCCAGTCGTAAAAGAGAGGATTGGTGGCGGTTGTTTCAGGAAGAACGTCGGAAAGCGTTTGCAAATATCAGCACTAACGTTCTTCGTACTATACAGAGTGATCTGAGGCCTTTGCCGGGTGAACAGGGAGAAAAAGAAGCTGAAGAGAGTCGTGCAGAGCGTGCGATGAAACACAGTCTGTTTGCCGGACTTCCTGCCGCTATTCAGGCGCAGTTTGCCAGTCACATTGATGAGCGACCTTTCTATCGCAAAGACCGTTTCCGTGCTGGTGGGGAAGGTATCGAAGAAGGAGCGACGGTTGTGCCGGTAAGCGTTCTTTCCGAGGGCGCACAGACGAAGGTTCGTTCTCTCGCCCGTCAGGGTGGTATGCAACAGCCGGAGTTCGTGCTGTATACGAACCAAGGTTTTGCACTTTTCGCGACTATCAGCGATAAGAATGGAAACCTGTGCAAAGGTGCAAGCTTGTTAGCGTCTGATACCGCTGCGACGCAGGTTCTTGCATTAGACCAGAATGTTTTGCTTCAGGAATTGAAATTGAGGCGGTTGGGGAAAACCGCTCCTGAAGGCTGGCTGCGTCTGGCGGAATATCAAAAAAGCCGCGTCTGGAAAAACTCCTTGCCTGATGAACCTCTGGACTCTCCTCAAGTATTACCGCGCCGCGCCGATATTCTGTTCTGGCTGCAGAAGCAGTCGTCTATGGAGTTCCTTGCGGACTATTATACGGCGCCCGGACGAAGAATAACTGCAGGGGAATTTCGCCGCGCCCTGCATCGCCCGCTTCAGGAAGAGTTGAACCATGTAGCCCTGCAATACGACCTGAGCTGGAAACGGGTGCCAGATAGCAGCCTCTATCTGTTTCGGAATAATCGCTGGTATCGTGATGATGCTCTGGAAGTATCTGAATCGTTGCTGCATAGATGGGCAATAGCGCTCGGACCTGTTACGAATGAGGCCCTGGCGGATGATTCTCAAAAGGTAAAGCCAACCCTTGACAGTTTCAAAAAGCGACTTGATGCGCAAGCTGAAGTCGCGGACCTGCTGACCCCATGGCAGATCTATACTGGTTTGAAATGGGGTATTCCTGCGCAGGAATATTGGGTGCCTTTTGGCGAGAGCGGCAGTTCGGCTGGCGCGCGCGAGCGGCCTGTATTCCAGGAATTTAAAGACTTCTATTTTACGAGTTTTGCCGATCTCATCATGGAACAGAGGAGTACACTCAAATTTTATGCCTCCCTGAATGTGGATCAGCGAGAGCGCATCATCAATAGGGGGCTTACAGCCCAATCACTGAGCCCAGCCCAGTTACAGTTGGCCGCTTACTCGCAACCTCTTTTGCATGTCGCTCTACAACAGTTGGATCAGCCGGTGTTACTACAACTTGTTCCTAAAAACAAAGAGGTATTTGAAAGCGTAGGTCTGGCGCGAGTACGAATACAGATCAGTCTCCTAAGACAATGAAAGTCAAAACAGTATGATCGGCGTTCTAAACACGCCCTTATATCCCGAAAAAAATACTCCCGCTTCGGAGCTAGTCGGTTCGCAACTTGGCGCAACTGAATTCCTCAAAGCGATGGCAAAGTATCTTCCTTCAACCCTCTATCTCGGCGAAGAGTCGGAAATGGTAGCGGTACAACGTGATCTTACTCGCTTGATTGAAAATGAAGGGTTGAACCCGGATAAAGTCGCTACTTGTGGCTTGCAGTATCTCCCCGTTTTTCTGAGCAAGCAGCCTCTTATGGCCTTACATAACGTTCGTGGGCCATTCCTCCATGAATTAGCCTCCATTCGTGCGCTGTTTTCACCCTCTGTGCTACCTCTCACATGCCTGGTCCACGGCTTCAGCTATCAATCTGCCCTCTGGGATTTCTTTATACGCCTGACAATGACACCACTCCTACCTTGTGATAGTATTATTTGCACCTCCCATGTTGCCAAGCAGGCATTTAACAATACACTGACGCAAGTCCACCACAAACTGTCTTTTGTGACTGGCAACGTACTACCCGAAATACCGCGTGTGGATGTCATTCCTTTAGGCGTAAATACGGAACTCTTTCGTCCTAGAGAGAAAGCCGACGCAAGGCAGATGCTCGGGTTGCCCAAGAATAAGATACTGCTGCTCTACTTTGGACGTATCGATGCTGCCCTCAAAGGGGACTTGCGGCCACTACTGCTGGTTTTTGCGCGTCTGCTTCAAAAGCACGGCGAGAAAATTGTCCTTGTGCTCGCGGGGAACTCCACAGAAGAAAACGTCAGCAACCTGTTGCAGACAGCTTCTCAGCTTGGCTGTGCGCAACACCTACTCGTCCGTTCATGCCCGTCTTTAGCAGAAGGCCCGCTCTACTACTCAGCCGCCGATATCTTCGTCAGCCCTACGGAAACCCTTCAAGAATCCTTCGGTCTCAGCCCGCTGGAAGCGATGGCATCGGGATTGCCCGTCGTCGTTTCCGATTGGGATGGCTATCGGGAAACGGTCGTGCATGAACGCACCGGGTTTCGTATCAAGACCTATTGGGCTAATTGTCTGGAACCGATGGCGCGATTTGCTCCGTTGTACTCCCGCACACAGGAGCATTTCTACCTGGGACAATCCGTTGCCGTAGACACCGATGAACTCTTTCAATATCTCGATATTCTTATTTCCCACCCGGAGAAGCGTCAGGAGATGGGGCAGGCAGCCAGAGAGCACGTACTCGCCAACTACACCTGGCAATCCGTGATGCAGCAGGCGTATGCACTCTGGCAGGAGTTAGCGGCTATTGCGGCGACGATCCCACACACAAAAACCTTGATCCCTTCGGCGCTGCAGCCGGACTATTTTCGCGCCTTTGGACACTTTGCTACTCAAACTCTGGAAGGCACAACACGTCTGGACATCACCGAGCAGGGACAACATGCCTGTCGTGGCTCCTCTTCCTTTCCGGTCTATCCGGGAATGCAGTATTGGCTGGAGACTTCAGTCCTGCGTGTGATGCTGCGTTTCATCAAAAGCGTCCGCTTTTTCCGGCAGCAGGCAACGGTAGACGATATTGTCACGAACATCTCGAAAAAGTACGGTATCGAGCCAGGGCGAGTGCTCTTGCATATTCTCTGGTTGTTGAAGTATGGTTATATTCGCGTCGGGTGATGTCTCAACCCGTATCCGCTGCATTACACAGCGGCGTTCGCTTTCTTTGTGATCCTTTACCTGCATCGTTATCGTCCCGTCTTGCGACGTGCCTACCTCTTGCGAGGAGCAATACAGGCTTACCACGTTCCACAGACATACCTGAGTGGTTCTCGTAGCCAAACGCTTATCAGTGATAACATTCTTCACGATACACTTCTGACTGCCAAAAAGTCAGATAGAAAAACGCCCGTCTGCCTCTGTTGAGACAAGCGGGCGTTCCAACAACCAGACAGAAGCAGAGATTAACTCAAGTTCACATAGCCAATCGACACAATGCCCGTTTCCTGACCCGTCGCTGTGTTGACAAACCGATATGCCGTCACATTCGCCGCAAACGCCGCCGTCCGGTACTTGTCCTCGTATGTGGGGTTTTTTGTCCAACGCACCCAAAAGGTATAGTTAGGCATCAGCGATGTTTGCGTCCTTGTGTCAATCTCTCAATGATGGCATCCAGATTGAGCAGATCAGGCTGCTTTTGAAACTCATAGCGTCCGTGAAGATTGGTGTTCTGCCAAGCGATTGATCCCGCAAGTTTGCGACGATCACTCCCCTACTCCAAACTTTCATAATCTAACCGTTGTTCTAAACCCAACCAATTGGAAATAAACCCCATTGAAATTATTGTCAATGCTATAATTATCTGGCGGTAAAGTACCAGAATTAAGTGGCGCAGAAGGAGTTTCATTCCTCTCTGTCGAAACACTTCCCAGAATGTCCCTTCTGAGAAGTGAAACACTATGCCCGCAAAATCCATCAATCTCAACACCCAAACATCCGACAACGATTATCCCGCACAAAACACTTCACGAAAGGTGAAGCCGCCGGGATTGACCTTAGTGCAGACACCGGGAGACAGCCTTAAGGACTGGATGAACTACTATCGCCAACTTGCGGTGATGGGTGTTCGCTCGGATGCCGTCGCTCAGAAGATTGCTCTCCATCTTCAGCGGTTTCAAGCGTTTTACCTTTCTGCCTATGGTCATGACCGCATTTCCCCATGTCTGCGTCGTGATGTTCTCGCTTGGCAAAAACAACTCCGTCAGGACGGCATGGCAGCCTCTACTGTCAACAATCATCTTGCTTCTCTGTCGGCTTTCACCACCTGGGTGCAGGCACATCGCTCCGAAGTGTTCCCCTTGGGCGATCCCGCCAAAGGAATCGGGGAACTCGCCTTACCACCACTTGAACCCCGTGCTCTTTCCGACGCTCAAGTCCGCTCACTCAAAAGCATCTGTGACCGGCTGCCTCGCTTTCATCAGGCGAAGGGACGACGCTGGCAGGATGCCAAAGACATTCCTGTCCGTGCTCACGCCCGCCCCTGGCGCGACCGAGCCATTGTGTTTGTGCTTCTTGCCACGGGACTGCGGCGCGAAGAGTTGGTGCAACTCAATCTGGAGCAGGTAGAACCCAATACGCCGGAGGCACTGCGAACCGTCCGCAAAGCTCGCATTCTTCGTGTGGTTGGCAAGGGGAAAACCGAGCGGACAGTCTTTCTCAGTCAAGATGCGCGGGAGGCTCTGGCGGACTATATAATAAAGGAAAGAGAAACCGATGCGGAAGTGTCCTCAACAGCCCTGTTTTTATCGGCGAACTGTCTCTCCTGCCGTGCGGAAGGCGGTCGGCTTTCGACACGGGCGGTCAATCTCATTTTGGAGCAGATCGGCAAGTGGCACGACGCCGAGGTTTCCGACCCGGAGCGACAGATTTCTCCTCTGCGTCCCCATGATTTGCGACACACGTTTGCGTTTGGGCTGGCGAAGGTCACGGGAGCGGATGCTTACGAATTGGAGCGTCGTCTGGGACATCGCTCCCAGCGTTATATTCAGCGATACACCAATCCACCTGAAGACATTGCGGCGGGATACATCGAGCAATTCTGAGAGGAGCAGATTATGAACTTCGAGGGACACTGGCGGATTGTTTCCAGTCCCGACTTTGACGACGATTATCTCCACGAAGAGGGTGAACCCTTTATCGCCCTCTGGAAGACAGCGAACGAAATCACGGGCGAATACCATATGGGATATCAAAGCGGAACCATTGACGCCAAAGCACAGAGTGCGACACAAGCCGTGCTGAGTTTTGAGGGGCAGGATGAGATGGACAGGGTCAGTGGACGCGGAACGCTCACGCTTGAAGCGGACAAACTCAGTCTCGTTTTGGAATATCACATGGGCGATACCTTCACTTTTGAAGCGGTTCGGGGAGAGACCTCATGAGTAGGCGCAATGCCTCTTTTGACGAACAGTTTCCTCACATTGCGGAGTGGGTGCTGGGAGACGGCTGGATTGAGATAGGACGTGACGATTACAGCGCGTCGTTGGTGCGGGCGTTGGATTTGGGCGGCATGGCGTGGGAAGGCAAACCCGACTACGCGAGCGTCGCTGAATTGCTTCACGATTTGGAAACTGCACTGACTGAAGTTACAGAAGGATAAAGGAGAGTAATAGATGGAAACTCTCACGGCTCTTTCCGAGGCAGAGCGTACTTTGGCTCTTCAGCGATTCCAAAAGCTGCGTCCTCATCTGGAGGAGGGGATTGCGCTGACGACTGTGGCGGCGGAAGCACCTCTCCCGTTACGAACGGCGCAACGCTGGGTCGCTTTGTACCGAAGGTTTGGATTGGCGGGACTGACGCGTAAGCATCGTGCTGACCGCGGAGAACCGCGCCGTCTCTCGCCGGAACTTCAGCAGTTTGTCGAGGGGTTAGCTTTGCAGTCACCCCGTTTGAGTGCGGCATCCATTCACCGGCGCGTGTTTGCCCTCTCCGAGCAACGGGGAGAAAAGCCGCCAAGTTATTCCCTGGTGAGTGAGATCGTACGCCGTCTGCCAGAGGCTCTGACCACTCTGGCACACGAAGGAACGAAAAGCTACACGCAGAGTTATGACCTTGTGTATCGCCGGGAAGCGGAAAGTTCCAATGCCATCTGGCAGGCGGATCATTGTCTGCTTGACATCTTTTTGCTCAGGGAAGGCAAAGAGGCTGCCCGCCCCTGGCTCACCACCATTATCGATGACTACAGCCGCGCCATCGCCGGTTACTATCTCACCTTTGACGCACCCTGCACTCTCTCGACATCGCTGGCACTGCGTCAGGCGATCTGGCGCAAAGAGGATCCCCGTTGGTACATTAGTGGTATTCCCGCCATATTCTACTCCGATAATGGCAGCGATTTCACCTCGCACCATCTCGAACAGGTCAGTGCCGACCTTAAAATGCAGTTGGTGTTTTCCCTTCCCGGTCAGCCACGCGGACGCGGACGGATTGAACGCTTCTTTGACACTCTCAACCAGATGCTGCTCTGTGAACTGCCCGGTTACAGTCCCCCCAAGGGAGGAATGCGGGGCAAACCCGAGTTGACACTGTCAGAATTGGAGACCCGTTTCCGAACCTTCCTTTTGGATGTCTACCATCAGCGCATTCATAGTGACACCAAGATACTGCCCCAAAAGCGATGGGAATCCGGTGGGTTTCTGCCGCAGATGCCGGAGAGTTTGGAGCAGTTAGACCTGTTGCTTCTGACCGTCCCTAAAACCCGCAAAGTGCTGAGGGATGGGATCCGATTTCAGGGGATGCGCTACATCGACCCCACGCTTGCGGCTTATGTGGGAGAGGAAGTGCTCTTGCGTTATGACCCGCGGGACATTGCTGAAGTGCGCGTCTTTTACCAGAACCACTTTCTGTGCCGCGCCATCTGCCAGGAACTCGCCGGAGAAACCGTGTCGCTCCGTGAGATTGTTCGAGCAAGAAATCACCGTCGTAAAGAGTTGCGCCAAACGATTCAAGAGCGGCAACGCACCGTAGATACGTTGCTGGAACTGCGGAGATGGACGCCTGCGAAGGAAGAAACGCCTTCTGAAGAGTCCAAAATCGAACCCGAACTCCCTCCGCTCAAACGCTACTACAATGAATAAAGCCGCCGAAGACAATTTCATCGTCACCCGAGAGTACAAGCGATTTGCAGAATTCTGCGATGCCTGCCGTCGCTATCGCTATATTGGATTGTGCTATGGTCCGCCGGGTGTGGGCAAAACGCTCTCGGCACGTCATTATGCTCGCTGGGACAAGGTCGAGTCGTATCAGTCGTTCAAAACCAGTGCGGCTCTCTTGGATGAAGTTCTGGGTTGCGACACCGTTTTCTATACCCCCAATGTGCTCAACGGTCCCAGTCGGATTGCCCAGGAGATTGCCCGCTTGCGACTGCGCCTTCTGGCTATCGCACGGGGAGCCCTCTATCGCGAGGAAGAGAGTGTTCGTGCCTGCGCCCGACAACGCCATGAGGAGTATTGGAATACGTTTGTTTACACATCGGACTGGTTGTCCGAACCACCACAATCGCGTAGGGAGGAGCCAGCACCCTCCCTGTATGAGATTGCCCAAGAGTATGGAGCCAAACGCGACGCCATTGCTGACCCTACTCAACTGATTCTTGTGGACGAGGCGGAACGACTGAAAATGGCGAGCTTAGAGCAGATGCGTGCTTTGTTCGACCAAGGGGACATTGGTCTGGTACTGATTGGAATGCCCGGTCTGGAAAAACGGCTGGCGCGTTATCCGCAACTGTATTCTCGCGTGGGTTTTGTCCATGAGTTCCGAACGCTAAGTGCCGAGGAAGTGCGTCAATTGCTGCTTCAATCTTGGACGCCGCCCAAGACAGTCTTGCCCGAGCAAAGCCTCACAGATGAAGAAGCATTAGCGGCGATTATCCGAATAACGGGTGGAAACTTTCGATTGCTCCATCGCCTGCTGACACAGATCGCTCGTCTCATGGAAATCAATGCCATGCAGACCATTACCCGGCAGGTTGTGGAGACAGCACGAGAGAATTTGGTGATTGGCACAACATGAGGGAATCACGCCATTTAATTCTGGCACTTTACCGCCACATAATGGTTCAGACGCACATTTGGTGAACCGGATGTAACCTCTATGAAGTGGAATGTTTGTCGAAATTATCAAGCGGCTTGCGCCATTGGCAACACTCGCGCACGGAGCAAATCGAACTTCGCTCGCCCATACATCTGCCGCTTGAGCATCTTGAGGCGATTGACCTGACCTTCGGTTTGCCCATTCGACCATTCCATCGTGACCGCGTTTCTCACAGCGGCAAGGTCTAGACATAATCCTTGAGCAAATCGCTTCATTTCTGTACAGGTGCTTTGGCTTGCCTTCTCTAACCAAGCTGTCAACTCTGCTCCGTTGCGCTTTTTCACAAGGTGAGCAAACTCCTGTGCCAACGCCGACGCCTCTTTGAGAACCGGAGCCAACGCGAAGAGATGATTGAGAAAGGTCTGTTGCTCCTGGGCGACTTCTGGCTTTGCTCGACTGAAACGTCCTTGAAGCCACCATGCCACCGTGCGACTGGAAAGGACTTTCATGAGAGGCGGTGCAGCGGAACGTTGAGAAGGCGACTTTTTCGTCCGTTTCGTTCTCAAGCCCTGAACCACCGCCGAGATACAGACATAGCCGCCTTCATACCCTTGGGCTTTGACTTCGCGATACAGTTGAGCAGCGTTCTGACAGCCCGCTTCTACTCGCTGGCGTAAATAGGCTTCATAAGGGGCGGTGTTGTGCGGTGGGCGTCTCCTTCGAGCGCGAGCGGGAAACTGCTCGGCATGGAGAAAACGTTGAACCGTTCGTTTCGAAACGCCGGTCTCGGCGGCAATCGATTGGACTGTCCGGTGCTGCTGGCGTAAGGATTTTATCTGGTTGTAGAGTTCCTCCCGCTGTTCACACCGTTGCAAGCGTTGCTGCTCAGAACTTGGTAGGCGGACGGGCGGAACCTCTTCTCCAGGTTCTACAGGAGTGGCGTCGCGTGTTGGTTGCATCTGTTTGGCTGCTTGGCGTAAATGAGAGGAATGCTGAGCGGTCAGGCGTTGCATGGCTTCCCCCAAATTGTGAAGGAGATGCCAGCGGTCAGCGACTTGCTCTGCTTGAGGCGCACCGTCTCGGGCTCCTTCGGCGTACACTTGAGCGCGGTCACGACTGACGACTTCAATGCCTGGATGCTGCTTGAGCCAGTTCGCCACGCTCTCTGAAGAGCGGTCAGGCAGTAAATCTACCAAACGGTGACGTTCCAAATCGATGAGAATGGTTCCGTAGTGATGCCCTTTCCGAAATGCCCAGTCGTCAACTCCGACGATCCGTAATCTGTTTGGTGCATCACGATTTTCTCTATCAACTTGCCGTACGCATCGGAGTAAAGTGTCAGCACTGACGGAGAGCCCCAATCCCAAAGCGGCTCGTGCTCCGGCTTTGCCACCCAACAGGTATCCTATTATATAGAAGGCTTCGCGAAGCCGGAGTGTTTTTCGGGCATAACGGGCGACCAACTCAGGTAAGGGTTCGGTGAAGATGGCGCGTTCACACGCGGGATTGTCGCAGAAGAGTTTTCGTGAGCGCAGATGAATGCGAACGGCGACACGGTTCCAGGGCAAATCGGCGAGAGTTCTGGGGTAACGACTGTGGACACGCCGCGAATGCTGACAACAGAGCGGACAGGCAACCGATGCTGCATTGGTCGACAGCCGAATGACGATAGCATTGTCCGTCGAAGCGATGCTGTCCACAGCAATTCCTGGAAGACAGGGCAAGAGAGTAGAGTTATTCATACTCTCCGATACTGAGCCACTCACCAGCCCAGTTTCGATTCACCAAATATGCGTCTGAACCCACATAATCATAGCGTTGACAAGAAAATATTGCGACTTTCTGGTTTGGAGTTATGGCACATAAAGGACGTTATGTGCTATAATAACTACTAACGGAGCGGGCGGCGTTTTCACCGATGTTCGTCACCGCAAAATGGCGTTTGGCGCAAACGGGTGAGGATAGGGACGATTATGGAACAGGATTTGAAAGCAGACGAAGAGTTGATCGGGCAGGGGATGGATGTCGAACAGCATTTCATGAAGAGCCTCAGTGGACGAGTCGAGCAAATTAAAATCTTAATGGCGCATGGAAACAAAGTGTGGTATCTTATGATTAATGATATACGTTTTGTTCTGAGCGGCAAAATGAAACAAAACGTCTCACGAAAATTAAAAGGCACGACATTTCGTCATCATGGAAAATACGGGACAAAAAAACATGACAGCGAACGCGGAACCTTATGGCGAGGGGATTTTGCGCGTTCGTGATCTGGCTGCCAAAGGCATCTCACGCAAACACATTATGGAGATGACCCAGCACGGCGAACTGCGGCGCGTTGGACGCGGACTTTACAGTCGCCCGGATGCAGTGGTTACAGAGAACCATACGCTGGCGCAGGTTTGCGCCCGTGTTCCCCACGGCGTTATCTGTCTGGCTTCTGCGCTTCAATTTCATGGGATTGGCACACAAAATCCCTGGCAGGTCTGGACGCTCATTGCAAAAACCGCCCGCACACCGCGGCTGGAATATCCACCGCTTCAGATTGTTCGCGCTGCTGGCGAGGCATTTGCCACTGGCATTGAGGAACATCAAATTGAAGGCGTCACCGTGCGAGTGACCTGTATTGCAAAAACCATTGCGGACTGCTTCAAATACCGCAATCGCGTTGGGCTGGATGTTGCGCTCGAAGCCCTCAAGGAATGTCTTGTCGAAAAGCGTGCTGATCGCGCTTCGCTCCATCATTATGCCCGCATCTGTCGTGTCGAACAGATTATGCGGCCTTATATGGAGGCACTGGCGATATGAACGATAAGCCGCTTTCCAATATTGCTGCGTCCGTAAGGCAGCGATTGCTCAACCTTGCCAAAGCGCGTCAGGAGGATTTTCTCCGGCTTTTGACGCAGTACGCGCTGGAACGTCTCCTCTATCGTTTGAGCCTCTCGGTTCATGCAGAGCACTTCACGCTCAAAGGCGCGCTGCTATTTTTGCTTTGGATGGAGGAGCCGCATCGCCGCACCAAAGACCTCGATTTGCTGGGTTCAGGCGATCCTACGCCGTCGCGTCTTGCAGAACTTTTTAGCGAAATTTGCGCCGTACCCGTTGAAGACGACGGACTTGTTTTTGCGTCCGATACGATTTCGGCAAAGCCTATCCGTGAAGATAATCTTTACGGCGGCGTCCGTATTCGTTTGAGTGCTCTGCTGGGAACAGCCCGAATTCCGCTTCAGGTGGATGTCGGGTTTGGCGATGCGGTGACGCCCCCGGCGCGGCAAGTCGTCTTCCCTACCCTTCTTGATTTTCCGGCTCCGCAGCTGCTGGCCTATGCTCAGGAAACAACCATTGCGGAAAAACTGAGCGCGCTTGTCACGCTCGATCTTGACAACAGCCGCATGAAAGATTTCTACGATCTGTGGACGCTGGGGCATACCTTCACTTATGACGGCCTTGTTTTGTCAGAAGCGATAGCCGCTACGTTTGGGCGGCGCAATTTGCCGGAGCCAGAACAAACTCCCATCGGACTGACCGAAGCATTCTCAAACGATAAACAGAAACAAATGCAGTGGAAAGCCTTCCTGAAGCAAAGCGTTGGCGCGGAAAATCAGGGTCTTTCTCTGACGGAAGTGGTTTTATTTCTGGCGGAATTCCTTCTGCCAATACTGCGTGCGCTCGCGACAGAGACCGCCTTTGAAGGCGTTTGGCAACCGGGAGGCCCTTGGCAGAGGAACGAAGAAAGTATGGAGCGAGACGGCTGATAATGAAGCAGCATCACATACGAACGGAAGAAAGTTATGCAAGATAAGCCAGTGACATCTTCTCATGGAAAAGAAGGAAATCTTTCCGAAGAGACGACTGAGACAAATGCGTCAGGTATTCTCCTGCCGGTTGCAGAAATAGAACTTTTGCTGCCCGCTGAAGCAAGCAAGAATTCCAGTGGTCTTGCTCTGCCGGAAGGACTTCATCTTCCCCGACTGATCACGGATGCGGGAGAAAAAGCGACCTGGCGGTTCATTAACTTCTTCACGGCGGAAATCGAAAATGACAATACACGCGCTGCTTACTTTCGTGCCGTCAAGCAGTTCGATGTCTGGTGCGAACAGAAAGGCTTCGGACTGGAGCAACTGCAACCGTTCATCGTCGCGGCGTATACCAAAGAGATGAAAGAGACGCGCCATCCGCAGACGGTGAAGCAACATCTGGCGGCATTGCGGATGCTTTTTGATAGCATGGTCATCGGGCAGATCATTCCCAACAATCCGGCGGCGAGTGTTCGTGGTCCCAAATACTCCACCAAGAAAGGCAAAACGCCGGTACTCACGGCGGAGGAGACGCAGCAACTTTTCAAGGCAATAGATACAAGCCATTTGGTTGGGCTACGTGATCGTGCGTTGATTGGCGTGATGGTCTACACATTTGCGCGAGTGAGTGCTGTCATCCACATGAAGGTTGAGGACTTCTATCAGATGGGAGTGAAATGGAAAGTGCGCCTCCACGAAAAAGGCGGCAAACATCATGAAGTGTTCGCTCACCATAATCTGATAGATTATCTTCATGAATACATTGAAGCGGCGGGGATTGCCGAGGAGAAGAAAAGTCCCCTCTTCCGAACAACGGAGGGAAAATCGCGACAGTTGACGAATAACGCAATGGACAGGCATGACGCAATACGCATGGTCAAGCGACGTGCGGTCGATGCAGGCGTTAGCGAGAAGATAGGCTGTCATACATTTCGTGCAACTGGTATCACCAATTATCTCCAGAACAAAGGAACGCTGGAATTCGCGCAGAAATTGGCGTGCCATGAATCGGCGCGGACAACAGGACTATATGACCGACGGGATGATGAGGTCAGTCTGGATGAAATCGAAAAGATTATGATCTGACTGTAGGAGAATAGCCCTAGTGGGTCGTTTGTCATGCTCACCGACATAATTTAAAGCCAAAATTCATCTCGAAAGATGTAATTTTAATGTCGGTCTACAAAGCAAGTGACCCACTAGTCGACAAAGCACCGTCCGTAGAGGAAGCGAACCGCAAATCCATCGGGACAAAGATTTTTTAATCAGCGGAAGACCTGCTGCACGCTTCAGAATTTGCTTCGCTGAGAAGAACGGCATGGAGAACATGGCATCTATCAGTGATCAATCAAGCTTTTCAGTTCCATGTTGTTAGGGAAGTCTTGATGCATTCGACCTACTAAGGCATCGAAAGAAACATCTCCTCCATTTTCTATACGTCGTATGGCTCTTGCCCACTGAGTACGACCATCTCCTTGCAAGTCAAGCCGGGAAATATCCCCGCCTGCATCTGACCAAACTCCTTTTTCTAGCGGACCAGTAGGATATAAACGTGAAACGCATTCGCGTAGACGCGGCCACCTCTCTGGGTTTGACGCAGAAAGATTTGGAATTTTTGCTGTACTAAACGTGTTGTCTAATGCTGCTAATACCTCGAAGGCGAAAGCTGCCGCATGAGATGAAGCACGTTCTTGAGATCCGCTCCCATCTTCATATTCTTTACCATCTAATAGATCAGATATTCCCCGCACAACCAGCGCATCTACGCTACTCGCATATGCTGCTCGCAAAAAGCCCGCACCTTCCATCTCGACGGCAAGAGCGTCGCCATAATGCTGGCGCAAAAATGAGGCAACAGCTCCCTCGGAAGACTTAACCACCTTTTCCCCGGCAGCTAAAGCACCCACATAGACCTTCGGAGACACAGAGGGACTCGGCATGATACGAGAGTACCATAATGATTGACGGGATACGGCTCTAGCCTGTTGCACTAGCGGATAGCTTGAAAGACCAATTTCAGGACGAGTAAGAAATGTATCACGATCCACTCCTGACTCGTAAGCGTACACTTTTGTTGCCGCGACAACGTCTCCCAGTTCTACGTCTTTGAGTCCACCCGCGACACCGACAAAAAGAACTAGTTGTGGATCGAAGTGGTTGATTGCCCGCTCTGTCTCCTGAGCAGCCGCTACATTGCCTGCTCCTACGACACCTAGCAGAACTTCCTTAGAGCCAAATGTGCCACGCTCATAAATGGTGCCTTTGGGATGGTACTCGGGTTGCCAAGTTTCAATGTGACCGCGAACAGCATCCGCTTCTAAAGAAAGTGCTGTTAATATGACTACTCGATTTTCTATCGCCATGCTTACCCCATGTTAGTATGTCAGTGCTCGAAGTATGTTTTGTAAAATTCTTCTAGGACTTTAAGATTTTCATTTATTAAATAGTCTTTTCGCATTTCATGCAGTAGACCTAATGTGGTAATCTTTTTTCCTGCCCCGCCACGACGCAGCAGATCCAGGGCACTAGCCCATTGCTCAGATCCCGAGTGTCCTCTCACTTTGGCACGATCCCCGGCAGCATTTCCCCAGATATGATTTTGATCTACACCATGAGGATATAAGTCTGTAGCTAACTCTTGCCAAGCCCGCCACCAATCTTCTTCATTGAGATTCGGTTGTTTACTCAACAGTCCTAACTTCGCCTTGTTCAAGAAACTAAGCAGACTGCGACATTCCTGGGCCGCAAGAGCAAAGTGCGGAAACTTATTCCATGCCCGATCCAATATCTGGGTCGCTGCTTGAAACCAACTTTTCTCTCGGATCATTTGTCCCAACCCGATGGCCGATAAGGAAGTAAGAGACGATGAATTTAGTGTGTTCAACCATGCTAGAACATCAGTTTCATTTAGAGCTGAAAACCGCCTATGTAGGCGTGTAATTGCTTCAGGAGTTCCCGCCATCTGACGGCGATAAGATGATAATATATATGGCTCTAATTCAGCTTCCAATGAAGTATCAAATACCGGGTCTTCAAGAAATCGACGGAGCCAATATGTTGCAGTCGTGGCCTTAGTCTCTTCGGCGACAGCGTATGGTAGTGATTTCCAAATATGTGGGCGACTGCCGTAGTCAACCAAATCAGCGTATGGCGCGATATGTTGCAGTAAAACCCCATCCACATGTTGACCAGAGAGTATAGCATCCATTAAGGAATGTACTGCAGTAGTGGGATTTTCCAAACCCATGACTACTTCTCCACCGTTTTCTATACATCGCAACCATATTGCTCGCCATGTGGGATCAGTAGTGTTCAAGTCGTGTTTCAAGGTGAAGTCTTTCGCCATTGCTGCCCCTGCCATTTGGATGAGACGGATATCTCCCGTGTGCAATGCTGCCGTCAATATCTCAAATCCTCCCAAGGCTTCTGATAATGTGTTTAGTCCCCGGACGCTCCACTCCGCTGTATCCACAGAAATTTGACGCTGGAACTTCTCGAGTGGGGCAAGATCACTACCAATAAGAAGTCGCGCATGGAGTTCATACCATTCCTGTCGGGCGCACTTTGCAAGAATGCTTTTCAGTAATGTTGCCGAAATAGTCTGGGGCATCGTGGCAATAAGGTCAGCTTCCCCTTGGGCACCTGTAGGCAAAACGCTCCAAAGGCAGGATAATAACTTTGGCTCCATTTGCCACCACTCCCAGAGTATAACCGCACACCGTTTCCGCCAGGGTTTGAATGCGTTGGTGATGCCCTGGCTAGCATTCGCCTTCCAAGGATGCTCGGCTATAAAAGTTTCAGTCGCTACTACCAAGCCGCCGTGTCCATGCTGAATATTGTTCGCTATATGAGTATGCACACATTCCATTACCGCGCTTGCGCCGTCCACGAAGGGCAGCACATCGAAATTCCGCCATCGTAAAACGGTTTCTTCACCACCAGCCGTTGCCTTTTTCACGATGTGTTTCAACAGAGTGGACTTTTCTTGTGGAGCCTGCGTTGGTTCAGGAGCTATCTTGCTCAAAAGCCGCCCTGCTGAGTAGATGCTCTCCTCCGTATCCGCAGAAAGCAACTCAACATAGCGCTCTAATTTCTTTAAGAATGCTAGATCAGCAAAATGTAAACCCAATCGCTCTCGGACTTCATGAAGCAATTTTCCAGAGGGCAACCCCAAAAGTAATGCTTCAGAGGATGAGAGATCGGAGGACGCATCAGAATTTCTATCAATCAGCTGTGAGCTTCCCCAGCGCAAACGCAGTTCAGGGAGAGTACAAACAACAGTAGCAGGTTGTTCTTCCAAGTCGTTGGGACTAGCACTCATTCTAAAGCTGAATTTACTGCGTGCTTCTTGCCAAAGATGTCGCCACAATCGACAAACGATTTGCTCAAAGCCATCACGCTCAATCCAAATAGGTATCCTATCGGAGAGAAGCGCAGCAACTACCGCAGGATATCCTTTTGGGAGGTTAGGATCGTCTTCAGGACATACAAGATTTTTATCATTTTCAAGGTGGAGTGTAGGTAGGTTATCAATCGTTTCCGGCACATAAAGAGGTAGCAATTGTATGAGTACTGATAGACATTGCATTTGAACACACGCTTTTTTGTCCAACAGCAACACATGGGTGTGAACCATTCCTAATCTGGAGGCACGCGGATTGGAAAAAGTGCGCGTTAGGATATAGTGAGTATCAAGAGGAAATCCACTAATATAGGATTCGTAAACAATCTCTGCTGGCAACGTGCGATCAGTAAAATCTACTAAACGATGCAACAATGCTTCTGGTGCATCTGGAGTCTTAGCTATGAGGTTATGAGCTCCATTCACATCGCCGAACACGGCCTGATGTACGACTATGGGCATGATTGCGCTACCTCTTCCAGCAGGTCAGCTACCAGAAGCGTCAGATCGGAATTGTGAGTTCCATCTGCCAATACACAGTAACCTTGACGCTCTGGACCATTGTCGATGAAATCTTCATCAGGCAACTTGTCATCCAAAGGTTTTCCTTGTGCAGACAAACCCATGATCTTAAAAGAATCAGTTTCCCAGTTAGCTTCGATGAACCGAAAAAGTAGTGGAAGCCGTGATTGAAGCACCTCCGCTGGACACCCCAAAGTATGCGGCTCAGAGCCTGGTAACAATTCATCCCAACAAGACAGAATTACGAACAAGGGAGGACACATGATCCGTCTTGCTGTATTTACCTGTTTAACAAACAGAAGGGTTTGCAAGAGTTCTATAAAATTTGCTTGAGCAGAAAGTGCTAAGGGTAAAGTCACAGCAGCCTTGATGGATTGCGTTTCTGATTGCGAGAAAGAGACATCCTCCATTACACTGGGAACACTATCAGTAGAATGTTGCATACGTGCTAAAGTGCGAGGTCGGGTGAGCATGTCTTCTAAAACTGGGTGTAAACTTAATCGAATAAAGAGCATCCAACCGTCAGCAGTGCGAATTCGCTCCCTCCACTCTTCGGGAACTTGACGTTGAGAAGTTAGACGTTCTACTTGCTCGCCACCATAGTCAGGCCAGACGAGGTCTGCCTCTATGCCCTTTGCTGGATGAGACACACGCCAAACGCTTTCTCGATATATCTTCACGGGTGTATGTGGAGCAGATTTACCTTGCGCTAAGGCATCACATACCTCTTGAAACCCACTGAGGTCGCTTGGTACGCCAATCATATGTAATCGTCCTTGTTGACGTTGCAGGCGACGCAGAAGTTGTCCACCATAATGGGTCTTACCTGTCTTGGGTCCTCCTATCAAAAGAAGCGAAGGTGCTTGCGTTTTTTGGTTCATCGCTTTCCTCCTCTGCCTCGAAAAGAGAGCAGAAAATCTTCCGCATTCGTATCGCTGACAGGAAGAACAAAAGATGCTGAAGGCAAATAAATTGGTTCAGATAAAGTCCAATTAATCAATTCAAGACAAGGTTCCTCTACTGCGCTCTTCGGTTCATTGCCAAACCGCATCTGAAGACGGAATTCAACGTGTTCTGGGAAAACGTCTCGGAAACAATCCTGTAAGTCTTCCTCAATCACCGGACGAATTTCTTGATCGCTTTTTGTCCAGACGACAGCTACTGGACGATCATTTAATACGCTTGCCAATCGCCGAGCGAGGTCTCGCAGGTCATCTCTCGCCTTCCCCCGGTTTGGAGAAGCAAGTGCTTCGCGGTCAACAAGAAAAAGAAATCGATCTGCGCGTTGCCCAATCCAACGTGCTCCCTCAGCACCGTCTGCATTTTCTTGTTGTGCCCAAGTGCTGAACCATTCGCCTGGTGGGTCTGTCAGAAGGAAATCACTTCTTGATCCACAAGGTCTTCGAACTGATAAGTGCAGCATACCTGGACGACGTCCAGCACTGCGGCTGGTATGTGGGGGAAATGTCGGTCCACCCTCACTAGCTTTCCAGCGTAAATTAGCAGCAATGTTTCCCCAACCTGCTAATGAAGCTGATCCAGCGAATGCGCCTACCTTCAGAGCTTGCCCGCGTTCGAGTAACAAATACATTAGGCTCAGCAGGGTTGTCTTTCCAGAATTGAACGGGCCAACTACTCCAATTAATTTAGGCATCGTAACTGTCACTATGCGTTCGAGATCACGCAACCCAAGTGTATTTCCAGTCCAAGGGAGCCTGAGACTTCGGTCATCTGGATCAGCACTATCATCCTCAGATGATTTTATACTATTGGCCTTTGTGCGGCGCGTCCCCTTACGATAAAACTTACAATCCGCCAAGAGATTGCCACGATTACATCCTTCGTTTTCCGGGTCATCACAGAATGACTCGCTGCAAGCATTCTCTTTGACTACCATATTACTTTCCTCCGCTTATTCGGCGGGACTGTAAATCTCTAAAAAGCCAAACTGCCGCATCATCTAGTTGAATTGGTGCGGTACTTGGAATTCCCATTAGCACCTCTACATCATCTACAGTTGCTTGTTTGGCTGTGAGCATTTGTACGAAATCAAGGAGAGTGACGCCTGTTTCACTATGATTCGAGATATTCTGTGAGGACAAAAGAGAGAACGGTCCAATTGAGGCACTGAACTCGCTTAAGCTATACTTACGTCGAGCCTCTTCGCCAAATGCAGCAAATAGAGTTTCACGAAGAAAAAATTCAATGCTGTGCGTATGGAGCAGCGGCATCTGTGTATGCAGGTCAACAGCCATCCAGAAAGCACCGTTTTCTGCCGACATAGCACGATAACTGCTCTTTTGTGTTGGAGAGTAAAGGGTTTCTTTCCAATACAGTAAATCTGTCCTACGTATTTCGCTCACAGTTTCAGGAGATTGCATAGTTGTGAGGTATGCCTCGATCACTTGTGTTATATCAGCTCGTATTTGAGCAATTGCGAGCTCGGCTGATGTTTTGAGAGATGCTGTAGTCGCATCTCGGATAGCTTCGGCTGCTACCAATCCAAAATGATTTAGCCACGTTGTGCTATTGCTGCTTGGCCATTCTGCGTTGGCTTTCTCTTCTCCCGATACACCTATAGCAGCTCTCAATCGTCCTGCTAACCATTTCGCATTCAAAGGGGAAGGAGTGAAATCGATTTCATCAAAATGGATTTCTTTAGCTGCACTACCATCTGGTCTTGCCCAAGCCAAAGCCGCTTTAGCCTCTACTGCTTCACCCCACTTAATCAGAAATGAATAGAACAGGCTATGCTCCTGTCCATGGGCAAGATAGGGCAGTAAACTTATGCCTATGTAATAAACAGCTGCAGCATAATGTATATCGGACGCGCAGACTTGATCTATCGCCTGTAGAAGGGTCGCTCGGTACAGTTGATTGGTATCATCTTTGAAACGACCCCTGTATGTTGGCCAATGTTTCTTGATCATTTCTTCGCAGTGGCTTGTAATTGGGTCGCCGTCCGGCAACCGCTCTCTCATAACCAACAGCGTGCTTCGAACCACCATACGTTTTTGTCTTTTTAGAGTTTTAGCAATGTCATCTGCTGCCTTCTCTAAATATTCAAACTTGGAGTTGTCATCACCCACATCCAGAAGCCCAACATCTAAAAACTTCTGCAACATTGTATTACCCACGTTTCACCTCCCTTTTTATCATAATTTCCTTGTCACCGAATTACGGAATGCACAGATCATCAGGAACTGTATGCTCCAGCACTTATCCATCCTGCATTCTTATTAATCATCGCCAGAATCTGCACGATGTCCGCGGCATCCGTTTCCGGGAAAAGTCCGTCCAGACCAAGCGGACTGAAATTGGTGAAAGGTTGTTCGTAGAGAAGCCCGCCGTCCATGATACCGTTCTGGGTCAGATACTCGATGATCTGCTCAATGAAGCGGATTTGATTGGCATTATACTGCGAACCGCTGAGATACTTGCCGAACGCTTGCTTTGCCGCTTCCCGATCTAATCCCACGAGCTTGCGAATGAATGCGCCGAGGCTGTCGGGCTTGCCATAAACGCGCTCGAACTTTTCGCGGCTCCCCTCCCCTCCCAACTCGAAGAGCAAACTCTCCAGTGCCTGAATGTCGGATAGGGTGAGTGCCTCATTGAAGCGAATTTTAAGAACCGCCGGATGTTCCAGTTGGGCGGTGAGAAACGCGAGGACTTTCTTGCGGTACTGTGCCACATCAATACTGGAAGCCAGTTCCGTCAGCACCACTTCTGTTCCCGCGCCGATCTCATCCTCGAAATCGGTATAGACGATTTTGCGCTTTAACTTCTCGATGAATTTTATCAGTTCGCGCAGTTTCTTCCGCACGTTCTCCAATTGCGGCAGGGTGATGTCTGTCCAGAACTCATCGGTTTGAATGTCCTGAATGAGCGGCATCTGTGCGCTGACGAGGGGAATGCTCTCTTTGTCTTCCAGCAGTTCGGCGATCTCTTTGACCTGACTTTGCAGGCGCGGCAGAGCGGGTTCGGCGCGAAGGTATGCCAGCTGCAGATTGAGCAGGAGCAGATCAAACTGCCGCGCCGTGATGTCTTCGGGATCAATCTCGGCAGGAAGTCCTGCGAGTTCGGTGGCGATCTCACCAGCTTGCTGTGGCTCCAGAACGTCCCACGCTTTGCGGTCGGCGTATTGCTCGATGGTGCGGCGTTTGGGACGGACAAGGAAGTTGTCCACATTCATTGCCGTGACTTCCGAGTGCAGTCTGTCGGCAATTTCATGGTCGAGCGTGCCGTAAGCGAGCGCGGGTTCCTTGAGTGCCGCAGGGTCACCGTTCGCCGCGTGCTTCTCTGCTCGCACGGTTTGCATCAGTTCCAAGCGGCGCAGAAACAGTTTCTTGCTGAGGGAATCCTGCGTGCTGCCTTCCACTCCTTTGGCATTGGCACCGAAGAATTCGAGGTTCTGGCAGTAATCGAAGACGGAGAAGAACTCTTTGTCTTTGCCCGGACCGAAGAGGTTTTTGCACAGCCGTGTGCCGCGTCCCATCATCTGCCAGAATTTGGTTTTGGAGCGCACAATCTTGAAGAACACGAGATTGGCGACTTCGGGAACATCGACGCCGGTATCGAGCATATCCACGGAGATGGCGATGTGTGGCACTTTGTCGGAGGTCGAGAAGTCATCGAGGATGCTCTGAGCATAGGTCTCGTAGTTGTCGATAACGCGGGCAAAGCTGCCTTTGAGGTGCGGATAATTCTTATCGAACCGCTCCTGAATGAAAACGGCGTGCTGATGGTTCTTGGCGAAGATGATGGTTTTAGCAATGCGATCCCCGCCGTCCACTTTGACGCCGCGTGTCATGAGGTCTTGCAGCACTTTGTCCACCGTGTCGGCATTGAAGAGCCATTTGTTGACGGCACTGGCTTCAATCTCATCGGGGACTTCGCCCTCCTCGCCCCAGTCTTTCTCTTCCCACTCTTCTTGTTCTTCGTCGCTCAAGTCATCGTATTTGATGCCTTCGCGCTGGAACTTCAGCGGCACGGAGACCGCACGCGGCGGCACGAGCCATCCCTCCGCTACGGCGTCATCGAGTTCATAGGCAAAGGTCGGCACGCCGTTTTCGAGATCGAAGAGTTTGTAGGTGTTCTTGTCTACCTCGGATTTGGGCGTGGCGGTGAGACCCACAAGCAGCGAATCGAAATAGGTGAAAATCGCGCCGTATTTCTGATAGACCGAGCGATGTGCTTCGTCAATGACAATCAGATCAAAATGCCCCACCCCGAAGCGGCGCGTCCCAGTTTTGAGATCATCAATCAAGCCCATCATCGTGGGATGGGTAGAGAGGAACACCCGGCTGCTTGTGTCCTCTTTCTCTGTAACGAGGTTGATGGGACTGGAGCCGGGCAGATGCGCCTTGAACGCATTTGCCGCTTGCCGGACGAGTGCCACCCGGTCAGCAAGAAACAGCACGCGCTTGACAGTGTTGCAGCGTTGGAGCAAATCACAGAGGGCGATAACAGTGCGCGTTTTGCCTGCACCGGTTGCCATCACGACGAGGGCTTTCCTCTGCTGCTTTTCCAGTGAAGCGGTGATGTCCCGAATGGACAACTGCTGATAAGGACGTTCCACAATGGCGGTATTGATCGTCGCCTGTGCCAGCGGCTTGTGGGTTGTGCGGCGTTGAACAAGGAGTTCGAGTTCGTCTTTCTTGTAGAATCCCTGCACCGGGCGCGGCGGATAGTTCAGATCGTCCCAGAGCCACGTTTCGTACCCATTCGTGTAGAAGATGAGTGGACGCTGCCCGAACTTCTTTTCAAGACAGTCGGCATAGAGTTTCGCCTGCTGCTGTCCGATGCGCGGGTCTTTCTTGGTGCGCTTGGCTTCCACCACCGCAAGCGGGAGACCGTTGTCACCCCAAAGCACATAATCGACAAAGCCTTTGCCTTGCACGTTGGGCATTCCGTCCACGGGATACTCGCGGTCTTCGGGATGGAGGAGGAGCCACCCCGCTTCCCGCAGGAGCAAGTCAATGAAGAAGTCGCGGGTTTGGGCTTCGGAATAGTCGTGGGTATCGGGAACCGCTTCGTTTTGTTTTTTCGCCTGTGCCACTTCCGCCTTGAGCTTTGCAATCTCGGCGTCGAGTTCGGCGGCGGTTTTGGTGGAAGCGTGCAGAGCGTCGGCTTGAGCTTTGAGTTCCTTGTCCCGCTTTTCCAGTTCCGCTTGAAGCGTCTGCACCTGCTGCTGTGTCATCGCCCTTTGCGCGGCGGCTTGCTTGGCTCCGGCGGAAAGCAGAGAGGCATCATAGGTCAGACCAGCATAGAGCGCGGGACTTTGCCGGGTATAGGTGCGAGCGAGCCAGTACAGAATATGAAAGAGTTCTTTGGTCGCCTGCTCGGAATCACCGGGAGCGATGACGCGCTGACTGTGAACCGCTTCGTTGCCCAAATCCTTGACCACCCGC
>Ga0163154_10001700_pt1 | contig 33656 bp, 26 predicted proteins | sample OliLakLV19MP9P1_FD_148649 | JGI IMG/M metagenome (GOLD analysis project Ga0163154, IMG submission 148649) | Freshwater microbial mat bacterial communities from Lake Vanda, McMurdo Dry Valleys, Antarctica - Oligotrophic Lake LV.19.MP9.P1 | ecosystem: Environmental > Aquatic > Freshwater > Lake >... | reverse complement strand
ACCGCGAAAAGATGGGTTATGACATGCTGTGTTTTATCACGGTCAGCTTGCAAATCCATCAGCCTGAAATTGTAGCGAGTTTCCGTGAGGCCATCGGGCAAATGCCGGAAGTGTTGGAATGCCATCACGTTACGGGTGACTATGACTACATCTTGAAAGTAGCGACTCGTAATCGACAGGATTTGCAGCGCTTTTTGATGGATAAGCTCACGCCGCTGCCTAATATCGCGCATATCCATACCCGTCTAGTGCTGACGGAAGTGAAATCAACGACGGTACTGCCGCTCGATTAAAGAAATGTGATTTATTGAAATGCTCCAAACGCCGGTTCGTTACACCTTCAGCCGTGAAGTAAATGGCTTACAACGCTCAGTCATGCGTGATTTGCTTAAATTTGCCACTGATCCACAGATTATTTCGCTGGCAGGCGGATTGCCTCCGGTTGAACGGTTGCCCCTCAATGATTTCCGCGATTGCATGAATACCGTCATGGCGCGGGATGGCGGACGCGCGATGCAATACAGTCCGCAGTGGATGCCGCTGCGCGAATGGATCGCGGCTTACATGCGTGGGCGCGGCGTTGTATGTGAACCGGAGCAGGTTTTTATTACGGGTGGTAATCAGCAGGGCTTGACTATACTTTCACGCTTATTTCTTGATCCCGGTGATCGCGCCGTGACGGAAGAAATCACGTTTACAGGGATTCAGCAGATTACCGCCGGACGCAGCGCCCAAGTCTTAGCCGTCCCGACTGATTTAGAGACAGGTGTAGAACTTGATGCACTGGAAGAAGCCTTCAGCCAATCCCCCAAGTTAGCCGTCTTAATTACCGATTTTCACAATCCGCTCGGCGTAAGTTTGTCGGCGCGTAAACGGATGCAAGTGGCAGCTTTGGCGGCGCAGTATGGTGTCCCGCTGATTGAAGATGATCCCTATTCGCCGCTGCGTTTTGCTGGGGAAGTTCTGCTGCCCGTGAAGGCTTATGATGAAGCAGGCTATGTGTTTTATCTCGGTTCATTTTCTAAGATGCTTGCTCCGGCGGTGCGTTTGGGCTGGATGGTCGCTCCGATTGATCTTATCCCCAAAATTACGGTCATCCGCGAATCGCTTGATTTAGAATCTTCAACGCTGATGCAGCGGGCCGTGCATGAATATCTGTCGCGGGATTTACTCGCACCTCATCTGAGTGCGCTAAACGCGACATTACGCGAGCGCTGCGAAACGATGATGACCGCTTTAGACGAGTATCTTGGTGATATAGCGACATGGACGAAACCCGACGGCGGCCTGTTCGTATGGTTGACTTTGCCGGAACATATCGACACATCGCGCATGTTTGATGAAGCGATTAAGCGTCGCGTGGCTTATATCCCCGGCAGCGCGTTTGCGGTTAACGGCGGCTATCGCAACACGATGCGCTTGAACTTTAGTGCCGTCCCGCCGGAAAAAATCCGCGAGGGTGTAGCTCGCCTCGCACAAGTTATCAACGAGCAGCCCAATAAGAATCAAACGCAAAGACGCTAAGAACGCGAGGATTCGCAAAGACGGTAATTTGATTCCCTTGCGAAACTTTGCGCTCTTTGCGCCTTTCTGGTGAAAAAATGAATTTATCTTTAGGAGAACAAAATGGTTAACGCAGAACTGACTTCACGCCCGATGACCGAGGAAGCCGATTTCCTCAAAATTAACTCGATTGACCATCTGCATTGGTGGGTGGGGAACGCCAAACAGACCATGTATTACTGGTGGAAGGCGTTTGGCTTTAAGCCCGTCGCTTATTCCGGTTTGGAGACAGGCAACCGCCGTTTTGCCTCGTATGTGATGGAATCCGGCACAATCCGATTTGTGATTTCGTCCGCGTATCGCCCGACGGATGAAATGTCTGCTCACCAGATGATGCATGGGGACGGCGTGAAGATCGTCGCGCTGGGCGTGGATGATGTGGATGAAGCTTATAAGGCTACAACGTCACGCGGCGCACAGGGTGCATGGACACCCCGCGAAGAAAAAGACGAACACGGCATTTTGCGGACAGCAGCCATTCATACCTATGGTGAAGTGCTGCATGTCTTCGTAGATCGCAGCGATTATAACGGCGTGTTTGCGCCAGGCTATCGTGCGCTGGATTATGCAGCAGAATCAGCCGGGCTTGCCGCTGTCGATCATATTGTCGGGAATGTCGAACTCGGCAAGATGAATTATTGGGTGAATTTCTATCATCAGGTGATGGGCTTCCGTCAGCTACAGGGCTTTAGCGATGACGACATCAGCACCGAATATTCCGCGCTCATGTCCAAAGTGATGGCGAATGGGAATGGGCGCGTCAAGTTCCCGATTAACGAGCCTGCCGACGGCAAAAAGAAAAGCCAGATCGAAGAATATCTCGATTACTATGTGACTCCCGGTGTGCAGCATATTGCGATGGCAACGGGCGACATCATCAAGACCGTGCGCGATTTGCGCTCACGCGGCATCGAATTTTTGCGTGTGCCAGATGTCTATTATGATATTCTGCCGGGGCGGGTGGGCGACATCAAAGAAGATTTCGAGACGATCAAGGAATTGGGTATCCTTGTCGATAAAGATGACGAGGGCTATCTGCTGCAAATCTTTAGCCGTCCTTTGCAAGACCGCCCGACGGCCTTCATTGAAGTGATTGAACGGCACGGCAGCCGGGGCTTCGGCGTAGGTAATTTTAAGGCGCTGTTTGAAGCGATTGAATTGGAACAGGCCAAACGCGGGAATCTGTGAAGATTAGATCTATAGCGAGGGGGATGTTGTGGCAAAAGTTTTCAGTACAGATAAAGGCGATGAGATGGATGTTTATATCTACTCTCGCAAAGAGCATCCTCCAGCACATTGTTATGTGTTTTATGAGATAGAAGAAGCCATTATTTTTCTTAGCCCTGTAGCCATTCGGAAAGTTTCACCTAATCTCAACGATTGGGAAGTTAAAGAAATTCTCAATTTTATTGTTGAACATCAAGAATTGTTGCTTGCTAAATGGAGCAGAATTACAGGTCTGCCATTAGAATAACATTTAACATTAGGGTAAAGGTGGTGATGCAATGGATATTTATGACGAACAAAATAGACCAGTTGCGCTCGAAATTCGGGAGGGTTACATCTGGGTCACAGTCAAAGATGGACGAATCATTGCCGCTCCTCTGAGTTGGTTCGATTGGCTTGAGCAAGCAAGTGTTGAACAACGTGCCAATTATAAATTGGGTTCGTTTAGCATCGTATGGCCTGATCTGGAAGATGGTGTTGATATGGAAGCATTGTTGATGGGTGTGCAGCAGGTGAATTAATTTGATGAAGCTAACAGATTTGCCATTTTCGTTTCCCAAAAGTTTACGTGACTTTTATGCCTTTGAGCAGCACGTCAAAACAGCGAACCAAAATCGTGGGCGTGAAGTGCCAGAAGAATGGTATGAGTTCCCGGTGTTTTATTTCTCCAATGTAACCGCGATTTATGACCCCGAAGATGTCATCCCGTATCCGTCTTATTCTGAGGCGTTGGATTATGAACTGGAAATCGCTTGTGTCATCGGCAAAGAAGGGCGCAATATCAAAGCCGAAGATGCCGAAGATTATATTTTCGGTTATATGATTTTCAACGACTGGTCGGCGCGGGATATGCAGCGCAAAGAGATGAAAGTCGGCTTGGGGCCAGCAAAAGGCAAGGATTTCGCGTCGTCGTTTGGCCCCTATCTGGTTACACCGGATGAGTTGGTGGATCGTCATGCCGGACGATCTGGTGTCTACGATCTGGAAATGGTCGCGCGCGTCAATGGGGTGGAACGCTCTCGCGGCAATATGAAAGACCTGTATTGGTCATTTGGGCAGATGCTTGAACGCGCCTCGCAAGATGTGACGCTGTATCCCGGTGAGGTGATCGGCAGCGGCACTGTTGGGACGGGCTGCCTGCTGGAAACGACAAAAGGGGTGGGACCTTGGCTGCAACCGGGCGATGTAGTAGAACTCGAAATTGAGCGCTTAGGCATTTTAAGAAATTTCATTGGGGAAAAGATTGAACCGCAGAGACGCGGAGGACGCAGAGAAAGAGTCAAGGATGCCGACTGAGCTTGAACCAGCGTTGAACAATCTAGCAGAAATGGTTATTGGTGCAGCAATTGAAGTGCATCGTTCACTTGGACCGGGATTTCTTGAGTCAGTATATGAAGAAGCGCTTTGCATTGAGCTAAATCTAAGCCATATTCCATTTGTTCGACAAAAAGCTATTGGCGTATCCTACAAAGGTCATTTAGTTGGAGAAGGTCGTCTCGATATATTGATTGAGGACTGCTTAGTTATTGAATTGAAGGCTGTGGAGGCTTTGCTCCCTATTCATACTGCCCAACTTCTTTCTTATTTGAAAACGACACATTATCGTTTGGGATTATTGATGAACTTTAATGTAGCTGCTCTTAAGCAAGGTTTAAGGCGTGTTGTTTTAACTTAAATTTCTCTGTGTTCTCCGCGTCTCTGCGGTTCAAAATATCTTGGAGGATATATAAAATGCCTTTTTATGCAAAATTAGGGGAGATTCCCCATAAACGTCATACGCAGTTTCGTAAGGCTGACGGGGGCTTATATCGGGAAGAAGTGATGGGATTGGAAGGGTTTCACGGGATTCAATCCATCTTGTATCATCATTTTCTACCGCCGCGTGTTTTGAGTGCAGAATACTTAGGCGGGACGACAACGGAATACAGCGAATTCGGGGCGCTGCGCCATCGTGCCTTTAAAACAGCAGAAGTTATGGCGGGTGGGGATGCCGTAGCAGCGCGGCGGGTGCTGCTGGGAAATCGTGATGTGACGCTGAGTGCCAGCCGACCCACATCGAGTATGACCTATTTTTATCGCAATGCTCAGGCTTATGAAGTGTGGTTTGTGCATGAGGGCGTGGGCGAACTCCGTTCACAGTTCGGTAATCTACTCTTCGAGCCGGGGGATTACATCGTTATTCCTTATGGGACAACTTGGCAGATGATGCTCGGCACGGCTGAAGCACGTTTTTTTGTGATTGAGTCGCCGTCGCAGATCGAGCCGCCCAAACGCTACCGGAATGAATATGGGCAGTTGCTGGAACATGCACCTTATAGCGAGCGTGACATCCGCACACCGGAGCAGCTTGAAACACATACCGAAATCGGCGAATTTGAAGTCCGTGTTAAAGCGCGTGAAGGGATCACCCGCCATATCCTCGACCATCATCCGTTTGATGTGATTGGGTGGGATGGCTATCTTTACCCTTGGATTTTTAATGTGCGCGATTTTGAGCCGATTACCGGGCGCGTCCATCAGCCGCCGCCGGTGCATCAGACGTTTCAGGGGATGAATTTCGTCGTGTGTTCATTCGTGCCGCGTCTATTCGATTATCATCCAGAGAGCATCCCCGCGCCGTATAATCACTCGAATGTAAATTCCGACGAAGTGATTTATTACTGCGATGGCAATTTTATGTCGCGTAAGGGGATTGATAAATACGATATTACGCTGCACCCTAGCGGCTTGCCGCATGGCCCACAGCCGGGTGCGACAGAAAACTCGATTGGCGCGGTCAAGACGGAAGAACTCGCGGTCATGGTGGATACCTTCAATCCATTGCACATCGCCACTGACGCGCTAGAATTCGAGAAACCGGAATATATGGAATCGTGGTTGCAGGGGAGTCCTGAATAACTTGGAAATTAATCTCGACGCACAGCCGGACGCGCTACCCTGGCAGTCGATCTATAAAATTCTGATTGGCTCCGTCGTGCCGCGTCCGATTGGCTGGATTTCTACCGTCGATGAAAATGGGCGCTATAACCTCGCCCCGTTTTCGTTTTTTAACGCCATTTGCCCGAATCCACCGCACGTCTTGTTTTGCCCGAATATTCGCGGGACGGATTCCAATCCGAAAGATACGCTGCATAATGTCCGCACGACGGGCGAATTCGTAGTCAATATCGTGACTGAGCCGCTGGCGGAAGCGATGAATCTGACTGCGACTGAGCTTCCCTCAGACGTGGATGAATTTACGCTTGCGGGGGTAACGCCGATGCCGTCCGTTGTGGTGAAGCCGCCGCGTGTACTGGAAAGCCCGATTCACTACGAATGTCGCGTGACGCAAATTGTCGATGTCAGCGATGAACCGGGTGGGGGGAGTGTCGTCATCGGACGCGTTGTCTACATGCACATCAGCGACGACTTGCTGATTGGCGGCGATAAAATTGACATCGCTCGTTTGCAGCCGATTGGTCGTTTGGCGGGAGCATCTTACAGCCGCGTGACCGATATTTTTGATCTGGCGCGTCCCGCATCACAAATTCCATCAAAGAAATAATTTAGGGCGAGATTGATCCCGCCCTGCGCGTTTTATGACTTTTTGCTGTATTTAGCCACCCAATCCTCAACCGACTGCTCAAGCTGATCGAAGGAGTCCAGCACAAATAGCTTTTTGTGCATTTCGTGCGGACTGGGGTCGATCTGCTCAAAGGCTTCGAGGCTGTAGGGGATTTTCTGTACATTGTCGGAAAGCGCATTCATCAGTTCGCCGGGGGAGGACATCAATCCCGCGCCGAATGCCTTCATTTCGCCGTGTTCCATCATGAAGCCAAATTCAATCGTATACCACCACATGCTGCCGAGCGATTTGCGCTCCTGCTTGCTAAATTTGAGCGCGTGATGGGCGAAACGCTCGATATAATCGGCATAGCGCGGGTTCGCCATCCAGGGGAGGTGTCCGAATGTATCGTGCCAAATGTCGGGCAGGGGAGTGTAATCAATATCTTTGCGTTCACGGATGTATTCGGTAATCAGGAATTGGCGGCGGGCGAGATGCTCAAACCAGTCTTGCCCGTCCGAGAAGATCACATCGGTGCTGACCAGTTCCCAGCCGACCAATGCTTGCAGGCGCTCACTGAGTTCGTCGAAATCTGGGATGCGCTGCGGTGTGAGGTTGAGTAAATCTACGCCTTCGAGCCATAACTGGCTGGCGTGCTGCTGTACCTGCGGGAACTGCTTTTCATAGAGCATTTGCCAAGTAGCGCTCTCAAAATCCGAAAATACCTTAAAGGGTCGTCTTTCACGTATCATAAGTTTATCATTCCTTTCTATATAGATATTTTACACAAAAAGGAATGGAAATTTACATGCAATTTGCCCAAATATCGTAAATTCCCTCTATTATTAGGGGCTGATTTGCCGCAAGTGGCTCTATTTTCCCAAGCAATTGAGGATCAAGTATTTCAAAGGATTTTTGCTTTATATTTCACACATTTTTATATCGGTTTATTTCCTCGTTAGCCATATGCCACAGGCTATCCAAATATATTACTCCTGTCTCCAGTGAGATTTCTAGGTCTTCCATACTCGGACTGGCCAAGCGTACTGCTCTCTTTATGGCTTTAGATTCTCTCTCTAAATCAGTCAATCGTTGTATAAAGTTTTGCAAACTCTGTGCGGTTCCTTCAAATGCGGAACGGGCATCCTCAACCGATGATCGAAAGTGTATATACTCTTGCTCCTGTTCGGGTGTTGTAAGAGACGAGATTGAAAAAACTGCTTTTATATTCTGCATCAGTCCAATCCAAATATCTTTAAAACTTGGCATTTCTTCCTCAATCTTCTCTGAATAATCCATCAGATATTCAGAGACAACCTTTAAGACCCTTTCTTTGCCTGTAATGTTATTTTGTGCTTCAGCCGACTGAAACTCAGGAACATGAGCCCATAATTTTCTATTAAGTTCACGAGTTAAACTGTCTAAGTATTCCATGCTTTTTGTAAGTAGCTCGATTTGGCTAAGCCCACTGGTAACGTAATATGAAAGCTCGTAATCCTTGTGTTGTTGTTCTGTGGCATCTTCTTTTTCGCCATTAGTTTTAAGTATTTCTATAAGATCAATTATTCTTGAAGCCCGTTTGTTCCTAAAGCGCATATCTATATATTGAGTAGCAATAAGCAACAAAGGTATAGATAACTTCTCATCACCTTTATGTAAGATGGGTATAATCGGTACTTCATGCGTGGTAGCATATAGTAATTCCCTAGCAACCCACTCTGATTTTTTTGCTGAAGGAGATAGGACAACTATTACAGCATTAGACTGTTCAATTTGCCGCTCGATTTCTTTTAACCACGAAGAAATACCAGCCTTAAGTTTTTCATCTATCCAAATGTCGAAACCGGCGGCAACCAGATCACTATGTAACCTTTGCACGGCCACTATATCATCATGACTATAGCTTACAAAAACTTGTGTCATATAACTGATGCACTTATATGGTTTTCTTGAGGCATAACATTTCCTTTATATAAATTTGCCTAGACAACTTCATTTTACCACGAATCTTTAGCAAGATTGTTCGTTTTATGGGCAAGTTTACCTAAGCGAAAGCTCTATTTATTATGAAAAAATAAATTATTCACCGTAGGTTTTTTTAGATAAGTTATGCCGAAGCGCCTCCCGATTGTCTGAGTATTCGGCTTTAGACAACATCTACTGCATTTGTCGGGGGCGGTATTGGATGGCTTCTGCTATATGCTGCACTTCGATGCGGTCACTGCTGCCTAAATCGGCAATCGTCCGGCTGAGTTTGAGGGTGCGATGATAAGAACGGGCGCTCAACTGCATCCGCTTGACCGAAATTTCCAGCAGTTGACGCGCTTCCGGCGAAAGCACACACATCTGCTTAATCTCCGTCACGCTCATATCGGCATTGGCGTATAAATGCGGATGCTGGCTAAAGCGGCTGCGCTGGCGTTCCCGCGACATCTCCACCCGTTCCCGCACTTTTGCCGAAGGTTCGCCGCGCTCATCGCTCATCAGCTTGTCGTGTTCCACACGCGGCACATCGAGATGAATATCAATCCGATCCAGCAGCGGCCCCGATAGGCGGCTTTGATAGCGCGTAATCATGGTTGGTGAACAGGTGCAAGGGCGCACGACATCCCCGTAATAACCACATGGACACGGATTCATCGCGCCGATCAGTAAAAAATTGGCGGGAAAAGTAATACTGCCTTTGGCGCGGCTGATCGTCACGATTTTGTCCTCAATCGGCTGACGCAGCACTTCTAATGTTTTGCTGCCGATCTCCACAATTTCGTCTAAGAAAAGGACTCCGCGATGGCTGAGGCTGACTTCACCCGGTTTGGGGATCGAGCCGCCGCCGATGAGACCGGGCTGACTGATGGTGTGATGTGGCGCACGGAAGGGGCGAGCTTGAATCAGCGGTTGGTCGCTGCGGAGCATGTCGGCGACGGAATAAATGCGGGTGACTTCTAATGCTTCTTCTAACGTTAACTGTGGCAAAATCCCCGGCATCGCCCGCGCAAGCAGTGTTTTGCCGACACCCGGCGAACCCGAAAGCAAAATATTATGATTGCCGCCCGCCGCGATTTCCAGCGCTCGCTTGACGTGCTGCTGACCTTTTACATCGGCGAAATCGACAATGCCGTCTGGCAGGTTGTCGCTGCTAGTGACCGTCAGTGCTTCGTGTCGATAAGGCCGAATCGGCTGCAAGCCATAAAGATGCTCGACGAGTTGACCGAGCGACTGCACCGGAATCACTTCGATTCCGCTGACGAGTCCGGCTTGCGGCGCATCTTCGGCGGCGACGTAGGCCGTCTCGAAGCCTTCTTGATAGGCCGTATAGGTTAAAGGCATCGCGCCTTTGACGTGGCGGATGCTGCCGTCAAGCGATAATTCGCCGATAAACATCGCTTTTGGCAGGGAAGGCAGCGGAATCTGGTCGGTTGCCGCCAGCACGCCTACCGCAATCGCCAGATCATAAGCGGGGCCGTGTTTCGGCAGGTCAGCAGGGGAGAGATTGACCACGTAGCCTTTATTGGGAAAACTCAAGCCGCTGTTTTTTATGGCGGCGCGAACACGCTCCCGGCTTTCTTTTACAGCGCTGTCTGGCAGGCCGACAATCGTAAATGTGGGGATTCCGGCACGCGGGTTAAAATCGGTCTGCACTTCCACCATGCAACCCTCTAACCCAACAATCGCGCAGGCGTGAACAATCGAAAGCATAAATTCTATCCTTAAGCCCTAAAACAAAAGATCAATTCCAGTATATGCCGATGTGCCGAAATGCGCGTGTTAAGTTTGAATGGTCTACCGTCGAATGTTCTAACCTGCGTTAGAATAGCCGAAAATTCTTTTAAGTTTTTTTGAGGTCGTATGACAGAACTTAACCTCGCAACTTATGTGCTTTCGGAACGCGGCGCAATCCAAAATTGGCTGGCCTGTGGGACGGTGACATCGCCGCTGGAAAATCTTCACGAGTCAATTAAGCCGGATGGTACACCGTTTGGCGCCGGCAATCGTTGGATTTTGAATTATTGGGCGTGGCATCCTGAGTCGAACCGTATCAAACTGCGGATTTACAATAAACTGCCCCCATTTACTTGGGAGCCGGGGGAGCGCCCGCACTTAAATGCACCCGCTGTCGCTGGTCAGCCGTGGCGTTACAGTGCGGCGGAAGAAGATCAAGCGATTGATTTTAGTTTGTTCAACTTTAATCCGACTTTGATGCAGGGCTGGCTTTATGCGGGTTTGCAAGTCGATAAAGCGGTCACTGTGCAAGCTGAACTGCTGACGATTGGCCCGGCGCGGGTGTGGTTGAATGGCAAGCTGCAAACGCACTTCAAGAAGCGCTTTAGTTATGTCGCGCTGCAATTTATCCCCCTGACGCTGAAGCTCAAGCCGGGAATGAATGACCTTTGTCTACATGGGGAAATGCTGGGTTGGCGCGAGGCGCGTCTAGCGCTTGGCCTGCGTTTTAGTGGAAATCCTTCCGTTCAAGTGTGTTTGCCTTTGGGCGATGGTTTAGCCGAGGCGTGGCATCAGGCCGAAAATAGCCTTGCCCATTTGCAGATCAAACAGTTTGCGTTCCCGAATCTGCCCGGAAAAGTATCGCTTGATGCGTCTGCGCCGGAATCGTTTACCTTTACAGCCGAAATTGGGCTTCCTGTTCCTAAAACACCTTGGGCGATGTTGAACACACTCACGCTGCCCAAAGGCGAAGCGACCATCACCCTCGCACCCGGCGAAAGCGCTGAACTGCCGATTACGCCCGAAGTGGCGGAGTCGATGTCGGGTATCCCCGGTGAAAATACGCTTACGCTGACCATTCGTCCTGCTGATGGAACACCGTTGAGCCTGCACCGCGAAATCTGGGCGGCGAAAAATGAGTACAGTCATCAACCTTATGGGGATTATGAATCGCGCCGTCATGAGGCGTTAGATCATCTCGCTAATATGCCGTATGATGTGCCGTCGGCATTGGCAGCGCTGGAACTCCGGCGAATCCGGCATGTGCCTTCCGAAGCGATTGGCCTAGCCTGTGAGTTTATGGAAAACCGCAGCGATTGTGCCGATTTTTATGCAATTGGGTTGTTGGCGCTGATGTATAAACATGGCGACTCAGACGTTATTCATTCCCCAGATCGTGAGCGGATCGAAACCGCCTTCCGTAACTTCAAATACTGGCTGGATGAACCCGGCCTCGATGCGATGTGCTACTTTACTGAGAATCATCAAATTCTTTTTCAAGTAACGGCTTATCTGGCGGGGCAGCGCTGGCCTGATTGGGTGTTCGTCAATAGTGGTCGTACCGGGCAGGAGCAAAAAGAACGCAACCGTCCGTGCATCGGAAATTGGATTTTGCGGCGCTTACAAGGCAGTTTTTCCGAGTGGGATTCCAACGCCTACATGACGCTCGATGCGTTTGCGATGCTAGCGTTGGTGGAATTTGCGGATAGCGCTCGGTTGCGCGAGATGGCGACTGCACTGCTGCACAAAATTTTCTTCATGATTGCTTGTCAATCGTATCGTGGGACGCACGGCAGTACGCACGGACGCTGTTATGTCGCTGGGTTAAAATCCGCCCGTGTGGAAAACACCTCAAACTTACAGCGGATCGGTTGGGGGATGGGTATTCTGAATGGGGAAACCCGCGCTACCGGACTCTTGGCATTAGTGAAGAATTATCAAGTGCCAGAAGTGATTCAGCGAATCGGCGCGGATGTTGAGCAGACAGTCGTGACACGGGCGCGATCTTTCGCCTCATTTCGGCCTAAGTTTGATATGCGCGGTGATTCATGGGATGTCCGCACCATCACGCGCAAAACACCCGACACTATGCTTTCTGCCGCGATTGATTATCAACCCGGCGAATTTGGGATTCAGGAGCATCTCTGGCAGGCCACGTTAAGTCCAGAAGCGGTTGTATTTACCACTTATCCCGGCAATAGCCAAGAACACGGCAACGCAAGGCCGAATTTTTGGTCGGGGTCGGCACGGCTGCCGCGTGTGGGGATGGTTGATAAAACCGTGATTTGCTTGTATCGGTTTGAAGAAAATGTCGGACTCGGATTTAGCCATGCTTATTTTCCGGCGGCGATGTTCGAGGAAGTCAAAATTGAAGGCCAGTGGGTGTTTGCGCGAGTCGGGGATGGCTATATCGCGCTGTGGGGCGATGGCGAACTCGTTTTGACCGAAACAAGCCGCCATGCCGGGCAAGAACTTCGCAGCCGAGGCGGAGGCCATGCTTGGATTTGCCATGTCGGAAGCGGGGTGGAAGATGGCGATTTTGCGGAGTTCCGCGAAAATGTGATGCGCCACACGCCCCAAGTTGAAGGGCTACAGGTGACATGGACAACGCCAGAGAATCAGCAGCTTGTTTTTGGTTGGGAAGGGCAGCTTATGGTCGGTAATTCGCCGCAAAATTGGGATGACTTTCCTCATTATGAAAATAGCTATACCCAGACATTGATTGATGACGAGACAATGGCGATTGAGCATAATGGTGAAATTCTCAAACTGGATTTAAAACATGGGCGTATTCTAAATGGTTAAATTTAGTTGCGAGGATGATTATTTCAAGCCATAATCTACCTGTGGTGTATTTTGGGTTAGAAGCAAGTCCCTAATGCAAAAATGCTGCGAATAGACAAACAACCTTTTTAGAAATCAGGAGAATTTGCTGTGAAAAAGTTGGGTCTTTTAATTTTGTTAGTGCTGCTAGTGGGGATCGCAACCTCTGTAAGCGCACAGGATGCGGTTGAACTCCGCATTACGTGGTACGACGATGGCAATGAAGGTGAAGTCTTACGTGATTTGCTGGATCGCTTTGAAGCTGAAAACCCCGATATTACTGTCGTGATTGATACCATTGACTATGGTGACGGTATTCAGCAGCAGCTTCCGGTACAGGTGCAAGCGGGTGAAGCCCCCGATATGGCACGTATCACCAATTTTACGCCCTATTTTGGTTACTACCTTGATCTGCGCGAATACCTAGCAGATGCCGATTATTGGGATGCCAATTTCGCGCTTGTGCTGCCGGCTTTCCGTGATGATGCTGAAAGCGATGCCATTTATGGCTTCCCGACACAATTCACCGTGACCGGGCCGTATATCAACCGTACCTTGTTTGAACAAGCAGGCATCGAAGTCCTCAGCGACACAAACGACGCAGTGACTTGGCAAGAATGGACAGATGTTGCCCGTGAAGTCGCAGCAGCAACCGAAACCCAATATGCGATTGCGATTGATCGCAGTGGACATCGTTTCGCTGGTCCCGCGATGAGCGTGGGCGCGACTTATTTCGATGATGAAGGCAATTTCACAGTCGATACTGAAGGCTATCGCGCTTTCGCCGAACTGCTCAAGAGCTGGCATGATGAAGGAATTACCCCGGCGGAAGTCTGGCTCGGCTCCGGCGGCACGTATGCAGCGGCAGCCGATTACTTTATCAACAGCCAATTGGTATTCTATATGTCTGGCAGTTGGCAGATTCAACGCTTCACCAACGACATCGGCGATGCCTTTGATTGGGAAGCTGTCCCGAATCCGACTGGCGACGGCGGCAGCACGGGTATGCCCGGCGGCGCGGCACTAGTCGCATTTGCAGCGACTGAACATCCGGCGGAAGTCGCTCGTGTCATGGAATATTTAGTGCAAGAAGATGTCCTCGGCGAATTCTCTGCCCGCACTTTGTTCATTCCAGGTCATTCTGGCTTGGCTGAAGCGGGTATCGCCTACGAAACCGAGTCTGAAGCTGCGGCACAGGCTTTGAACATATTCGTGGCGGAAATCCCTAAATTCCAAGAACAAGCCTATCAATTGAACTTCAGCCCGCTTGGGTTTGTCGTTTTCAACGAAACGCGTGACCGCCTGACACAATGGATGCTCGGCGAACTTACGCTTGATGAAGCTATTGAGCGCGTTCAAGTTGCGATTGATGAAGCGGTAGCAGCGGCGCAGTAGATTGCGCTCCTAATAAGTAAGATCGGATATGTTTTTGTAAGGGCGAGGCATACCTTGCCCTTACAAAACATCCTGTTTTTGCAATTCTTTACCGAAGGTTATTTTCATCCCATTAAATATTTTTAAAAAGCGACTTTTATGGCACGATTGGCCTCTTCCTCTGAACCGCGCAAGGCTTATTCTCGTAATCCGATTTCGCGGGTGCTTTCCAGCATTTTTGAGTTTTTCCTGAGCATTATTGATGCGGTTATGCTGCCATTGCAAAAACGGATTGGCATACGCGGTATGGCTTACGTGTTTGTGCTGCCGAACTTATTGATTTTTGCTGTTTTTATTTTGCTGCCGATGCTGCTCAATTTTTATTATGCCTTTACGGGCGGCACTCGATTATTTCCTCAAGACCGTCCGTTTGTGGGGACGGAAAATCTGGAACGACTGTTTGAGTGCGAAAACTTTTTGATCGCTAATTCTTGCCGGGAAGACCTTTTTTGGCGTGCAATTGGCAATACAATATTCTTCGTCGTTACGCAGGTCGGTTTGATGATTTTAATTTCGCTGATTACGGCGTTGGCGTTGAATCGGCGTATCATCGGGCGTGGATTTTTCCGCAGCATTTTCTTCTATCCTGTGCTGCTATCGCCCGTAGTGGTCGCCCTCATCTGGAAGTGGATTCTTCAGCAAGATGGGCTGCTGAATGCGTTATTAGTCGCCTTCGGGGAAGAACCGAGGCGTTTTCTATTAAGCGCGGGATGGGCGCGTTTTTGGGCGGTGGTGATTAGCGTCTGGTCACAGATGGGTTTTTACACCTTGATTCTGTTGGCAGGTTTGCAGGCGATTCCGGCGGAACTTTACGAAGCATCAGATATTGACGGCGCAAATGGATGGGATGCGTTCCGATTCGTGACGTTTCCGCTGTTGATGCCCACGATGATGGTGGTGTTGGTGCTGTCGCTCATTCGGGCGGTGCAGGTGTTTGACCAAGTGTACGCCTTTACAGGTGGCGGACCCGGAACAGCAACGCAATATATGGTGCAGTATATTTATGATACAGGTTTCGCGAACCAGACCAGTAATTATGGTTTGGCGGCGGCGGCTTCGATGGTGCTGGCAGGAGCGCTCCTCGCGTTTACGGTCATTCAACTTCGCTTGGGGCGGTCGAGCGCGATTTCTGAATAAATCAAGATTGAGCAAAAATTATGAATGCAATTGGTGATTATTTATCCCGTACACACGGCAAAAGCCGCCTCGATATCAGTGACATCTTCACGTATCTTTATTTGTCGCTGGGTACAATTATTATGTTTGGGCCAGTCATTTGGTTGGTCATGTCTTCGTTTAAATCCTCGGCGGAATTGAGTAAGTTCCCGCCGCGCTTCTTTCCCTATCGCCAAGAAACGGTAGCAGTACCAGGCTATGATGAGCCGCTTGACCTGTATGACGTGACATTGGAAGATGGCACAGTGCGTCAATTGGCTCAGGTGCGGCGGGTAGGTATTGAAGCACAGATGATTGATCCTGCCAACCCGGAAGAAATCATCCGTGTGAACATTAACCAGCGCAAACCTGTCGAAGAAATTAATTTTTCGCTGACGAATTACAGCAATGGCATTCAAAAATTTAATTTTTGGATTTATTTCGGCAATAGCGTGGTCGTCACAATCGGCGCAACAATTCTGACTCTGCTCGTCAATAGCATGGCGGCCTTTGCATTGAGCAAATACAAATTTCGAGGCCGCGATACGATATTTTTTATCACGATTGCCACGCTGATGGTGCCGCTTTCGGTGATTCTCGTTCCTGTATTTCTGGTGATTACGCAGATCGGCTGGAACAACAATTTACTCGGCGTGATCGTTCCAGGCGCGGCGACCCCGACGGGTGTTTTTCTGCTTCGTCAGTATATGCTAACGATCCCGGATGAACTGATTGATTCCGCGCGGATTGACGGCGCGAGTGAATGGCGCATTTACCTACAAATTATCCTCCCGTTGGCGCGGCCTGCGCTGGCGGTCTTGACGATTTTCTCGGTGATGTGGCGCTGGAATGACTTTTTGTGGCCTTTGATCGTATTAAGCCGCAGCGAATATTTTACATTGCAAGTCGGGCTGAATTCGTTCCAAGGCGAATTGCAGGTGCAGTGGGATTTAATCTTATCGATGACGGTCTTAACGCTGCTGCCGATTACGCTGGTGTTTGCGGTTTTGCAGCGCTATATCACCACAGGAATCGCCACTACTGGCATGAAATAATCTGAAAAATTTCCTAATTTTTAGCGTTTTTACGACGACCTATAGCCGCTATAGGTCGTTGTGCTTTTTTCGTTAAGTTACTCACAAGCTGAGTTTTTAAATCCGTGTTAGGATAAGGCTTAAGATCATCGTTTATCATAAAAATTAACCTGTGCAGGGTGTTTTCTGACAATTTGGAGTTAGAAAAATTAATTATTTTGTACCGCAATCAATTAGGCTAAAAAGAGAGTCTGCCGTGTGCGGATTTCTGTGGGAGAGGTGCTGAATGGCAGAACTAAGTGAAGTGCAAGTCCTTGTTGTCGACGATAATGAGATGAACCGCGATATGCTGTCGCGTCGGCTGGAAAGACAAGGTTATCAAGTGCTTGTGGCAGAAAACGGGGTACGCGCTTTAGAAATGATGACCGAGCATAATTTCGATTTGGTGCTGCTCGATATTATGATGCCTAAGATGAATGGCTATGAGGTCTTAGAGCGCGTTAAAGGAGATGAGAATCTCCGCCATATTCCAGTGATTATGATCTCGGCAGTGGATGACTTGGACAGCGTAGTGAAGTGCATTGAGTTAGGGGCGGAAGACTATCTTTTTAAACCATTTAACCCGGTATTGCTCAAAGCGCGGGTGGGTGCGAGCCTAGAAAAAAAGCGCAGTCGTGATCTCCTCAATGGCGCTTTGATGGAACAATTAAGGATACCCGTAGCAGCAATCTTGGAGCAATTAGAACAGCTTTTAGGTGATTCAGCCTTAAGCACGACTCAAAAAGAGGCCTTAAAGGATATAGAGATGGAAGCCAACGCGCTTAAGGGATTATTGTATTAAAACATCGCTACCTTAATCGTTATGCGTCAGGATGCTGTATTGTAAAAGGTGCTTATGGAAAATTTAACGTTCAATCTTAATCTGATTTGGGTGCTTATCAGCGGAACGCTGGTTTTTGTGATGCAGGCCGGGTTTCTTTGTCTGGAAACTGGGCTGACCCGAAGCAAAAATAACATCAATACAGGCATGAAAGTGCTGGCTGATTTCGGCTTGACGACGATTCTGTATTGGGTGGTGGGCTTTGGCTTGATGTTTGGCGCTTCTGCGGGTGGCTTATTCGGCACGGATGGGTTTTTGCCGGATTTTGGCGACCTGACCCAAGATCGGACGCAGTTTTTTGCCTTTTTCTTTTTTCAAGTGATGTTTTGTGGGGCGGCTGTCACGATTCTCTCCGGCGCGATTGCCGAGCGTGTGCGTTTTTCCGCTTATCTGGTGATGGCGGCTGTAGGCTCGGTGTTGGTATATCCCGTTTTGGGGCATTGGATGTGGAATGGGTTACAGCCCGGTGCGACCAGTGGCGGTTGGCTTTTTGAAATGGGTTTTAGAGATTTCGCGGGGTCAAGCGTCGTCCACAGTATGGGGGGCTGGACTTCGCTGGCTATTCTGTTGCTGATCGGTGCGCGTTCCGGGCGTTTTCCTAAAGATGGTCCGCCATGTAAGATTCCCGGCTCAGATGTTCCGCTGGCGACATTAGGTGTGTTTTTGTTGTGGTTTGGCTGGTTCGGCTTTAATGCAGGCAGTACCTTAGCCGTGAATACCGATGTCGTCCGCATTATCACGAATACAGTGATTGCGGGTTCTGCCGGGATGATAGGTACGCTGCTGATTGGATGGCTGATTCGCAAACGTGCCGAAATTGATCTGCTGCTTAATGGTACGCTTGCTGGCACAGTTGCTATTACGGCCAATTGCAACGCAGTCAGCATCACTGAGGCGATGATTATTGGCGTGATCGGTGGCCTGGTCATGCTTATTGCCGATTCTTTATTGGAGCGTTTCAAGATTGATGATGCAGTAGGGGCTGTTCCCGTACATTTAGCCGCAGGCATTTGGGGAACATTAGCGGTTGGTATTTTTGGCGATTCGTCGCTGCTCAATACGGGTTTATCGCGCTCTGAGCAAATCGCCGTCCAGTTATTAGGCATTGTTGTGGCGGGTGTTTGGACATTCGGCATCAACTATTTATTCTTTAAAATTTTTGATCGATTTTTCCCGATTCGTGTCACTGTCGAAGATGAGCAAAGCGGGTTGAACGTTTCTGAACATGGCGCGACGACTGAATTACTTGATTTTTTTACGGTGATGGATGAACAATCGAAAACTGGCGATTTGAGCCTGCGTGTACCTGTCGAGCCGTTTACCGAAGTGGGGCAGATTGCTTACCGTTATAATGCCGTGATGGATGCGCTGGAAGAGGCGATCACGCGCACTGAATCGATTGTGCGTACCGCGATGGACGGAATCATCACATTTTCTAAAGATGCGCTTGCTGTGATGACGATAAATCCAGCCGCCGAGACGATTTTTGGCTATCCCCGTTTACAAATGGCCGGTCAGCCGGTTTCGCTGCTGCTGCAATCGCCTGATGATTCAGGTAAATCAACCGATTTAAATTTATGGAATCGGATGCTAAGTGATTTGGCTTCTGCGACTTCCTATCGAGAGATTGTTGGACGGCGGGCGGATGGGTCTTATTTCCCGATGGAAGTGTTGGTAACAGAAGTTACCGCTGGCAGAGAAAATTTTTATACTGGGACATTCCGCGATATTACCGAGCGTAAAGAGGCAGAGGCCGCCCTACGCCGTAGCGAGGAGCAGTTCCGATTATTGATTGAAAACGCTTCCGATCTGATTACGATTGTTGGCGAGGACGGCACTATCCGTTATCAGAGTCCGTCTGTAGAGCGTATTTTGGGGTATCGTGCTGGGGAATTGGTGGGCGAAAATCTTTTTGCTTTTATCCATCCCGAAGATTCGGCTTATTTGGTCGATCATCTGACGATGTTGATGCGGAAGCGCGGTTTAGGTGGATTGCTTGAATTCCGATTTTTGCATCGTAACGGCTCATGGCGGATTCTGCAATCCGTTGGCAATAATCTCACCAATGCGCCGACCATCAACGGCATTGTCTTTAATTCACGCGACTTCACCGAACAAAAAGAAGCAGAATCCGCGCTGAACCAAACCGAGGCGAACTTAACCGCCCTCATCGAAAATACGCAGGATTCGATCTGGTCAGTCGATAGTGATTATCACGTATTAACCTGTAATTCCACATTTAAGCTGGTTTTTCAGGCAACCTATGGTCATGAGTTGCACATTGGCAGCGACATTTTGGCGTATTTGCCGTTGGAAGTCGCTGCGGAATGGAAAACAAATTATGAGCGTGCTTTACATGGGGAGCGTTTCATCTTAGAGGAACGGATTGAATTCCCGAATGTCGCGGTGGATATAGAAGTTTCTTATAACCCGATTGTCAGCGCCGACACCCTCATTACTGGGGTCTCTTGCATGGCACGCGATATAACAGATCGCAAGCAATTTGAGCGCGAATTACAGAAGGCCAAAGAATCGGCTGAATCGGCTAATCGTGCTAAGAGCGCGTTTTTAGCGAATATGAGCCACGAATTACGCACACCTTTGAATGCTATTATCGGCTACAGCGAAATTCTGGAAGAAGATGCGGATGATATGGGGTATACCGAAATCGTCCCTGATCTGGTTAAGATTCGCTCGGCAGGGAGTCATCTGCTTGATCTGATTAACAACATCCTTGATCTTTCCAAGATTGAAGCTGGAAAAATGGAGCTTTATCTTGAGACGTTTGATATTGAGAAAATGCTGGATAATGTCATCACGACCATTCAACCCTTGGTCGATAAGAATAAGAATATGCTCAAGATGGAATTGGGTGAAAATTTGGGACTGCTCCATGCCGATGCCACTAAGGTGCGACAGACTCTCTTTAACTTGTTGAGCAATGCCACCAAATTTACGCAATCTGGTACAATTACCCTTTCCGTCCGCCGTGTGCTTGACGAGGGTGAATGGATCGTCTTTAAGGTGTCGGATACAGGCATTGGCATGACCCATGAGCAGATGGAGTCGGTGTTTAAAGAATTTACGCAGGCTGACGTTTCTACCACACGTAAATATGGTGGGACGGGCTTGGGGCTGACGATCAGCCGCCGTTTTTGCCAGATGATGGGCGGCGATATCACTGTTGAGAGTATGATCGACGTAGGGACGACCTTTACCGCGATCTTGCCTGTGCAAGTGATCCAAGCGGAAAACGAGAAGATTGCTACGCGGGAAATACCTATCAATCTGCGGCCTCTTAAGACGACAGGCAAAGCTGGCAAAGTACTCATCATTGATGATGACCCCTTCGTGCGTGAATTGGTATCTCGCTCGTTGGCACGAGAAGGATTTATGGTGGAGGTTGCTTCCGATGGGGCGGAAGGTCTGAGAATGGCAAAGGAAATCTTGCCGGATGCGATTACGCTTGATGTCATGATGAGTGGGATGGATGGATGGTCGGTACTCGCACTGTTAAAAGCGGATCCGATCTTAGCCGATATTCCTGTCGTCATGATAACGATTGTGGATGATCGTAATCGCGGTTTTGCATTAGGGGCATCGGGCTACTTGACGAAACCGATTGATCGTAAGCAGCTTGCCACTTTACTCAGTCGTTATCGTCGTACAGAAGATGATACACGCTCTTCCGGGCAGATTCTCATCGTAGAAGATCACCCTGAAACCCGGGAAATGATGGTGCGGACGCTGGAAAAAGAAGGCTGGCAGGTGCAAGAAGCCCAAGATGGCCTAGAAGCGCTGGAGCGAATCAGCGTTACAGTGCCGGACTTGATCCTGCTTGATTTGATGATGCCCAATATGGACGGGTTCGAGTTTGTGGCAGAACTGCGAAAAAATGTGGATTGGCGAACAATCCCGGTAATTGTCGTTACCGCGAAAGACCTGAGCGCTGAAGAACGTCAACAACTCAACGGCTATGTGGAGCAGGTGTTAACCAAACATGCCTATGACCGTGACGAACTTCTCAACGAATTGAGTACATTGGTTCGCACACAAATTGGACGACAAAACGACAGGAATTAAGGAGATTTACAACTATGGCAAAAATTCTAGTCGTCGAGGATAACGAAATGAACTTAGATATGCTCTCGCGGCGTTTAGAACGGCGTGGACATGAAATCGTTATTGCGACGGATGGCGCACAAGGCGTTGATCTGGCACAGCGTGAGCGACCAGCGCTTATTCTGATGGACATGAGTTTGCCCGTACTGGATGGATGGCAGGCGACTCGTCAGATCAAAGCTAATCCTGATCTCAAACATATCCCGATTATCGCGCTCACAGCCCATGCTATCGCCGGAGATCGAGAAAAATGTTTGGCGGCAGGATGTGATGAATATGAGAGTAAGCCCATCAAATTTCCCCAATTGATGGAAAAAATTCAGATGTTTTTAGGCACTGAGGCATAAAAATAGACAGCACACCCGTAGAGATGCCCGACAATCAAACGACGATTCTTGAAACCCACGCGCTGACAATTGGTTATAAATCGGCGCGTGGGCAGCCGCGTGTTGTCGCCGAAAATATCAACGTGTCGCTTTTGCCGGGGGAGTTGGTGTGTTTGATTGGGCCCAACGGCGCGGGAAAATCGACCTTGATGCGAACTATCGCGGGGATGCAGCCGCCGCTGTCGGGCATCGTCCTTTTAATGGGCGATAATGTGGCTCTGCTGCCGCCTAGCGACTTAGCCAAACGTCTCGCCATTGTGCTGACGGAGCGTGTCGAAATTGGGATGCTGTCGGCTTATGGGCTGGTTGGCTTGGGTCGCCATCCTTATACCGATTGGTCTGGTCGGTTAAGTGCCTATGATGAGGATATGATTCGCTGGGCGCTTGAATCCGTCGGCGCGGTTGATCTGGCGCATCGCAATGTGCATGAATTAAGCGATGGTGAGCGCCAAAAAGTGATGATCGCACGGGCATTGGCGCAAGAGCCTGCCCTGATTCTATTAGATGAACCCACCGCTTTTCTCGATTTACCGCGCCGTGTCGAGATATTGCAAGTATTGCGTGGTCTGGCGCGTTCTAGTGGACGAGCTATTTTGCTTTCCACGCACGATCTCGATTTAGCGCTGCGAAGTGCAGATCGAATCTGGCTGCTGCCGAAGGAGGGCGCTTTACAAGTGGGTGCGCCCGAAGATTTAATCCTCAGCGGTGCATTTGAATCCGTTTTCCGTAGTGAAGGGGTTGAATTTGACCCGCAAACAGGCTCATTTCGGCTGAATACCCGTCTGCAACGTCAAGTTATTCTTAAAGGGACAGGAATGGCGGCCTTATGGACAGCACGAGCGATGGAAAGGGCTGGTATCGCCATTGTGTCGGCGGGGATAAGTGCGCCATTCGTTGAAATTATAGGGGAAGCGCATCCTCAAATTTGGAAATTGACTTATGCCACCGAAAGTCAGGACTATACCTCGCTCTATGCCTTAATAAATGCTTTGAAGACCGATTGAATCTGGTTTGAATGATCGATAAAACTTCGTCTTACGCTTTGAAATCCAGAGTTATCACTATAATGATATAAAATTTCATAAACTTTTCGGTTAAACCTTATCCTAAAGTGTTATACTCGCGAGGAAATTTCTAACGGAGATGTAGACGTATGCTCGCCCCAACCTCCTCCAATACCAATATTATCGGCAGACGCTATCAACTGCATAGTTTGCTCGGTCGCGGTGGGATGGGCGCTGTCTATCGTGCGGCAGATCGTCTTACAGGGCAGCAAGTTGCTCTTAAACGGGTGATTAATCCTGAAGATACAATTGAATTTTCCTCCAGCTATAATCTTGGGGATTTTCGCCTTGCCCTCGCCCAAGAATTTAAGCTGTTGGCCTCGTTACGTCATCCACATGTGATTGAAGTGCTAGATTATGGGTTTGATGGCGAGCGCCAGCCTTATTTCACGATGGAACTGCTTGAACATGCCCAAACCGTTCTGGATGCGGGGATGGGCCGTCCGCTTGAACTTAAAATCAGCTTAATTGCCCAAATGCTGCAAGCGCTAACTTATTTACATCGACGCGGCATTTTGCACCGCGACTTAAAACCCGCCAATGTGCTGGTGATTAATGATGAGGTCAAACTGCTCGATTTTGGGCTTTCGGTCATGCGCGACCACGCCCATGATGACAGCGGCGCGACGGCTGGCACATTGGCCTATATGTCGCCGGAAGTCCTCATCGGCAACTCCGCGACGGAAGCCTCTGATCTTTACGCGGTGGGGATGATTGCTTTTGAGCTGCTGGCGGAAAAATATCCCTTTGATTTACTCGATATTGGTGCGTTAGTGAACCACGTTCTTTACAGCGTTCCTGATTTTAATTTGTTGGCGCTGGAACTGCCGCTGACGATAGTTTTGCAACGCTTGCTGCAAAAAGAACCGCCGGATCGTTATTCCAGCGCGAATGAGGCGTTAGCTGCCTTAAGCAAAGCGGTTGAACAAAACATTCCCCTAGAAACCGTCGCCACCCGTGAAAGTTTTTTGCAAGCGGCGCGTCTCGTCGGGCGGGAAGCGGAGATCGATCAACTTTCAACTGCCTTGTTTCAAGCAAGTCGAGGTCATGGCAGTACATGGCTGGTTGCTGGAGAAAGCGGGGTAGGGAAATCGCGCTTGGTCGATGAAATTCGCACATTGGCGATGGTCGAAGGTGCGATTGTTATGCGTGGGCAGTCCGTCAGCGAAGGGCAACTGCCTTATCAAATTTGGCGCGGTGTATTTCGTTGGATTCCGCTGCTGACGGAATTGGAAGATACCGACGCGGGGCTGATTAAACTGCTCGCGCCGGATACGGTAACGTTAAGCGATCAGCATGTTAAAGAAGCTGCCGAACTTGATCCACAAAAAGCGCAAGGGCGCTTGTTGAAGGTGCTTGAGGCGATGCTGCAAGACCAAAAGCATCCCGTGGTGATTTTTCTGGAAGATTTGCATTGGGCAAGCAGCGAAAGCCTAGTGCTGCTCTATCAGTTGGCGCAGTTGGCGCAAAATCTGCCGCTGCTGATTATCGCTAGCTATCGTGACGATGAGCGCCCGGATTTACCGTCGCTACTGCCTGATATTCCTATGTTGAAGCTGAATCGCTTGACGGAAGAGATGATCGGCGAACTCAGTGAGGCGATGTTGGGCGAGGTAGGCCGCCAGCCGCAGGTACTCAATTTGCTCCAACGCGAGACCGAAGGGAACGTCTTTTTTCTGATTGAGGTTGTGCGGGCGCTGGCGGAGGAAGCTGGACAGCTTGATCAAATTGGGAAGATGACGCTGCCGGAGCATGTATTCGCAGGGGGGATGCGCCTCATTATTCAGCGGCGATTGCAGCATATTCCCCAATATGCTCATGAACTGCTGCAATTGGCTGCCGTCATAGGTCGCCAGCAGGATTTGATTCTGCTGCGGAGCATCGGGCCGGAGATTGATCTGAATCGCTGGTTGCTAGATTGTGCTAACGCGGCGGTGCTGGACGTGCTGGATGGCGGATGGCGCTTCGCCCATGACAAGCTGCGTGATGGCGTTTTAGAAGGTTTGACGGATGAAGAAAGAGAACGGATGCACCGCCGTGTTGCAGAGGCGATAGAACTGCTCTATGGGGATACTGAAAGAGCCGCCGCCTTAGCTTATCATTGGGGGATGGCGGGGGATGTCGCTAAAGAAGAACATTATGTCGCGCTGGCAGGCGAACAAGCCCTCCGCAGCGGCGCTTATCAAGAGGCGGTCTCGTTTCTTGAACGGGCGTTGATGCTGACCACACGCAGTATTTTGGGCGAAAAAGATGTGCTGATACGCCGGATTTATTTGCAACATCGCCAAGCGGAAGCCTATCTCGGTTTTGGCGGTTATCATCAAGCACAGCGGCTTTACAGCAGCAGTTTGATGATCGCGCAGCAGCTTAATGATGTACAGGCCGTCGCACGTTCCAACAAAGCGTTGGGTGATGTGGCCTATGCCTTGAATGAATATGTACGGGCGCGTGACTATTATAAGAAAGGTCTCACGTTGTATCGTGAGATTAACGATCAGGCAGGTATCGCCCAATCACTCAACAGCTTGGGCAACATTGCGTATGATCTAGGCGAACAAGAAGAAGCGAAGCAGCTTTATCAGCAGAGTCTTGCGATTTCTCGTGAGATTGGCGGTCAGTGGGGGATGGCGGGGTCGGTTTCAAAAACAGAATCGACCAATGAGGATAAGTCTGCACAGATCAAGATACAGGAGCAGCTTCTCCTATCCTTGCAATCGCAGATGGACGCAGACGATAAGCACGGTATGGCAAATACGCTTTTTAAGCTCGGTGAGGTCGCTTTTGATCTCAAAAATTATGTCGAAGCACGGCAGTATTTTCAGCGTTGCTTGGGATTGCGGCAGGAAGTTGAGGATGTATCCGGTGTGATCCAAGTATTGAACTCACTCGGCGCAACGGACTTAATGCTCAATGATTACGAGGATGCCATGATCAATTATCGGCAAGCCCTATCGGAAACCGTAACAGGCGGATTCACGGTGCTTGCGCTGCACACGCTAATGGGGATTGCGCGTCTTTATGTGGCAGATAAGAAAAATGAACAAACCTTAGAATTATTGGCATTCGTCTTATATCATCCTGAAAATGATGCCGCGCTTGAGGATGAAGCAGAACGCATGGCCTTCGATTTAGAAAGCGATATATCCTCCAACGTAGTGGAGGCTGCTTGGGAACGGGGTAAAGCACGCTCATTAGAGGAGATTGCTGGGCAAATCCTTGCGGTGCGCTAGGCGGTTCGGCTTGACATTAAGGCCGATTGACCACTATAATGCGCGTCTTGAATTTGTCCTCAATTGAGTTTTTAAGGAGTAGCCTGTGGGCCCCCTACCAAAGCGTAAAGTCTCCCGCAGTCGCCGCGACAAAAGACGCGCCCATGACGGTCTGTCATTGAAGCATCTGGTGAAGTGCGAAACCTGCGGTGCCTATCATGTCGCGCATCACGTTTGCCCCAAGTGCGGCTCGTATCGTGGTGAGACGATCATCGAAGTTGAAGAAGCGTAAGTTTGGGCTTATGCCTAACTTAACCAGTGGTTGAAGAAGCCGCGCCCTCTTTGGTGCGGTTTTTTGTTTCCAGAAATAGTAAGGTCAGTATAGACGTATGAGTGCAAAATTAGCTTTTGTTTTCCCCGGTCAAGCGTCGCAAAGCCTTGGCATGGGCAGGGATTTTGTCGAAGCCTATCCAATGGCGCGAGAAGTTTTTGAGCAGACAGATGATTTACTCGGTTTCGCATTTTCTAAAATTTGTTTTGAAGGATCAGAAGAGACGTTAAACGATACGATCAACACACAGCCTGCACTTTATGTTTGCAGTATCGCCATTTTGCGTGTGTTGAATCATGAGCGCCCAGATATAGAGCCAGATTTTGTGGCTGGTCACAGCTTAGGCGAATTTACCGCGCTCACTGCTTCTGGCGCATTAGCTTTTGCGGATGGATTGCGGTTGGTGCGTGAGCGTGGACGGCTGATGAAGGAGGCCGGAGAAAAAAATCCCGGCGCGATGGCAGCTCTGCTAGGCTTGGATTTAGATTCAGCACAAGCCGTCTGTGCGCGTGCCAGCGAACGTACACAGCTCGCTGTTGTGGTCGCTAATGATAATTGTCCGGGACAGGTGGTGATTTCTGGCGATGTCCTCGCGCTAGAAGCGGCGATGGAACTGGCAAAGGAAGCCGGTGCGAAACGCGCTGTTAAACTCGCCGTTAGTATTGCAGCCCATTCGCCATTGATGGAATCCGCCGCTGTTGAGTTTGGCAGGTTGGTCGCGAAAACAACGCTGAAAATTCCCTTGAGGCCAGTTTATGGAAACGTTGATGCTTTGCCGCTGCACGATATTGACACGATTCGCTCTGAACTGAATCACCAACTAACGCAAACCGTGCGCTGGACAGATTCGGTCAAAGCGATGATCGCCGCTGGAGCCGAGCGCTTTGTAGAAATTGGCTCAGGTGATGTCTTAACAGGATTGCTCAAACGGATTGATCGCAATGTTGAGGGTGTCGCGTTGAATAGCGTAGATGCTTTGAAAAAACTTGTGTAGGAAGATGCAATTTAAACCGCAAAGACAATACCATCACGCAAAATAGTTGTCCTGTGCGAGTCTTGCTAGGGAACGACACACAGGTCGTTCCCTACATATTTGTGGATTCTTGCTAAAAGCTAATCGCTGAAAGCTGAATGCTAAAGCAATGAATTTAGCCCCTCGAACATGCGATCAGTGGCTTTTTGTGTCTTTTCCGGCGGCAGCGCATAGGAGAAACGCACCCAATCCGCCCCGGCTTGAGAGAAATATATCCCCGGCACAACGGTTACACCGAAGTTTTCCCCCAGCCACGCGCCTAAATCGCCCGTGTCTTCAAAAGTGCTGGCCTCAACATATTGGGTGCAGTCGATAAAAGCATAGTAACCATCGCCCATGATGAACGGGACATTTGCTTTTTCCAGCGCGGTACGCAGGATTTTACGGCTCTGGCTAGTCGGCTGGATGATGCTGGCGGCGGCGTTTTCAAAACCCATTTCAAAAGCGGCAATTGCTACAGCTTGGGCGTAAAAGCCGGGAACGACACCATGCGATGCCTGGCTCACGATAAAATCCACGACTTTTTTGCCAGCGACCAGCCATGCGCTGCGGATATTGGATGCGCCGAGGCTTTTCGTGAGGCCATCAAGGAAGATCAAGCGTTCACGTTCTTCAGGTGTAAAAGCCTGCAAGACGATGTTGATGTCGCTGGGGCCGGTATCCGTCACCCAATGATAAATCCAATCAAATAAGACAAACGGATAGCCGCTTTCCAGTGCGACTTTTGCCAATTCGATTTGTTCCTCAATCGGGGTTGTCCGTCCGGTAGGGTTATCGGGCGAGGTCAATACAAGGCCAGCAACATTACGCCCCTGCTGCTTTGCAAAATCGGCACAAGCGCGGATCGACTCTGAGGTATAGCGCCAACCGTCTTCAGGGCGACCCGGCGCACGAAGCACATTTAAGCCCATACTGTAGGGACCCCAGTTATACGTAATCCAGGGCACGCGGGAGACGACCAATAAATCGCCAACTTGCCCATTGCCAAGCGCGATCATGGCTTGATAGGCTTTATTCAGCCCGTCGCGCCCACCTTGTGTAAAGACGATATTATTCGCACCCCAGCCGGAAGCCGCGTCCAGTTTCCAATAATTTTCAGCGGCAGTTTTGCGGAAAAGGGCAGTCCCAAACGGCTGATCGTAACCTGTGCCGTGCTTGATTTGAATCTCCACAGCCCGACGTAGAATGTCTTCTGGCACACCCGGTAAACTCGCGCCGCCATCGCCTTGCGAAGCATCATACGTTACGGCATCTGCACCGTTAGTCGCTTTATATTTGTCGAGCGCGTTTTTGATCTGGAACATGCGCGAGGCAGGGATCTCCTGCATGTGTGCTGGATAGCTGTTGACCGGAATAAGATTTTCTACCGGGACAACAAATTCAGGCGTATCGAGATCGGTGATGGGCGTTTTTGTGACCAAACTAGACTCCTCCATAGTTGAATAAAAAACACCCCATAGTGGGGTGCTGTTTCATAAGGTATGAAAAACTAGAACAACATCCCCTCAAGGTTGTGGTCGGGTATTACGAGTAGTCGTGCCATCCACCAAACGCATCACAAATAACATGAGGGAGCTTTCTAAAACAAGACGATTACCACGATTATTGTGACATATCCACAAAAGTGTGTCAATGAACCGTGTATCTGAATCCAATGTGTTAGGTTTTGTGCAAATTGCCGGAAAACAAAAGTGCCGGAACTACAAATCCGGCACAATTGACTTTATGTTAAATGAGGCTTAATCGCCTGCGGCGGCAACTGCCTCTACCATCTTGAGCGTTTCGGGATCTTCGCGCTTGCTGCGGAGGATGGCAAAACCGATCACGCCGATGAGGGCAAACATAACGATCACCACGACTGGGCGGCTGTCCGGTTGTTCGGCTGCCGTCACGACCAACGGAGCGACCAACAGCGCCACCAAGTTCACGACCTTAATCATCGGGTTCAAGGCAGGACCCGCTGTATCTTTGAAGGGATCACCCACGGTGTCCCCCACAACTGCCGCTTTGTGCGCTTCTGAGCGTTTGCCGCCGTAGTTGCCTTCTTCAATGTATTTCTTGGCATTATCCCATGCACCACCAGAATTACTCATAAATACCGCCATGAGCTGTCCGGTGAGGATAATGCCTGCCAGGAAGCCGCCTAAAGCTGTCGCGCCCAGCAAGAAACCGACGACAATCGGCGTGAGTACGGCGATTACGCCCAACGGCAGCAGTTCACGCTGTGCGGCGCGGGTGGAAACATCCACGCATTCGGCATAATCAGGCGTTACCGTGCCTTCCATGATGCCGGGGAGGCGTAGTTGCTTGCGGACGACACCGATCATCTGGAATGCGGCGCGGTTCACAGCGCGGATAAGCAACGAACTGAAGAGGAAGATCAATCCGCCGCCGATCAAGAAGCCAATAAACACAATCGGTTCAGCAATGTTGATGCCTGTGCCGAAAACCGTCTTTTCCAGCGGGACACCCAGCCCAAGCTGGACGACCCGAGTATCCGTCAAGAATGAGCCGAACAGCGCAACCGCTGCGATCACCGCCGAGCCAATCGCCACCCCCTTGGTAATGGCTTTGGTGGTATTGCCTACCCCATCCAATTGTTGGAGGATTGCGCCGCCGGGGCCATCACTTTCGCCCGCTAGTTCCGCTACGCCTTGTGCGTTATCTGAAATAGGGCCGAAGGCATCCATCGAGACGTTGTTGCCTGTTAAAGTGAGCATCCCGATACCCGTCATCGCCACGCCGTAAAGGACTGCGGTGAAGGTATCGACAATCTGAACGCCATCGGCATTCGTAATCGGCGCGATTGAGAAGATCAACACACTGAGCAGGATGCTGCCAGCGATCACCATCACTGCCCACACGCTGCTTTCCATACCGCTGGAAAGACCGCTGAGAATGGTTGTAGCGGGGCCGGTTTGGGTGTTACGGGCGATTTCCTTCACCGGATTATGCTCGGTATCAGTGAAGTACGCCGTCACTTTTTCGATGACGATTGCCAGCGCGATACCCACCACGACTGCCGCTAAAGGCTGCCAGATGATGCCGCCGCCGTTGATGTTGTCCTCACGCATATAAAACAGGGTGAATACGCTGAACATCGCAATGCTGATGGCTGCCGCGCTGTAGAAGCCGCGTTGAATGGCGCTGAGGGCATCTTTGCCGGAGGTCGAGCGCACGAGATAGGTGCTGATGATTGAACTCAACACGCCAATGCCGCGCACGACTAACGGGAACACAATCCACACGGGGCTTTGTGTCACGGTTGCCATTGCCAGACCAAGAATCAAGCCGGAAACAATCGTCACTTCGTAACTCTCAAAGATGTCTGCCGCCATACCCGCGCAGTCACCCACGTTATCGCCCACGAGGTCAGCGATGACGGCGGCATTACGCGGATCATCTTCTGGCAGACCCGCTTCAACCTTACCTACAAGGTCAGCCCCAACATCGGCAGCTTTGGTAAAGATACCGCCGCCCACGCGCATAAACAGCGCCAGCAGCGTACCACCGAAGCCGAAACCCAGCAGGGCATCTGGCGAAGCAATGCCGAAGATGATAAAGATGATCGTCCCACCGAACAGACCAAGTCCATCTGTGAGCATCCCTGTAATCGTGCCAGAGCGATAAGCGATACGCAGTGCGTCGGCATAACCACGTTTGGGGTCAACTGCCGCCGCCGCCACGCGCACATTGCCTTGTACGGCCATATTCATGCCGATGAAGCCGACCATCGCGCTGAAAATCGCACCCATCAAGAACGCACCCGCCCGCCCAAAAGCGGTAGTCGTGCGAGCCGTTTCGCAGGCTGAGATGCCTTCAATATCACCAAGACCCGCTCTGACGATAGCCGCTTCTTCGGCATAGACGACGGCATTGCTTTGGAGAAGTATGAGCGCGTTGGTTGCGCTTTCCGCCACGCCAGCATCAGCGCTTGCTGCTTCTGTGACCAGTGTCGGGTTACGACTTGCGACACCCGCACTCACAACCTCGTCATCGACAGTAGCTTTGGCCTGTTCTGCCACCTCCGGGCAGAAGCGTTGAATCGCGTAGGGTGTCGGGTTGACGACGTATACGCTGAAGAATAGCACTACCACAAGGACAACAATTAGGATAGCGATAATACGAAGCTGAGAACGCAGGTAGGCATTCGCCCCAGTCTTGATATAACCCCAGACCTCCTGCATTTTGGCTGACCCTTTGGACTCAGCCAAGATTTGACGCGCCAGCAAGGCTGCATAAAGCAGACCTGCGATGGCGGTACCCAGCACCACAAGGATGAGGGTATTTTCTGTGGAATTAAGTTCGCGCATTTTGAGAAATTCTCCATTGAAAGTAATTAAATACAAAAAAGAGACATAATTTTTAGTGCCTCTTGTGCAATTTTGCGTAAATATAACGCAAAATGTTTGTAAACTGTAGTGGCGGTTTGGCTCAAGAATTAGATTGTTTTTGACTTCTTAGCCAATTAAGGGTATCTATCATATTAGCCGATTCTTTCGCAATTTCTTCGGCCTGTTCCTTAATCGGATGTCTAGGCTTTAAGTTAGGCTTTTTTATTACGTTAGTTCCCTTATCGAAAGCCTGAATTATTGCTGCTGCCAACGTTAGAATATTTTCTTCACAATTAGCACATGCCATAGGAATTAGCATATCATAGTTGTTTATTGACCGAACTTCGTTATCGTCCATACGTCCGGCGAGTTCTAAAATAAGATTTCTGGCTGAACTGAGTTGTTTTTCAAAGTCTTTACGTTCAACTATGTTTTTTCTCAGTTCGAATAATGCTTCATATATTGAAATAGTGTCATCATCGGCTAAAAAATTGCTTGCTAAAAATACATCTGATATTAGTGCACTATCTATAAAATGAGTTTCGAAATTCGGAGCTTTTGTCCCCAATACTACAAAATGAACTAAGCTTCTTATACTTTTACTATCTGCTTCTGTAGTACCGCTAAGTCCGGTTTTTCCATAATTACTTCGAAATGTATAGGCAAAACTAATGGATGGAACAATTTGATTACCAATGGGTGAAACCATCTGGGAGATATTGAAGACAATTTCATTTTTAACACTTTTTAAAATGCGTTGCCTTTCATGGTATTTATATAAACGATCTATAACAAATACGCCAAACGCTATGCCAGTTGCTTCAGGTATCAAATTTACTAGAAATTCAAAAAAATTACTTACGTATCCATTTATAATTGGGGCGAGTAGTAGCCCAATAGGAACTCCAATTAGAATATAAAGCCATTGATTAGCTTCCCAAATATGAATTATTTCAGATCGACGAGCATCTAAACCAATACCCGACTCATTTTGTTGATCTTTCAATTTGATAACCTTTAATCAATCTGTTTAATAAGAATGGGGCGTGATAAAAACGCCCCAATATACTTTTTTACTCGACAGTTACACTTTTGGCAAGATTTCGCGGCTGATCGACATCCGCGCCCCGCCACACAGCGATGTGATAAGCCAGCAGTTGCAGGGGCAGTACGGCGGTGATCGGTGAAAGCAGGGCAGGCGTTTGGGGAATATACAATACATGATCGGCTTTGCTGGCGATAAACTGATCGCCTTCCGTCGCGACAGCGATGACGATTCCGCCCCGTGCTTTAGCTTGTTCGATCTGGCTAATCATCTTTTCGTAGAGATGATCTTTGAGCGCGATTGCCAGCACCGGCATATTTTCGTCAATGAGGGCGATTGGCCCGTGTTTCATCTCGCCTGCTGGATAGCCTTCGGCGTGGACGTAGCTGATTTCTTTCAGCTTGAGCGCACCTTCTAGGGCAATCGGATAATTGATGCCGCGCCCCAAGTAGAGGAAATTGGTATAGTGATACAATTGTCCGGCTAAGGCTTCGATATGGCCTTCGGTTTCCAATTCCAGTGTCCGCCCGACCAGCGCGGGCAGAGTCGTTAAATCATGGATATAGGTTCTTGCCTGTACATCTGTGATCGTGCCGCGCAGTTGCCCTAAATACACTGCCAGCAGATATTGACACACAATGCTGGTGGTAAAGGCTTTAGTCGAGGCCACGCCGATTTCTGGCCCTGCGTTCATGCTGATGTAGCCATCCGCGACGCGCATCGCTTGGCTACCGATAGCGTTGATGATGCTC
>Ga0163154_10001691_pt1 | contig 33759 bp, 36 predicted proteins | sample OliLakLV19MP9P1_FD_148649 | JGI IMG/M metagenome (GOLD analysis project Ga0163154, IMG submission 148649) | Freshwater microbial mat bacterial communities from Lake Vanda, McMurdo Dry Valleys, Antarctica - Oligotrophic Lake LV.19.MP9.P1 | ecosystem: Environmental > Aquatic > Freshwater > Lake >... | reverse complement strand
TCTCAAGACGAATACCAGAGGGATTCCTCCCCAATCTTAGAGTTGCCGAGCTACCCCAATGTAGACTGTCAAACTTTGCAGCCGATTCCATATAAGTTACTAGATTTATGACGGCCTACACTAGTTAGTCCCACTCGCGTCGTCTATACGCACAAGCGCAAAATTGGCTTTGTTTTATCAGTTATCCTTCTAACTTCCCATTTGTGGGCGATAACGAACAAGATGAGTCGGTGGATGTGGGCGAGAATAAAACTTTTCTTGCGCACCTAGAAGACTTGAGGTGGATGCTCGTTAAGATTTTCGGGGCGTTGGCTGTCGCAATGGCGGTTTGTTTTATTTACCGAAAGGAGATCGTCAGAATTTATTTGATTCCATTAAAGGTGGTCACTGAGAATCCGGAATCTTATTTAAAGTCTTTTGGCGTCATGGACCCTCTCTCACTCTCCATGCAAATCGCCTTTTATGCAGGGGTAATCTTTGCGTTACCACTGTTGCTTTATTTTATAGGGGAATTTGTTTTGCCTGCCCTGAGTCTCAAAGAGAAAAAGATGATTTCCCCTGTCTTTTTTATGGCCACCTTTCTTTTCCTTTTAGGCGTAGCGTTTGCCTATTTTTGGCTCCTACCTATTACCCTTCAGTTCATGTTTAACGATTCGAAATACTTAGGTTTCGAACCGAGCTGGGCTGTGATGGAGTATTTTTCTTTCGTCAGTAGCTTTGTTGTGTCGTTCGGTCTGGCTTTTGAATTGCCCGTCATCGTTTTAATTTTGAATCATCTTGGGATATTACCCGCCCGCATATTGAGTTCGGGGCGACGCTATGCGGTTCTGATTATTGTTATCTTTGCTGCAATCATCACTCCGGGTTCAGACCTGTTTTCATTGGTGGCCCTGTCGATCCCCCTCTATTTTCTCTACGAACTCTCGATCATAGTGGCTATTGTTATGGAAAAGAGAAAAGGGCTCCGCTCGACGCAGAATCACGACACATAACCTGTGCGAGCCTGCGTTAAAAAGGTCACGGAATCAACTACCCACCCGATTACTTCTCTCAGAATAGCCAGTTTAAATAATGGCGTTTTCGGTTATGCTATCGAAGAAGTGTGCTTTTTTCATGTTAAACACACATTCAAGTTTGTGGTTCACTTCAACATGAGTATTCGGTTTGCATCTGGCAATAAATGTACTTTTACCAGTGCTCAGATAAACAAAGGTTTCTGCACCCATCGGCTCAACCACCTCTGCAAGAGCTGCTGCGGTCCGTTCAGGAGGCGCGTCACTGACGTACAATTTGTCTTCGATGTCCTCGGGGCGAATCCCGAAAACAATCGCTTTGCCGAGGTAATTTTCCACGCGCCGTGAATGTGACTCATCGAGTTTGAGCGCAATTTGACCGGGGGCGTCTTCTTGGAAATAAATCGATCCTGATTTTTGCGTCAGAGTCCCATAAAAAAAGTTCATGGGAGGACTCCCGATAAACTCTGCGACGAACTTGTTTGCAGGTTGGTTATAAATGGTAAGTGGATCCGCGACTTGTTGAATACGGCTCCGGCTCATCACCACAATGCGATTGGCCATGGTCATAGCTTCCACCTGATCGTGAGTCACATAAACCATGGTTGACGCGAGACGAGTGTGGAGCTTGGAGATTTCAGCACGCATTTCTACGCGCATCTTGGCGTCGAGATTAGAAAGAGGTTCATCAAACAGGAACACCTTAGGTTTGCGCACAATAGCCCGGCCCAATGCCACACGTTGGCGTTGGCCGCCTGAAAGCGCTTTGGGTTTACGTTGCAACTCTTGATCGGTGAGTTTGAGGATGGAAGCCGCTTCGCGGACGCGCTTTTCAATTTCGTCCTTCGGAAACTTTCGCAACTGTAATCCGAACGCCATGTTCTTATGGACGGTCATATGGGGATACAAAGCATAATTCTGAAAGACCATGGCTATATCTCGGTCTTTCGGCGGTACGTTATTAACGACCTTGCCGTCGATAATAATTTTCCCTGACGAAATTTCTTCCAACCCTGCGATCATACGGAGTGTTGTGGATTTGCCGCACCCCGAGGGTCCCACAAACACGACAAGCTCTTGGTCGTCGATGTTCAAATTAAAATCGTCAACTGCCAGGACGTCTTCGCCCTTTTCAGATTTATATCGTTTAAAAACGTTTTCGAGAAGTACCTTGGCCATTTTTATGCCTGTGTGTGGTTTGTTTAAATCATTCGGCGGTTAAAAGTGTCACACCATCGCCGGCGGCGTGACTTTAATAAAGGCAATGATGCTAGCAGTCCGCTTCGGAAAAGGAATGCAAAAAAGCCTAGCTTCCATTTGCAGGTTTCCGAGCTCCGTTGCACCATCCTCAGGAAAGAGTGTATTGTGGCGGGCCATCGAGGACTTCGCGGACCTTGACGCTCAAACCACTGATTGTAAATGGTTTGGCAAGGAATGCTATTTCCCGCTCGATGCTGCCTGGGGTAAAAGCCGCGTTACCGCTGTAGCCCGACATATAAAGCACTTTTAAATCAGGATGAAACGGCCTTAACGATTCCGCCAGCTCACGTCCACCCATGCGGGGCATAACTAAATCTGTGACCACAATATTAATTTTTCCTTCGTGCTGCCCGGCAACCTGAATGGCCTGTTCTCCATCACACGCTTGTAAAACCTTGTAACCGCAATTTTCCAAAACATCGACAATGATGTCTCGCACACTCTCTTCGTCATCAACCACAAGCACGGTTTCTATTCCGGAAACTAATTCAGTAACCGCTTCAACATGCGGTTCGATTTTTCCAGTCTGGTTCACCTTCGGAAAGTATACTTTAAAAGTGTTGCCCTGACCTCGCTCACTGAAGGCTAAAACGTGACCTTTGTGCTGTTTGACAATCCCGTGCACTGTCGCCAGACCCAAGCTAATATTATCGCCAAACCCAGGCATTTCGGGGAGTTCATAACCTTGCGTGAACCCAGGCTCAGCATCCAACCCGGGACCCGTATCACTGACGGCTAACATGACGTAGGACCCAGGATTTAAACCGCGTATTTGTCGGGCGTTGACTTCGTCGAAGTCCACGCTCGACGTTTCGATGGTCACTTTCCCACCCATAGGCATTGAGTCACGCGAGTGGATGATTAAATTAATGATGACCTGCTCAAGGGCCGACTTATCAATCTCGACCAAACCCGGGGTCGGACTCAAAACTGCAAGTAGATCAATGTTGCCGCCAATCAATGGACGCAAAAGCTTGTCCATATCCGTCAGCACATTATTAAGATTTAAAATCGCTTCACCGGTAGTGCCTCGGTTTGTGTATGCCAGCAAATGTTGCATCAGCTGATTAGCCCGGTTTGCCGCTTTTTGTATTTCTTCAACTAGTTTGCAAGAAGGATCCTCAGGCTCAAGCCGCTTCAAGAGAAGGTCACTGTACCCAGTGACGATGGTCATAATATTATTAAAATTGTGAGCAACGCCTGTGGCAAGCGATTCAATAGTTTCCAGTCGTTGAAGGTATTGAATTTGTTCTTCCTTTTGATTGAGCGTATTCTCGATCTGATTCCGATCAATGGCGTACCGAATGCACCTCAACAAATGACCGGTATCATCTTTGGAGTTCACCCAATAATCTTGGGCTCCTTCATACACTCCTTGAGTGCCGAGATTCTCGCTTTCTGAATCAACGATTAAAACCACGGCGACTTTGGGAAATTGAGTATGAAAACGAGTAAATGTTGAAAGACCAATTTCGTCTTTCGGGAAAATATCGAGCAGCACAATATCAAAGCCTCCAGTCCCCGTCACTTCAATGGCCTGTTTAAGATCCTGAACTACTGTGAGTGAAAATTTATCCGCAAGTTGTTCGTCGAGCACCCGAGGAATCAACAAGGAGTTTTTTCCGTGTAACAGTAATATACTTAACGTAGATACAGCAGTCGTCTGGCTCATAAATGTAAATTTCGGTCATCATCCCGCTCATCCGGAATCAAGTCGAGCCTATTTGCCCTCGGTTTTTGCGTCCCACTGGAGATGGTATTTTTGCCCCTCCCACTCAATTTCCCCTTGGATAACCGGCCTCGCCAAATTTCGTGATTTGTCTTTTGAACGTGTGTCGCCCAATCCCCTTCTGGCAAGACCTTCAGGGGCCGGTTGAAAAACGAGAGGCCTCGAAATACTGTCGGTTTCCTGTCTTTCCTTCACCGGTAACGAAATGGGTGCATAAAAAACCCTGCCGTCTGCGAGTGTCATAATGACGTTTGTTTCTTCAACTTGGATCGTCACGACATCAAAAGGACTTGGCTGAGAAACTTTATTCGATGCGTCCCGATTGAGTGTGTATATGACACCTCGTTCAGTATTATTTCTCCTCGCGCTTGATCCCTCGCCCACTGATTTGGCGACAGCTGCCAAGCGTGGGGGTTTTATGGATGTAGTTTCAATAGAAGATACGTCTTGGTTGGATTCTGAGCTTATCGATCCAGGAAGTGGAACTGATGCTGTAGCTGGTGCGGATCCAGATCGTGTCCTGGGCTCCGATGTCTGATCAGAATCTGAGCCTGTAGAGAATGCGCCTTCTACGTCGCTTCGCCCATTGATGGCCCGCGATTCTGATTTCTCCACTACCCCGATGGGGTTACCAGGTTGATTGTATTGCTGGGCGGCTGAGCTCCCACTCATTCCAGATTTCGCTTCAGCTTCTGATAATTTGTCGTACGCAACTTCATTTTGGCTCTCCATAGGGTTTGGCATTTCGGTTCCCACTTGCGCAAGGCCTCCGGCGACAAACATACCATTCGAATCGCCTCCAGATGATTGCCCGCCATTGATAGCATCAACCTTCCTGCCGTTGGTTACGGACAAGGTTTCTTTAGGTTCGAAATTCTTGTTTTCCGCCATCGCTGGAGCTTGATTGATCGCGATGATCGATGCCGACTTTTCACCGTTGGGTTGGGCGTTGTCGGTCCATAACCAAACAGCCACTCCACCCACAATCAAGAAAGCGCCAGCAGCCACCCAACGAGGCATCCATGCGAAGGACGATGCCAATGACTTTTTCGGGACGTAAACTCCCTGGATTTCTCTATGCAAAATGTCCCGGGTCACTTGATGCATGGACAGGTTGTCGCCTGCTGCACGGCGCTCTTGGGCATACTCGCGTAGTTTCTTTTCGATGTTTTTTTCAGATGACGGCTCCTCTGGCATTACACGTTAGACGGCATCCCTTCGGCTTTACTTCCGGAAATTTGAATGAAAGTTTGTTCAAGTTTATTTAGGCATTTACTCAGCCGCGAGCTCACGGTCTTCACATTTAACTTCAGCGCCCTCCCAATTTCCTCGTAACTCAAATCACCGAAATAGCGCAGTTCAATCACTTCCTGGCAAGGAGGCCCGAGCTTTTCCAACGCTAAACTCAGCTCTTGTTTTTGCTCTCCGGCAATGACCACTTGATCAGGGGATTTCTCGTTAGATTCAGGCTGATATTTTTCCTGCCCATCAGGATGTGTTTCGTTCAGAGAACTGATTAAACCCGACCCGCGCTTGAGAGTAGAACGGCGGGCAATAAAATCGTGGGCTTTATTGGAAGCAATGCGAAAGATCCAAGTTTGTATGCCGGATTGTCCTCTAAACGATGATAAATTGTGAACGACATTAAGGAAAGTTTCCTGGCATATTTCTTCGACATCTTCCTTATTGAAAGAGGCGCTGACTTGAAATACAAAACGTGCGGTGGGTTGGTAAAATAGATCAAAAAGTTGGTTCCAGGCAAACGGTTCTCCCATCAGGCACTTCTGTACGAGTTGTTTTTCGTCCGTGGTGCCGGGCATATCAACCCTGATTACCAACCTTCTGAAACTGAACTCACGATACGGTACGCCAATGCTTCGGCGGCAAGAGGAATAGCTTGTCGACGGGCTGCAACCAAGTCGTTACCTACATAGAAGGTGGTTCGGCCGACGGCTGAATTGGAATTCAGTTTTTCCCCGGTCTTACTGGTGAGCTCCCAATCAGCTTCTAACACCAATTCATATTCTTGAGTGACGAGCACGTTATCGCGGGAGAAGCGAAGGGGATTCTGAGTGTAACGTTTCAAGATAATCTTGAGATAAGCATCTGCTTCTTTTTCGTTCACCACACGAAAACTTCCGTCGTTTTCAAACTTTTTAATGATCGTCGACGAGATCATCGTTTGGACCTGGGGCAAATAGGTGTCATTTTTGATCACCGGTATAAAAATAGTTTTTACGTCCTTGTAAGCGGGACGGTTGGTGGGACCCACCTGATAACCACATCCGGCAACCAGGGTCACTAAAAATAACAAAGCTAGTTTTTTCACTCTTGAGGTAAATCGTTAGGGGTTGGAGGACCGGTTTCGCCTTTTGATGGGGTTTTAGAGGCGGTTGATACTGCCGCAGCGGAAGGCTGAGGCAGGTTTTTAACGTCGTCAGGCTTGAGCACGAGCTTAATTTCTTCAGCACGTTTAGCTGCGGTGCGAGCGAGTTCGGAATCAGGGTTTTGTTCGATGACTTCGTTGTAATAGATAAGGGCCGCTTTGCGATCACCTTTTTTATCGTAAAACCGAGCAATGTTGTAAGACCCGTGCTCTTGGCGTCCGCGCATGGAACCGATGTTATCTTTGGCCTGTGCGAATTTTTCATGGTTCGGGTACCGCGTCATAAAATCTTCAAAAGCATGAATTGATTTTTCAGCCGCGCTCTGGTCGTAATCAGCGTCCCGGGAAGCTTTCATCCACGCGTAACCAATCTGATACTGAGCAAGGGCCGCCATTTCTGAATCTGGATACTTTTCCAAGATCTTCTGATAAGCTTCCACAGAGTCGCCCCAATTTTTCTGGCGTTCCTTGGCTACACCAATTTTAAACTGTGCTTCAGTAGCCCATTTGCTGTAAGGCGCACTTTTAACAATCTTCTCGTAATATTCGACCGTTTTTTCCATTGAAGGAAGGGTCGGAATCTTCCAGAGCTTTTGGCGTTCACCCGCAAGAAAGAGGTTAGCAATGTTAAATTGTCGTTCTAAGGCTTGATCAAAAAAAGGAGAGTTCGGGTATTTCTCAACCACTTTCTGGTACACATCAAACGATTTAGCAAAGTCGCCGTCGATCTCAAGCATACGCCCCCAGCCAAAATGCAATTCGGCTGCGGAAAACGAATAAGGAAATTTGCGTGCACCGGCTCGATAGGTCTTCATTGCCTCGGAATAGTCTTTTCCCGTTTCCAATTTCTGCGCCACTTCTAGCGTTTCTTTGGCACTTCCAGCGGCACTGCCCCCTTCACTTTCAAACCCTTCGCCTGGCTTCCACACAATCGGGGCAGGACAGAGGGCAGGAAAAATGACCAGTCCTAAGACAATAAGGGCCAAGAATTTAACAGGCGACGGCATCGGCAAAGACTAAAGCATAACCTCCCCGCGGTCAAGTAGAGCGCACGAAAGGAAACATTTTAAATTTCGCACGTAACTCCTCCCCTCACAAAGTCCTAAGACCCGCCGGGTCGAATCGAAAGGCTCTTGTGTGCGGTCATGAGAAGGTTGCGTATAGGAAGGTCATGAGGGCAAACCTTCTGACAGGGAGCGCTGCAACCCACACAGTGATGGGCCTGACGTGACGCAGGGAGAGACGCGTATTCTGTGATCCCATGCTTTTCTTCTCGATACTCATGAAAATACATCGACGCTCGTAATACATCGGAGACTAAAACATGATGCGGACATGCGGGTTCGCAGTCACTTGCCATCCGGCATATCTCCGAACTAAACCGCGCCCGATACTCATCAAGGAGCGCCACGTCCGCCGCAGTCATGGATTTGCCTGAGGCTGCGGCGTATTCATCAACCTGACTTTTATCAGTCATGCTAATGATCAAATTGGAGACGCTCTTGTTGGAGAGCACCCATTTCAACGCCGCCTGTTTGGCGCTACTCATTTTGTCCTTAAAGGCCGCTACTTCGGCACCCTTTGCTCCTGCCAAGGTTTTCATCGCAATAAACCCAATGTTCTTCGATGCGCATTTTTTTATCAAGTCCATCTGGCTCGGATAATTCATAAAATTGTACCTGCAGAGAACAACGTCAAATCGCCCAGAATCAACCACATGATTCATCACTTCCATTAAGTTTCCTTCGTGTCCGCTGACACCAAAATAACGCGCTTTCCCCGCCTTTTTAACTGTCTCCCACGCTTCAAGTAACTCAGGGTTATCCAATCGTGAAAAGTTCGTTCCGTTTGTCACTCCATCGCTAGGGCCCATTTGATGATTAAACAGTACGTCCACGTAATCGGTTTTCATCCGCTGAAGACTGTTGTCGAGTTGGGCGATGAAATTCGCTTTTGTCGGGGCTTTATAGATGTGATGCGGACACCATTTTGTCGCAATAATCACTTTATCGCGCTTACCAGAAAAAGCTTTACCGAAGGTCAGTTCGCTATCCTCGGGATAACAATTGGCCGTATCGAAATAGTTAACTCCTAGATCGACGGCATGGTCAATTACATCCGCTTTATTGATGGAGTATCCTCCAAAACCAATCTCCGACACTTTAAGACCCGTGCGACCGAGCGTCCGATAGTGCATGGAACCTTTTGCCACAGGCGCATCCGCGGCGTTTGACGTGACCGGAACTGCCAACGCCCCAGCGGCGAGGGCGGCGCGCGATAGAAACATGCGTCGATTGATATTTTTCATAAGGGCTCCTATTTAAATTGTGTACGGGTGCTAGGGAGTATCAGGTAAATGAGTAGGTAAATAAAGAAGACCAATAGAAACGCTTTATTGATAAACCAAGTGTTATTAAAAAAGGCATTTATCATTTCTGGGGCAGGCGGATCCGTGCGAGCGATGTTTGGATTTTTGATGAACCCGACGAACTTGACTAGAATGATCACGATTTCCGCAGCCGATACGACTATGCCGAATGTCCAAGCAAACCGGTGTCTTAGCAGTAACAGCACTGCAAGGATCATGTGCGGCACCCACCAGAAATCCCAGATAAAATGGATATGTGCAAATGTCCCGTGCACGCGATGTTCAGCCCAAGCATAGCTCAAGGGGTTGAGGTATTTGATGGCAAGAGTCCAGGTGGCAAAGCAGAAAAGGGCTATGGTCTGAAAAGCGAGGTGTCGCGAAAATGAAGACTCTCCGAGTGCCATCGTGGGACATTCTAATCGCGCAATGTGGCTAAAGCAATGGCGCAAATTCTTAGCGAGAACCCGTCTTGTTCGTACGCTTGACAACCCAATATGCTAAAGCGATTGCGGGAACAGCAAGAAACAGGAAGCGCATGAGATAAAATAAAATATTACTGGAGTCGTAAGAATACATCGTGAGGTAAACGCCGAGGGAATCAGACAGAAAGTTCATTTCCGCAAGGCGATAGAGAAACAAAAATAAGAATGCGGGCAATATTCGACTACAGATCAGGTAAATGCTCATCGTTATCACTGAAAGGAAGATCAAATCAAGAAATGTAAAAATCATATACCGGCTTTCGCCTACGCCAAACGCGTTCAGAAGCCGTGGCCATTGAAAAGCAGCGCTTAAAAACGAAATAACCAAAATTCCCCAAAGGATGGGCCATTTCTTTTCCATCCACCAACGAATCATAAATCGGTTCAAGACCATAGTCGTTGCCAGCACAGCAAGGCCAAGAAGAGGGATTTTCCAAAGAAAGCTTTTTTTAAATGCTCCATCGACCATTACGGAACCATAGGAAAATGTGGAAAGCCCCGCTTTCATTCCAATAATTGCTGGACTTTGGCTCAATAAGAAAAGCCCAACGGCTAAAAAAAGAGGAACGATAATGTGCGAGCGTTGAGGAATTTTATCACCGGTATTTTTGAAGCAAATAAAGCTGACACCGCACAGAAGGATCGGCCACACGTAATCCACTGCGGGTACTCGAACGGCGGCTGGAACAAGCAGAGCTCCGAGCAAACCACAGAGGGTCATCAGCCCGCCTATCACCATAAAATTCCACATGTCTGTATATTCCTGCGCTTCGGCCGAGAGACAAGTTTTTTAATCTGGGCTCTATTGACTGCTGTATAGGGGTTTTGTAATAAGCTTGTCTTTTTATGATCAAGTTTTGAACATCCTTAAACACATGCAACTCCATAAGGTCCACTCACAACTTTCTTGGCCTATTCGATCGTCTAAAACATCCGCTTACCTGACGCGCACGGGCGGGCATCTGGGACCTATTACTTTCACTCTTAAAGGTCGCCAGATTGAACCCTATTCCGTGGCCCCTTGGTGCGACGATAAAGGAATCTCGGGGCTTCCGCCTGTTCTGCAAGTGTTGCGCGGTGATTTCCTGTGCATGCCTTTCGGGGGAAACAACGTGCCCTTTAATAAGGAGCAACATCCGGTTCACGGGGAAGTCGCTAATTCCAAATGGACTTTCGAAAGCATTGCCTCATGCCGTGACAAAACTACTTTACATACTTCACTCGAAACAAAACTGCGGCCGGGACGTGTCGATAAATTTATTGAACTGGTCGATGGTCACTGCGCTGTTTATCAGAGACACTCAATTTCACACATGTCCGGCCCTATGTGTTTTGGACACCACGCCATGCTTAGATTTCCCGATTATCCGGGTTCAGGTTTGGTTTCCCTGAGCCCCTTTAAATTTGCCCGCACACTCCCTACGCCTTTTGAAAACCCAGCTCAAAAAGGTTATTCCTCTTTAAAGCCAGGTTCCTCATTCACGTCCTTGTCCTCTGTTCCAATGCTTGATGGATCTTCAGCCGATTTATCACGGTTCCCAGATCGACGCGGGTTTGATGATTTAGTGTTACTGGAATCAGATCCCAATCTAGATTTCGCATGGTCGGCAGTCACGTTCCCAAAGGAAAAATACGTGTGGTTTGCTTTAAAAAATCCGAGGATTCTAAAATATACCATTTTTTGGTTAAGTAATGGCGGTCGGCACTACCCTCCTTGGAACGGCCGACACGTCAATGTCATGGGATTGGAGGAAGTAACGTCCTATTTTCACTATGGTCTGAATGAGTCTGCCCTCCCAAATTCGCTTTCTAAAGCGGGTCATCCCACTTCTGTGACTCTAAATAAAACGTCCGCACTGACTCTCTCCACTATCATGGGGGTGGCTTCAGTACCCGCTGACTTCCAACATGTTAAGAAAATTTCCCCTGTCAAAAACGGTGTGGAGATCATAGACGTCAAGGGGCGTAGGATTTCAACTAAGGTCAATCTCACTTTCCTTGATTCTATATAAGTGAGGCTAAAACGGATGTTCTTGTTGCAACGCTACTAAAATATAGCATTGTAATGAGTGTTAAATTTAACCCTCAATCCATTCAACTCCTCACATTTATGAAAAACATTCTTTCTATTATTTTCGCTGTAGCCATCGCATTCACAGCAGCCCCTGCTTTTGCTGGGGACTCCGACAAAAAGGGTTGCAGCAAAAAATCCCAAGCCTATTCGGATGCAAAAGCTAAAGGTTCACAATGCGAGATGAAAAAATCGCAGTCCTGTTCGTATGTAAAGTCCGATGATTCAAATTGCGGGATGAAATCAGATAAAAAGGCAGGCGCTTCCAAAAGCAAAAAAGAAAAAAGCCAATAGTTTCTTGGCATCTTAATTTTAAGGCGGCCCACTTTCCCATGGTCCGCCTTTTTAATTTACTAGTTTCATCCTTTGCCCTTTTTCCGCTAGCCTTCCCGGTATGCGTTACCTCAGCCAACCCGCGACTTTAAAATCGAGTGCTTGGTTGGCATTGATCACCACAATCTTGGTGTATCCGAAGCTCACGTCTTGGCATACGTCATCACACTCAATCGGGTACCTCCTTTTAATGGCATGGGCGTGCTCCTTTTTTCTTTGGTGCTTTGTGATGGCATGGCACAAGGCCTACTCGTCATTGAATGTTTTTCAAAAACTAGACGGAAAAATAACCGCACTGAGTATCGGCATTGCGACTTGTGCGGCGATTGCCTTAAAACTCGCCTTTGATCCGGTTCTTATCAGATACCTCCCTGAAGCATATCCGACAACAGTCGCCGATTGGTTCGGGCGCACCTTGTTCAGCATATTTTTTGAACAACTTTTTATGGTGATGGCTCCGTTTGCATTTGCGGTGCGCCTCTTTAAATCGAACACATCCGCATTTATATTCACCTTGGCCTTTAACATCTGCATCTTGCTCATGCGCGCCAATATGTCGAGCACACCGCTCCCTATGCCCTTGCTATTGACCATGATTCTCACGCGCACATTAGGAATGACACTTTGTCTCCTGGCCTACATGCGGGGCGGGGTCTATAATCTTTGGATCGTCCGGCTTCTGTTAGAATCCCGCACGCTCCCACTTTGATACTCCACATGGGATATGCCCTTCTGAAAGATGACTACTCTTGCTCCACAGGCTCAACTGGAGGGACAACTGGTGTCACCGGGGTGTACATCACCCCCACGACATCACCCATCAGAGGCGGATTGTTCATAATCGGATTATTCACTGGCTTTTGGAAAATCATTGCGATGGAATTTATCGTTCGTTGAATGAACTGACTGGCATCGATCTTCGATGTATTTGCATATGCGACGCCCGTAAATAACCCCAGCAACCCTATAAAACTTCCGCCCAATACCAAAAAAACCTTTGTCGCCTTAAGCCACCCACTCTGTGCCTGACAATCCTTTGTGATTATTGTGCCATCGGCTCTTTGGTAAAACCGTCCGCATATGCGTTTTTCCCCAAGCTTAAACAGGACATTGATTTCACTGGAGGTCATGGAGGAAAGGTTGTGCACGTTCAATCGGCATTTTCCACAGAACCGCTTTTTTTCGTCACCATTCATGCCATCCCATGATTCCGTGCAAGGGCTCTTTACCGTAAGTTTCAGCAATTCAGGGCTAAGTTGAGTCTTCATGGTTTGTTAGACGCAATTTATTAACGTTTGCTCCCTATATAGCGTAAATTTATGGTTGGGTGGTGCTTCTACCCTGTAAAAGCCTTAAAAATCCTCTGCCGTTTCCGCTTTTTCGATAAGCAAAGTGGCGATCCCCTTACATGATCCAATCGGTTCAGCCACGACAACACTCAAGCCTGATTCCTCAGCAAATTGCGCAGATTGTGCAATCATTCTTTTCACTAACAACCCAGTGAAAAGGAAAAAGGGCATTACTATAATAAAGCGTGCACCCTCGGCACTCAATTCCTTGAGGCTCTCTAATAACGTCGGCTTTTCCACTGCCGCAAAAGCCACCATAACTTTTTCATAATCCGGACTTGATAATTTTAAAGCAAGCTCGTGCACCTTATCGTTGGCCGCCTTTTCATTCGTTCCTCGTCCGACGACGATAAGTGAGGGGAGCCCCTGCGAGAAATTTTGAGCACGCACTGCGGCAATGACACTCTCACAAGAGGTGACCACTTGGTCATGTAATTCAAAGGCGCGCGCATATTTAAAACGAACTTTCGAATGTCGCTCTGCACCTTCCCGAATGATTGCCGGGATATCTTTCTTCGAATGTCCGGCTTCTAAGAGGATAACCGGGATAACCGTAATTTCGACCAATCCCCTACTCGCAAGACTATCAATCGCTTCCCCTATTGTCGGTTGGTTAAATTCAAGGTATCCCCTTTCCACTTTAAATTTGTCCGCCAATTGTCGCGCCAAAACTGAAAACAACTGTTCGCAGGCTGAGTTTCCCTCGACGTCGCGGGTCCCATGAAATGCCAATACTAAACCAACCATAAAATAAAAATAGGGGATTAACTGAGCGAAGGAAGAGTTTATATCGATTTTATTTTTGCTCTTCCCTTTCAACGGATATCGATAGGCAATCCTTTTACACCTCACAAACTCCCTTACAAAAATGTATTGGCATTAGGTACGGGCGATGGCTTGATTGAAGTTCAATGAAGCGGATGGGGATCGTATTTGTGGTGTCAGCTCCTTCTGGGGCGGGGAAAACCACGTTGTGCAATGCGCTACGTGAACGTCCGGATTTTGTCTATTCGGTTTCCTGCACCACACGCAAACCACGTCGGGGCGAAATTGACGGCGAGGATTATCATTTCCTGGCGCACGAAGATTTCGAATCGAGAATTAAAAAGGGCGACTTCCTTGAATACGCAAAGGTGCACGATAATTATTATGGCACCCTTAAGAGTGCAGTTCTAAAAGCCATTGAAACGGGAAAAGATGTTCTGCTCGATATTGACGTGCAGGGCGCTGAGCTTATCCGGAGCTGTACGGACCCCGCTATTCTCTCTGCATTGGTGGACATTTTTATGATGACTCCTTCCTTCACTGAACTGGATCGCAGGTTGCGCAAGCGAGCCACAGAAAGCGAAGATCAAATCCAAATTCGTCTACAAAATGCCCGGGACGAAGTGCAGAATTGGAGAAAATACAAATACATCATTCTGAGCGGGTCAATTGAAGAAGACCTCGATAAATTCCGGGCCATTATGAAAGCTGAAGGTTATCGTAGTGCCCGCATCCAAAACCATGACTTCGAAAAGTAACACACCCAAAAAACGAATTGTTCTAGGTATCACGGGATCCATCGCGGCTTACAAATCCGCAGATCTTGTAAGCGAACTTACAAAAGCGGGGCACGACGTTCGATGCGTTATGACGCGCGATGCTCAGCATTTTGTAAGTCGGCTTGTTCTCCAAACGCTTTCGAGGAATCCCGTGCTGTGCGATTTATTTGAAGATGAAAACGAGTGGCAACCGGGTCACATTGCACTCGCAGATAGCGCCGATCTACTTTTAATTGCGCCCGCCACCGCAAATATTATCGCTCAACTTTCATACGGACTAGCTGGTGACGCACTCACATGTATCGCACTTGCGACACGCGCACCCATTGTGATTGCACCTGCCATGAATGGAAAAATGTGGCAACACCCCGCCACTCAAGAAAATGTAAATCGCCTGATTTCACGGGGCCAAACCGTTGTCGGCCCAGACTCAGGTTTACTCGCGTGCGGTTACGAAGGAGAAGGTCGATTAGAAAAAATTGATGTAATTCTTGATGGCGTAGAAAAAATTTTACGTAAAAAAAAGTAAATGGAAAAAATTTCGGCCCGAAAAAAATGCGTCGAAATGAATTTGTTCGTTGACGAAAATCAAGAGTTTATTTATATAAATCTTATGTGTAACGATTTCGCCTCGAGAGGAGGTGATTCCGAGTGCCAGTAAAAAAGAAAGCTGCGGCCAAAAAGCCAGTTGCCAAAAAGCCAGTAGCCAAGAAAAAATCTTCAAGTAAGAAATAGTAAGTTTCTTGCTGAAGCAACGATACTTTCTGTCTAATCTAGAGAGAGGCCTAGCCTCTCTCTTTTTTTGTACCCATGATCCTCACTGTCACACTCAATCCGTCCCTTGATCGAACCCTGAAAACACGCGTTTTACGCCATGAACAAAGGGTTTTCGCTTCTGAGTCCTTATTGCATCCAGGCGGGAAAGGGATCAACGTCTCGCGTGTTCTCACCCGTCTGGGCACTCCCAATTCAATACTCACCCTCTCTGGCGGACCTTCAGGATTGGTCTTTGAATCCCTTTGCAAAGAAGAGCACTTAAACTTTTCCCCCCTGAAGATTTCTGAAAACATCAGAACAAATCTGACTCTTATCCAAGAGTGTCCTCGTCGTGAGTTTAAAATAAATGAACTCGGTCCGCGTATTCACGCGCATGAAGTTGAAAAGTTTTTTATTCTTTTTGTGCGCTTGGTAAAAAAATATCGCGTCTGCGTTCTCGCTGGAAACACCCCTCCGGGGTTTTTAAAATCAATTTATAAAAAACTGATCACTCTCGCACACAAATCAGATTGCAAAGTGGTTCTCGATGCTGAGGGAGATATCATGGTTGAGGGAATCAAGGCAAAACCTTGGTTAATTAAACCCAACAGACATGAACTTGAATTGTTGTCTGGCAGTAAAATATCTTCTATCGACGATGTGCGCTCAGCGGGAGTTGTTCTTTTAAACAAAGGCATTCAAAACGTGCTGGTAAGCCTAGACTCGGGGGGCGCCATCCTTATGACTCACTCTGGCGCGGTCTACCATGCACGTGCTCCCAAAGTAAAAGTCGCGTCCTCCATTGGTGCCGGTGATAGCGCAGTGGGTGGATTCCTCCATGGGTTCGGGAAATCAGGTAATGTTATTCGAGGGCTTCAATTTGCAGTGGCTGCGGGGACGGCAACCGTCACTCAACCAGGCACAGGCCTCGGGTCTAAACAACACATCTTAACCTTGGCACGTCAGATAAAAGTACATCTTTTAGGTTAATCCAGCGACTTTACCCAAGATCATCTGACCCATGCGAAAAATCCCGCACTTCTCGCTTGCCTGAATTTATTTCCACGGGTTGAGTAAACATACACCCCCAACTCGTAGGCCCCCCATGATTCGTCTTTTTAATATTCTATGCGCTGCATTATTGACTCTATCGTCGGTGACCGCAGCTGATAAAACTCCACCCGTAAAGGTGTCACTGATTGTTGTCAGCTTAAAGGACCAGGCTTTTGTCGCCTATGCTAATGACAAACCGGTTCTTGTCGGACCTATTTCTTCGGGGCGCGAATCGAACGCTACGCCCACGGGTAACTTTTCTATTGCAAATAAACATAAGGATTGGATTTCCACTATTTATGATGTGCCAATGCCTCATTTTCTCCGGTTCAACACTGGGTCGATGGGGATGCATGCCGGAATTCTCCCAGGTTTCCCGGCTTCACACGGCTGCATCCGCTTAACCCCAGCTGATGCTGAAAAACTTTTTTCAATCACATCGATTGGCGTAAAAGTTAAAATCGTGGATTCAACGACCCTGTTGACCGCTGGAGTCAAACAACCGCCGTTTGTTCCCCAATATTACAGAGTCGTCGATGGTAAAAAAATGATGCTTTCGCAAAGAGAAAATCTCAGCGCCCACAATCGGCGCATCAATAACCAAAAACCGGGTTATGGAACAAGCTCTAAGCGCTAAGTAAAATGGAGCGCCATACGCTGGCGCTTCATCTTTCAGCTTTCCTCAATCCCTTTTTCTAAAAGGCGACCCGATCAGCACAAGACCGAGGCTGGCTGGCGCGCTTTATCGAAGGTGTAAACCCTGTGTTTTTGAAGGCTACCAGTGGTTTTCTCACCGGTAAGCGCGTCCGTGAACGATCCCTCACGATTTAGGTCTTTGAATGTGAACAGGACTGATTCTTCCCCCTCGTTATCCCATTGTACGCCTTCGTTGTTCTTTAACACAGTGCGTCGTTTCATGAGATTTCTAACCTTTTTGTACATGGCGAAAAATTCACGCACTTCTGCGACAGCCTTGGGATTACACTTTTCAAGCGGAACAAAATGTAAATTGGGAACACGCTTATGAGCTATGCCCATGAAAAATTTGTGAATGTCCGCCAAACCCTTCAACACCATGGTATCATAGGGCTCCTCTCCAGGATTGGCATGATACGCAATCACTGTCTCATAGGAGTATCCCAAAATTTCTTCACTGTAAACGTCACCCCCAAAGAGCCCGAGGCAACTGTGACTGGAAAAAGCCGTGATGGCTTCAGGCATGAGATAAAGCCCCTCGTTTGCCAAGTCGCGGTAAAGGCCCGCCATTTTATCGAACTGCGGACGCATGGATTTATCAGAATAATCTACATGCCACCAACCTAAGTTTGAAAAAGAGTCCCAAAGAAACCCAGCCAGCCCCGTCCGCTTACATGCACTCAGAATTTTTTCTTTTATGTACTCGCCAATGGGGGCATTCAAATTAACCGGCCAGCAATCACCGGGATAACCTGTGTCAGGATGATACCCTGATTCCTTTACGGCAAAAATATCGGCCGTCCCATGACCCAGAGCGGCGCGATTGCGACCGTCACGCAAGTACGATACAGGAGTCACGTGTGTCGCCATCCAGGAAAGTACCTTGATCCCCTTGCTTGCGGCACGATCACAAAGTGCTTTTAATCCTGCTTCCCCACCCATCGTTTCAGCCACATTAAAATCGAGGGTCGCGCATTGGTTTGATTTGAAGTACTTATCCAAAATCGAGTTTTTGCGTTTGTCCTCAGGCACAGCCTGTTCCAAAGCTTCGTTAAATGACTGCATGTTTTCCCAAACGGGATCAATAAAAACTAAATCCGCTCCGATGGCATGTGCAGTTTCAAGCAGTCCTTCATACGTCTTATCGAATCGCACATATAACCACACATTTTGGCTCATGCAAACTAGGGGTGGCGCTTCATCTTTCATTCCGATTTGGGCGCGAGCGCGATCTCGTTCCCGGTCATGTAACCTTGTCCATAGGTTCAAGGCGTCGATGTGATCAATCTGGTTCGGCGCGAAAACCACCGTTTTGGGGTTGGTCGAGCATCGTTTGGCCTTTTCAAAAAGGTGCATATCCACGCAACGCAATGAATTTTCACCCGGTTGCGTTTCAATAACTGTACGAATCAGCGACATCCGGTCAAACCATGCTAACAAAACCCCCGCTTTCCCGTACTGCATGTCAAAAGCAGGTAAAAGCGACCAGCGCGCCCACATGTTCCCGGGCATACATCCTACTAAGTGTTCTAACCCCGCTGTCGAATAATGAGTTTCTTTTTCGATTTTTAACCGTGGCGCGGTGAGCCAATTGCGGAGGCAGAGATTGACGTCATCCAAGTTGCCACCCACTTCCCAGGTCTGGCGATCAATGATTCGATGTATTTCAATTGTGTCAGACTCATACTCAAACCAATACCGCATCCCATTAAAGACTTGCCCGTCAATCGTTTCAGAGGCCGTCTGAACCACAAAATCAATTTTCACTTCAAACGCAGGAGAATCCCAGGATGTATCACGAAAACAGGGATCGCCTGAGGTGTCGCGACGCTCGCGGAACATGGTGTCGGGATCGCTTACGGCCCTCATTTTAAGTCGGACTTGGTTGGGTGTATTTTCGATTCCTTCAAATAAAAACTTTTTAAAGACATCCCCTTGGTAGGTATCAAACCATGGCATAAACCGAACTGAACCCGTGCGCACGGGGACTCCATTAATGATCACCTGGCCGAGACTCTTGATCTCATCATTTTCAATTTGAGGAACGATTTCAACCTGACCGAGTTTAATTTTATCCATATTGTTCTGTAATATTATCGAAGGGTTATAAGCCTTACCTTACTGATACCACTTTGCTTTTACAACAATGAGTGAGAATATGGAATTGACAATCCCATGGATGAAACTGACATTTTTATCCATGCGCGCCTTTGTCCCTGTCGAGTTTCAAAAATTGTTGCCTAGCGAAATATTGCCGAGCCCCCTGCTTGCCAGCTTTTTTGTGTGTCATGTGCCACATCCTCCGGAAAGGTTCAAAGCTTGCGGGATCCAGTTCTGTTTTATTGTTGAAGGTCAGATGACCTATAAAACTTCAAGTGGCCATCAGGGCACTGCCGAAAAGGGAGACTTGGTCGCGTTTTATCCGGGAATCAACGAGTATACTCCCCTCGGACCAATCCCGATGAGTTTTTTCCAAGTCCACTTTGAATCCGCGCCGGCTCCGCGAGAACTTTGGGTTCCTTATATTGAAGATATTGGGTTCATCCCTGTTCATATCAAAATTTTGGATCAATTTGAATTGTGCTGCACTTTGTTTGAGAAAATTATCATGGCGTTGCATAGGCTCAATGCGAGCTGGCGCTTGGAAACGGCTAGCGCTCTCCTTGATCTTATCTCGCTCGCCTTTAATAATGGCCAAATATTCAATCGAGATCGAAGCCTTCCTGAATCAAAAATGGATAAAATGATCGCGCGCATGGAAAAGAACTCAGAAAATGTAAGTATTAGCAGGCTCGCAAAAGAATACGGGATCAACAGTGAATACTTTATTCGTCTTTTCCGACGGCACACGGGGGTTTCCCCTAAGAAGTACATCTTGCAAAGAAGATTGTGGAAAGGTCGAGCCATCCTTCAGTCAGGTGGCTCGGTCAAAGAAGCTAGTTTTGCGGCAGGTTTTAAAGATCCCCTCTATTTTAGTCGCCAATACCGTGGTTTGTTTGGCTTCCCTCCGAGCCATACCAAAGACCACTCGCAACATGCCGGATTTTATGATAAATCGAGAGGAAGTTTACCCTTTGGCCGTCACCTCATCGCGCCTGGGATCGATTATACTCGGTTTAGCGCGTAACTATCACTTCGCAAAGGCAGGTTTTATGCTACTTCTTTAGGTATGTCATTCCGGAAAAAACTGATTTTTTCCTTATCAGGCTTGATTCTATTAATCACTGGCCTCGTTCTGGGTATTCAATATTCTACAGGAAAATTTCCTCGCTCCGAAAAACAACTTATTTTTGCGGATAAATATGTCATTGGCATGACCTTGGACCAAGCCTATTCATCCATGCCTGAGCGTTATGATGTCCGGGAAGTCATTCTTACGGACCCCCTCGACCTGACTAATAAATTGAGCGGTCACGTTTTTGTGGTTAATGTGAAAAAGGATAAAGTTATTCTCGTTTTTGATGAGAGAAAACTGCTCAAGGAAGTTCACGTCGTGGAAACCCCTGTCGAAGCTCCTTCTAAGCCGGTAGAAACAACAAGCAAGAACACCGACCTCCCTTCGTCATAAAATGGCGTGATCGCCACCTCAGTAATAATGAAATCTTCTCGAACGATGGTTTTGTATTATGAGGTGACTCCTGTTATATTGGAATTATGAAATCGGAATTACTGGATTCAGATGACTCACGAAAGCCTGTGCAAAACCCGCGTTCATGGTTGGCCTTGGCGTTCATTGGTTCGATTGCCTTGCACCTTCTGATACTGGCTTTAACGGGGCGCCTCTTTTTAAGTTCTGAGCTAGAGCGCAATGCAAAACATGACCTTCGGAAATACACCACAACTCAAGTGGAAGTTGATCCAAAATATTTCAAGTCCCAAGTTAATGTGGACAGTAAAAAACCTGTCCTTCTTCCCACGCCGGCCGACCAAGTGGAAAAAGCGTTAAACGCCCGCGACGAACAACGCAGTGTCACAAAGGTTATTGAAGACATGAACGGAACCGGCGGGTCTCCTCCGATTCAAGATGTGCCTCGGATCTCAGATGACCCGGGGTTAAATATCCCCGAAAGTCCTGGTGGCATTCCCATGCTCCCTCCTTCCCAGGTTCTTGAAGCTAAATCTCTTATTCACGAGACTGCGTTAGGTGAGGCTCCTATGCCAACGGTGGGTCTTCCAAATCCAAATTCTGCTGTCAACGCGGGTTCAAGTGCAGGCTCACACTCAGACGGTATGCCGGGGTACGAAAAACTGGCTGAGGCTCTCAAAGTGCCTCCGGCTAAAGTCGCGGAAACTCTCATGAGCGGGAAAACCCTCAAGGTCGATAATCGATTGATGTTCGATTTCGATAAAGCCGAACTTAAAGAGACCGCCATCCCTTACTTAAAAGAGATCGTTCTGCTTTTAGACAAAAATAAAGATCCCAATGTGAAAATTAAAGTGGATGGTTTTGCCGATTCCATCGGGGATGCAACTTACAACCTTAAATTATCCGCCGCCCGTGCTCTCGCTGTTAAGGTGTGGTTCGTCGAACATGGAAAAATCGCCGATAATAGGGTGGTCACCCGTGGCCTCGGCGCAACGAGTTTAATTGTCCCGGCCACTGCCTCTCAAGCTGCACAAGCTCCTAATCGCCGCACGGAAATCTCGATGATCGTCCCTCGTTAGTCCTAACGCTCCTTCTTTTCATGAAAGCATTTTTATTTAAAGAGACGCTCTTTCGCATTTTAACTCTCTCCCTCTTCGTTTACATGTTCTGTTTAAGGCCCTATCTTCCCGGCCGCGCTATTCATATTGACGCGAAATGGGCGGAATATGGGTGGCTCCCCTGCTTAAGCATTTTTTTTGTGGGATTCTTCAGCGTGCTTCGAACCGTAGTGTGGTTGCAATTCGTGGCCATTTGGTTCTGGCGCCAACCGGTCCGGCACTGGCCCGCTAGAGAAATCGATTTCACGGGTGCATTTCTTTTACTGATCTCCCTTTTACTCTATGTCATTGGTCACGCCGCTCAAAAAGCTCAGGCGGGTATGCTCTCCATGTGCTTGGCAGGGTTCGCTCTCATTTGGCTTTTGGCCGGAAGAAAATACGCAAAAATCATGATGGTCCCTTTCATTTTCTTCCTGCTGACCTACAACAATCTTTGGATGGAATGGCAAGACCTGTCGCCCTTCCTAAAATCTCAGGCCCTACTAATCGCCGGTGGGATCGTCAATATTTTTTCCGATTCATTGCATGCGTCCGCTTTAAAACTAACCGTCGACGGTATTCCCTCCCCTATTATCAGTATGATGCCCGAGTGGGGAAAACAATCAGACGTCAGTTGGATCCCCCTCCTCCTCGCACCGTACTTGGGCATTCTCCTTTTATTCTGGCAACGTGTTAAGACGAGTTGGATGCTCGTCTACTTGATGTCCGTTCCACTCGCGGGGTTTACAACTCAAGTTTTAAAGTTGGTCACCCTCTCCTGCGTGGCTCTTTGGTTCGGCGGTGATTTTTACGACCACACCCGGCCCTTCCATAAATTCTACGGTCTCGTCCTAAGCATCCTCCTCGAAGCTCTCGTCCTCACTGTCTTCTGGAAAGTTTGGACTCGTGCGGGAAAACCGAAAAATTGAACCTCTGAGCTTCTCCGATTCTAAGGCCGCATAAAATCGTTTTCATCCGTATCCAAGGCTGAGTTATAGTATTCTATCTTCCACTTTATTTCCCAAATTACTCAGGCACAAAAAAGAACCAAAAGGGAAAACAATGAAAGGCTCTCCCTTCTTTGTCTCCAATATGGTATAGGCAATCCTGTCTGCGCTCCCTAGAAAAATCACATTCCCTTTGACAGCATGGCAGCGGTCTGGTCATGTAATCGGCCCTCCAAAATCTATATGGGATTATTTGATAAATTTGTAACGAGCCTGCAGAAGGCTCGCGTTCACCTCGAAAGGTATATCACCTATAAAGAGTTGTCCTACGACGACCTCGAAACAGCACTGATTCAATCAGATTTTGGGGTGGCCATGACAAATCAAATCGTAAACGCGGTCAAAGACAGATGTAATCTTGATTTAAGTCTCGATAATGTCGCGCGCATTGCAGAAGAGGAAATCGTTTCTGTTTTCCCAAGCTCTAAAGCTCAACTAAACACGGCCCAAGCAAAACCTACTGTCATCCTTATCGTGGGCGTCAATGGAACCGGCAAAACAACCTCAGCGGCCAAACTCGCGCATCTACTCATGGCCGACCGGAAAAAAGTGATTCTTGCCGCAGCAGACACGTTTCGCGCAGCTGCCATTGAACAGTTAAAATTGTGGGGGACACGTATCGGATGTGATGTGGTCGCGGGTCAATATGGAGGTGATCCCGCTTCGGTAACGCACGACGCAATTTCAAAAGCCATAAAAGATGATGCCGACTATGTCATCATCGATACCGCAGGCCGACTCCATAACAAACATAACCTTATGGCAGAACTTGAAAAGATGAAGCGTGTAGTAGGGAAAAAGGATTCGACTGCCCCACACGAAGTCATCCTGGTCGTCGATGGGTCCACGGGCGGCAACGCCATGAACCAGGCACGAGAGTTTAACAAGGTCACTCCGCTGACAGGTATTATTGTCACAAAACTTGATGGCACAAGCAAAGGTGGCGTCGTTGTGGCCATTCAAAAAGAACTGGGGATTCCTGTTAAGTTCGTCGGCCTCGGTGAAAAGGCGGAAGATCTCGTGGCGTTTGATCCCCATGGTTTTGCTCGCGGTCTGTTCGCGCGTGCAGTATCCTCTTGATCAATGAAAAAAAAGGTGCCTTCTTTCGTACCTACCCTCGCTCATTCTCCAGCTGGGTCTCATCTCGGTTCGAATGATCAATTTATGTTTCGCGCGCTGAGATTGGCGCGGCAAGGAATGGGTAGAACAAGTCCAAACCCAATGGTGGGAGCGGTTCTTGTTAAAAACCAAATCATAATCGGTGAAGGTTTTCATGAAGGTGCTGGCCTTGCCCATGCAGAGGTCAATGCCATTCAGAACGCCAAGGCGTCAGGATTTTCGCCCACCGGTGCAACCCTCTATGTGACGCTTGAACCTTGCACTACTCACGGGCGCACACCTCCATGCACCGATTTGATTATTAGCTCAAAGATTAAGCGGGTTGTTTTCGGGAGTACTGACCCCAACCCCGCCCACGCTGGAAAGGCTATAAAAACTTTAAAGTCCAATGGAATTGAAGTTCTTACTGGCGTCCTCAATAAAGAATGCACCTCCTTAAACAGGCCCTTTAATAAATGGATCCGTACGGGGACACCCTACGTCCTTGCAAAAGTAGCCATAAGCAGAGATGGAAAAATAGCAGGAGGCCAACAGCGCTGGATTTCATCGGAACGCTCCCGAATCGAAGCGCACTACATGCGTGCTCAAGTCGATGCCATCATTGTCGGTGTTAATACAATCACCGCAGATAACCCCAGGTTAACGGTCCGTTACCTCAAAAAACACGGCGTACAACCTCGGTCACAACCTATGCGTGTTGTGATTGATTCCAACCGTAAAACCCCATCCGACGCGCTGGTCCTCACTGACCGCTATTCCAAAACCAGAACGCTGCTTGCCGATCATTCTCAGTTCCCCGGTCGAAACAACACGGTATCACTGAAGAAAGTTCTTTTGCATCTCGGTAAGCTGAACATGAATTACGTAATGATCGAGGGAGGGGCCAAGGTGTTAACTTCGGCATTTCGTGATAACTTAGTCGACGAAATTGCATTCTTCTTTTCACCAAACGTTATTGGCGACCACCCACAATCAGTTTTAGCGCAGCCATTTTTTAATCTAGCCAGCAAACTCGAATTTCAGCATAGCGAACTCCGCGACTTTGAGGGGGACGTCCTTGTTCACGCATGGAGAAACTAAGGATATCGAGTCGTTAGCTGAGTTTGGGATCCGCAAGAAATCAACCGGGTCGCGATTAATTTCATGAGAAATTATTCCTAAGTCGAAACGCTTTCAGCAACGGCCTCTTCTATAGATTTTTTCAGATCTTCAGCACGGACGGGTTTATTGAGAACTTTAAAAATGCCTGCGTTATGCGCCGCATCGGTATCAATAAAATGCCCCGAGAGCATGAGAATTTTAGCCTGTGGATGTTGGGAGTGAATAGCCGCGGCAGCTTTCATTCCATCCATAATAGGCATTTTACAGTCCATAATAGTTACATCGGGAAGCACTAGAAAAAACTGTTCGATGGCCTCAAGTCCATCCTTAGCTTCTCCTGCCACCTCGAAACCTAAGAGTGGGATTAACTCTTTTAGCATCTCCGTCACCTCTGTTTCGTCATCCACCAAAAACACACGCACCCCATTAACTGATGCCGCCTGATTATCACTACTCATTTTTTCCACCGTGATTGGGGCAAGAGTTAACCTTTCAGCTAAGCCTCTTCCAAGATATCTTTAAACTTACTGACCAGCAGTAAGTTCCTCCCATTTGGAAACTTTGTAATACATGATCTGTCCACTTTTACTTAAAGCTTCATCATAATGCAGATTAAAATTACCCACAGTTGAAATGCTGTTTCCAACGACTGACCCATAAATATCGGCAGTCCCATGCAATTTAAATGCTGCACTTGGAGCGTAAATGCCGCCGTAAAAGGATGAATTCCCGCCTAACTCCACGGTAGTCACAGAGGGCAACCCGTACAGACTCAAGTTTGCGGCAATGCCACCGTCGTTTGCAATTCCATTTCCACTGATGTCGATGGTAGTGCCACCTACATAAATTTCAACTTTGGGTGGGCCATTGGTAACATTAACAATATTTGTTCCTGACGGAGTCGCGGTAACTATGTTCGTTGTATAAGTGTTTGTCGCAACGAACAGGTTTGAGAATACCACCGTCATATTGGTGCTATAAGGTCCATTCGTCCAAAAACCAGAGGTTGTAGTTACAGTTGATGTCGATGTACTTGTATAAGAAGTGTAATTATATCCATTAGCTCCTCCTTCGCCGGAGGTGGCCGATTGAACTTGTGCGGAGGTATAGGCTGGCAGTCCTGAACTTGTCGCTGCAACATTTCTATTTGGTTTGCTCGTCTTTTGCCACAGTGCATTGTAATTAAAAGTCCAGTTTGTTATAAAATAGTTAGTGGGTATATAATCAGTTCGCATGACATTGGTCGTCGATGAAGTATTTGTATAATACCCATTCGTTCCAGTTTGTGTGTTTGTTGAATAAGCGGTTCCTGTATAGTTCGTCACTTTACCAATGAAGGGCTTCAAATTAATGGCGTCACCGCCATTCATTCCGTCGATACTCGAATTACTGAGATACAATCGAATAGTCGTTCCTGTCATTCCAACGAAAGTGTAATTATCAAGAGTATTGGTAATAACCACATCTAAGGTCGTCCCACTAGAACCATTTGTAATAGTTCCATTATTGACTGAAAAAGTGGGCGTGCTTGAGAAATTTTTGGGTAAGGCGGCATCTGGTATATTCACTTCGAGTCCGTCGGTGACGTCATTAGATATTGAACCATCAGTGGGACTATACATTTGAAATCCGTTATTTGTACCCACTGTACCTCCGGCACCCACTTGTATGGACCCCCAAACATCAAGTCCCCCTGCGTCGATCGTGTTTGTAATTGTTCCATTTGAACCAATATCAGCGGAAAAACCAAGATTAGTTCCACCATAAGGTCCTTTGGATGAGTCGTAAGAGTTTACTGAGGAGGAATTGCCTTTGTTGGTAATCCCGCCTTTTGCGAACATCGCATAACTAAACGGGAACTGAGGTTGCAGAGTAAGCTTAATACGCCGAGACGTATTTTGTGATGACCCCATTGTAGTGTTGGGCATTTTACCCTGAGCAACTGCTGTGAAATTGCTCACATAAATAACCTGACCAATTGGATTAGTTGTCCACAATGAAGTGACTGAAACTGAGTATGTAGAGTTTGTTGTTCCTACCATCGTACGCAGCGGAGTCAATGTTGAGGATGCCAAATTCCAAATTGATGTATTGCCTATCGTTGTCGTTGTCCAGCCATTTGACGTCGAAAACCAGTCAGCCGTGCTCCCCCCTGGATTCATATAAAGAGTATTTTTATTAATTTCGTTATAGGCATATTCGGCGCCTGCTTCCGCAGTAAATATCGCCTGTGACCAAGAAACTGCCCGTTTACTGATAAAATACTCATTACTGACCAAGCTAAGGATGCTTACTGAAAGTAAAGCCATGGCAACTACGATACCCAGCACCATAGCTATGGACGATCCCTGTTGATTCGGTTTTTTATTAGTTCTCATAGTGGGTTCTCCTTATTTATTTCGTAACTGAACGCGAACCTGAATTCGGTCAGTGGTGATATTGTTCAGCACGGTATTTGTCAGTAGAAGATAGGCCCGAACTTCTGCAGCTTGCGCAGTTAACGTTATAGCTGGCTGACCAGGCTTTAAATACAATGTAAATAACGATTGTGGACTCATCGAATGATTTGAAGAGGTAATGGTTTTAAATGAATTAGGAGTTCCAGTAACTGCTACCACTCCTGCTGCATTTCCCCACCATTCGTTCCTAATTAATATATTATTAACTTTGCCACCGGCAGTAGTAATGGTTGACAGTTTGTATTGAACGATCGAGTTCATATTTACACTCGATGGTGTATTCGGTATGAAGAGACAAAGATTGGTCGTAAATGAGGTTCCCGCTGACCAGTTGGTCACATACGCTGCATAACGTATATCTCGGTTTAAATAAGCCATCGAACGGCGAACATCAACGTGCATGTTTCTGTACCCGCGCTCTATTGTGTATTTTCTATACAAATCGGTACTGCCGGTCATAGCCATTGCCATCATGACCCCAACAATGACGGTCGTTATTAAGACTTCAACCAGTGTGAATCCGCGCTCTTTTTGGGTTGCCATATTAAATATCCGTGGCGCTCAATCCGCCTTTTGTAATAATTGTCGTCATGCTGTTTTCCAGCCATTTGGCTCCAACTTTCCAAGTCGTGACCACAGTCGCTTTAATCATAGATTGATTCGTTCCGGTACTTGTCACTGTTCCTCCAGTTGGAAAAAACTCCATGTAAATTTGGCGCCGGGGTGGAGTTCCGTTTTCTCCAGTTAGAAACACATGCTCAGGATCGGCTGGGTTGAGTTCCAGATAATTGATTAAATTACCTGCATTGGCAGTGGTACTTGTCTCGATCATATTTACGGAGATCCGCAAACTACTTGTCGTGGGTATATTCGTCCAAGCCAGAAGTTCATCCCAATTCCGAGTGCGAAGGTATTCGATATTGGCAAGGGTGACGTCCTCAGCCCGTGACATCTGGCGCAAACCATCTAAAGAGCGCACCGCCTGAAAGTGGGCCATATAGACAGATCCAAATGCTATGAGAAAAATCATTGAAGAAACCATCGCTTCAACGAGTGTAAAACCACTCTGAGATTTCTTATGGTTTGAGGAGCGCTTCATCATGCACCCCCTTAAGCATGGTCAATGCCATGATTTATAACATGTTTAACTACAACAACTTAGCATAAACGAGCTTATCGGAATTTATTATATATGATATATTATTATCATTAATGATACTATCCGAGCCTCGCCCGCAGCCGTTCTAACTGCTTCTGCACATGTGCATGCCGTTCCTCTGCTCCGGGCATTTGTGCCTCAATCATAAGTTTCTTTTCTCCACTTGGTAACCCCTTTTGACTCACTCCGTTGGATCCTGATTTTTTTGGGGTCCCCTTTGGCAGAGTGACGGTGGTCGTGCCCCCATAACTCATCACCCCTGTTTGAAGTAAGAGGTCGTCCGCCAATGAGCGGTGAGGCCTGATTTTTAATCCCTGCAACACCCCATGATACGCATGTACCGCTTCTTCAGGACTTATTTGACCCTCAACAATCATTCGGAGAAACTCAATAAAACCTAGCTGATGCTCAGCCATGTTAATTTTACGCCCAAATAGCGCGACCCGCGCTCCATACTTTTGAGCTTCAGATATCAATTTAAAAGCATCGTATGTCGTCCCTGCTCCGCCTCCCAGAATTCCGATGACCAGTTGAGGATCGTACGAAGCCAGTTCCTCTGTCGATTGCGGCCCATGATAAACCATTTTCAAAAAGACAGGACGCCCTCGTTCAGTAACCCCCGCAAGACTTCGCACAATGTGATCATTTATAAACTGACCTAACTTTTCTGCGGGGATGCCAGCGGCTACATTGGGATCAAATACTTCTAGAAAATAATTAAACCCTTTCTTTTCCGCTTCCATCCGAAACTCTTTAAAAGCCAAAAGCGTTGTGCGATCACGGTCAATATTGTTACTGAAAGTCACCGAATAGAGACCAAGATTCGCTCCAAGGACTCTCTCTGCTTCAGCGCATTCCAATTTACCGCATTGAATGTGGTCAATAGATGCCGTTCGAAAGGGTTGCGACGGCTCAGTAATATAGGCCCCATTCCGGATCACCCAAATGTCAGTCGTGTCGTTTGCACGCGCGGCAGGCGTGATATGCGAATTCTCAAATAACTTTTCCTTGATCGCTAACTGCTCGATATTGGAAGCCGAGGCCAACACGATATCGACCAATCCTTGTTTAATGACTTCGCGGATTTGTTTTTGATACTCCGGTAATGATCTGAATTTAACTTCCCCCGCCTTTATCGTTTCAGGGGACTGGTTAGGTTTTATACCTGGAGATCCTATTCCAAACGCCATGTCGGCATCTTTCGCGTCAGCAATAATAAATGCCTTCGATCGTGGATTTGCCTTAATTTCCGCCAGCTTCAAATCAAGTGATTTCATATAAATTCCCCCAGATAACCTCAACGAATATTGTTCTAAATCTTCACTTTCGCGAGGGTATCCTTAAGCGCTTTAGCCGATGCTTGGAGTGCCATCACTTCTTTAGGCCAAAGTTCGACTTCATAATGTTTTTGGATTCCTGAACAACCGACAACCGTTGGTACGCTCAGGCAAATATCGCGTATCCCATAAGCCCCTTTAATCAATGAAGATACAGGTAATACACGTTGACGGTTAAGTGCTACAGATTCGACCACTTCTTTAATAGCAATCCCAACAGCCCAGCCTGCGCCACCTTTTTTAGCAATGACTTCTGCACCACTGCCTCTAGTCCGCTCAAACAACTTTGATTGTAACCCAGGGTTCATCCCAGGGAAACTAGCCAGAGGAAATCCGTCGACGGTCGCACAAGACCATGCTGGCAACATGCTGTCCCCGTGCTCACCCAAAACCATGGCGCGTACTTGAGTCGGCGCAAGCTTCAACTCCTCTGCAATCAATGAACAGAATCGTGATGTATCAAGCATGGTGCCTAATCCAAAAACACGGTTATCTGGAAGGCCCGTACGCTGAATCGCTAGGTGTGTCAGAATATCAACAGGATTACTCACGACAAAAATCATGGAATCTTTGCGAAGTCCGTTATTCTTCAGACTATCCAAAATTTGTACGAACAAAGAGACGTTCCGATTGATTAAATCCAAACGTGATTCATCGGGTTTCCGACGTAGCCCTGCAGTGATCACGATCATGTCGCTATCCGCAATTTTAGGATAGTCCGCCGCATAAATGCGTTGATCGGCTGTGTAGGCCGAGCCATGCATCAGGTCAAGGGCTTCACCCTCGGCTGTGGCTGCGTTCGCATCCAACAACGCAATTTCTTTCACAATGCCCCCACACTGGAGAGCAAACGCCGCGCAACTTCCCACTCTCCCGCCACCACCCACAATTCCAATTTTCATTTATTTTCTCCCTCAATCATTCACAACTTTTTGCCACTGCGACTTCCCTATAGCGCTCAACCTTATGAACCACCCATTTGCTTTAAGATTTGATCCGTAATTTGTTGAACAACGCGCTCCATTTCGACATCCCCCGTCGCCCCTGTCGCTGTCTTTGTTTCTGGTGTGATCTTACAACTGCATGCGTTGCCCCTGACCACTTCCCAAGGATCAAGCTCGCACAATTCAACTGGTTTCAAATCATAACGTGGATCAGGCATTCCGAGGCTCTTCCGAATATCGAGCAACTCACGGACTTTCTCGCCGGGGATCATTGCATTCCCCTTAAGCGGAGCCGCAGCTAACACAGTTCGGCAAAAGGAATCCGTGTTCTCCATCTTCCAATAGGCGTCTTCAACGGTAAATCCCCAACAAATCACGCCATGGCTTCCCATGAGAATAGCCTGGTGTTTTTCGGAGAGAGGTTGAATCGTCTCAGCCATCGCCTTGCTTCCAGGTGTCTGATAAGGCGCAAGGATCACTTTACCTGCAAACACTTCGAGTTCAGGGATCAAACATTGAGGAGGTTCAACTCCCGCAATGGCAAAAGCCGTTCCATAAACCGGGTGTGCATGTACGACTGCTTTAGCCGCGGGCGCTCCTTTATAAATCGCCAAATGGGTCGTAATTTCGCTTGTCCGTTTGGCGGACCCTGCAATTTGTTTGCCTTCCAAGTCCACCATACAAATCATGTCAGGTGTCATGAACCCCTTGCTCACAAGTGTGGGAGTGCAGATCACCATATTTTCACGGATACGATAGGAAATGTTTCCGCCGTTGCCATCGACCATTTCCCTAGCCCAAAGGCGCTTTCCAATTTCACAAATTTCATCTTTAATTTTCCGCGCTTCATCAGAATTAAAAACTGATTCTGGACTGGCGGAATCAACACTCTTTGTATCAATGGTAGTTCCGGTCCCACCCGTGATCATTTTTACACGGGCAGCGATAAGAATATCCTTAGCGCCTGGGGTAACGATCACTCCCGCGGGCACGCGAAATTCCATTGCCCCGGTTTTAACTAAAACTTCTGCGTCTTTTTGGCTAAACAATTTCATAAATCTTCCTTAGTCCTTTAATTAAACCCCTTTGGATGGTGATCCTTCAGGTTTGTAAAAATACTCATCTACTAGCGCGGCCACATACGCATCGACAGGAGTGGGATGCGGAAACGGACAAGCTGCTTCGCGCCCTTCGCTAATCGCCACCGTCTGTCCAACCGCCGCTCCAAATTGATCGTAGGCGACGATTGCAAAATCATACTCCTGCTTCCCTGCAAACGTTTCTGTCTTCCAAGGTTGTACAAGGAGCAACCGCTCTCCCTTAAAAGCAGAATGACGCACACTCAAAACGACTCTTCCAACAACAGTTGCCATTCTCATAGTTTAAGTATGTAAGTTGACGCCGTCGTTCAATATACCCAGTACACACCAGCGCGCTGGGCTTAAAGGGTCGTTCACAATCTTTCGTGTCTCCGATCCGTCACTCGATATCAATACCCGAGACCCGATCCCAGCCCCAAACTGGTCAATCACAAGTTGGGGCGGACCTTCAGGTTCATCGGCGGAGGTCAAAGGTTGTGCAAGGACAAGCCGCCAGCCACTCAAGCTCTTATGCTTAATCGTGGCTGTTGCATAACCTTCAATCCTGGCCATCCTCATGAACGTTCGTTGTCCATGGGTTGTTGAGGATCTGAATCATACATTTCACTATCCTGCTCTTCAGTCATGACGTCGCCATTTTCGTTATCCATATCGTCATCGCCATCCTCGACGATAATGCGATCGTACAACAATCTTGGCCCACCAAAATTCATTAATACTCCCCGTTGATATGTCGAATTGCGCAGGAGATTAACCAAATAAAGTTTACTGGAACGCGCGAGGCGATCCGACACATGCAAATCCACGACGATGTCATTATAACAAAGGAAATCCACCGGGCATCTTGTCGCCAAAGCTTTTTCCTTATAAATGAAATCAATCTCCGAGTTCTGCGTAAAAGGAACCCCGCGCAATGTTAATTCGATCGCGAGCGCTTCAATATAGAGGGGTTTCGGTAATCCGTACCCCAATTGATTATGCACCTCAATTGCCGCGCCAATCACTGCATACGTTTCTGGATCTTTAGGCGCCAACGATTCCTGGCGTTGCTCTTGATTTTGCCGACCTTGGTCATTGTTCTGATCACGGTTATCACGTCTTGGCCCACCTCGGCGATGCCGTGGATTATACCGTGGGTTGTGACCCCCTTGTCTGTTTGGCCTAGGGTTGTTTGCATGCGCATTTCCGCCGCTGTTAGTGTCTTCGAATCGAGGCATATTATTTTGATGTTATGTTTATGTTTTTAATGGAAATGAGTAATATTCTCACAGCGCGCTTACTAGATGATATTTAAGTTATCGACCATGACACATCGGCGGGAACGTGTGAAGGTCATGGGTGTGGTGACTCCTTCACCGGTGGGGGTGGCCACGGAAAAACTAAGAAATCCTTCGCCCCCAAGTCCCAAGCCGCTCATGGATGGGCCATTTTTAATATATAAAGTCGTATCCGCAGCTACACCCATCTTTGTCATGTTCACAATGTTAAGTGAGTGAATGACCATGGTGTGTTTATATCCGTGTTCAGCACGGACAGCCGCTGCCACTGCTGCATCAAAATCTTTGACTCTGACTATTGGAATAAATGGCATCATCTGTTCTTCCTGAACGAAGGCGTGGCTCTCATTCGTTTCGCCAAACAACAAGAGAGTCGAAGCCGGCACGGAAAGCCCAATCGCTTCAGCAAGAAACGAGGCATCTTTGCCCACGAACTTTTTGTTCACTGAAGCATGAGCGCACCCAGCTCCTTGGCCTTCTGGAAACGTAAAAGCGACTTGTGTCAATTTCTCAACCTGGTCACGGGTCAATTG